>Ga0302177_10000979_pt1 | contig 20679 bp, 21 predicted proteins | sample I_Palsa_E1_2_FD_198780 | JGI IMG/M metagenome (GOLD analysis project Ga0302177, IMG submission 198780) | Peat permafrost microbial communities from Stordalen Mire near Abisko, Sweden - I_Palsa_E1_2 | ecosystem: Environmental > Terrestrial > Soil > Palsa > Peat permafrost | place: Sweden... | reverse complement strand
CCACACCGGAGGCGAGGAGCCAAGTGGCCAGTCCGTCGCGAGTAAATCCCCGCGGGCGATCCTCGTACGCGACCTGACCGACAATCGCACCCCTGCTAAGGGTTACGAGTCCCCAGCTTGCAATGCCCCACTTCGGATACAGGCGACCGAAGAACAGTCGATACTCGATCTCCTCGGTTTCTTGCCAAGAGACCACATCGACGCTCCCCTTGCGCTTTGGGAAGGCGCTCTCGAGTATCTGGTCGTTCCCGTCAAGCACATGCGAAAGGCTAACCCGCCCGCCCGGCTAGAGTCGGTACCACTTTGCGGGGCCGTTCCAAGAAAAGGGGCCGTTCCAAGAAACTATGAGGCCACCCCGTGCTGGGATGGCCTCATAGCCAGTCGTATTTCAGCTCGATGTTGGCGAGCCAGCGGCGCTGCTAGCTGCTGTACACGTACTCGCTGTATGCCATCGCTCCACTGGGGCCGTCGGGTTGCCGAACGGGCGCAATGTCGGCGATGATCGCATCTGACCATCCGGCGCTGGGCGGTGGCGTCGTTGCGGCGGTGTAGGTCAAGGTCAGTTGTCCCGAGGCGTTTGTCTGGTACAGGGCCGCGTTGATGCCCTCGCCGGACTTCAGCGCGGTGCTACTGACGGTCAGGGTGCCGTAGGCACCTGCACCGCTGTAGGCGAGATGACCGTCCGGCCAATACGAGACGAACTCGATCCACACACGCGCGTTGGGGTCGATTCCGAGGCTGTCGTAGGCAGTCACCGTGAGCGTGGCTTGCTGACCTGGGGCCAGACTGCCTTCCGGCGCGATGGTTGGTGATGGCGAGATCGTGATCGCTGTTGCTGGGATCGTCGCTGGTGTACAGACAAAGATGTTTTCGTACAGGTACTTAGGGCCGTTATGAGGTTGATAGCCGAAACGCAGCATGGTGTAGGTCGTAGTCGGGTCGTAGAACTGAAGCTCCAAGCGACCTGGGATCGGTATTTCATAGGTCCAACCCGGCGCGGGGTTGATGGACTGAAATACGAAGCCGCCCGTCGTGGTCTCGAGTATCGTCACCGAGCCAGCGTCCAGCGTGCCGTACTCCGCCTCAAACGTTGCGGTCTTCCCTGTACCTGGGTACGGATCCGCTGGCCCTGAATTTGAGGGTTGGCATGTGTAGTGCAGCGTCAGCGCTGACGCCGAGGCGACCTGCGGAGCCAACCCCGTGGCTGCCATGGTGCCCCCCACGGCTGCAGCGATGAGTAGAGCCCTGAGTTTCACGATGCCCCCTTCGTATCAAACTGAAGTTGTTGTGCTTCGGCACGGTGGCGATCGCCGAGGTGCCTGCACCTGAGATGTGGTTGAGAAAGAACTGCGCCTTTCTTCAATCGGAATGCCCCCTCCCTGTTAAACCAACCGAAGTCTCGCACGATGGCGCCGGTGAAAGCAAGCAAACGCTGCAATAGCGTCGGCCTCAATCGGAGCCGGCCTCGCCGAGCAGACGGTTGCCGGGCTCTCGACAAGCGATAGCCGCCTGGACGAACCCGCAGAGCGGGCTTCCGCCAAGTCCTGAACAGTCGTCTGAACTCAGGCCGATTCGCGATGACATACTGCCCCCGGTGTCCGAACGGCTCGCGCCGGTTGCGTAGCGGCCGGGCACTCGAACAGGGGGGCGGATCCCATGCTCACAGGAAAACTCGGTCGCTGCAGCGCGGCGGCCGGAGCCGTCATCGCACTCGCGGCAGCCACACCGTTGGGCGCGAACGCGGTGAGCGATGGACCGGTCCCGGGCGGATACACCGTGACCGAGATCGCGTCCAATGCGGCACCGATGCAAATGGTGACCGGCGTCGACGGTACCGTCTGGTTTCTCACCGCCAGGTCCGAGCTGGGAACAATCGCAGCGAACGGCGACGCAACACTCACCGGAATCTTCCTGCCGCAAGGCACCTACAACACGGCCGATCTTGTCAGCGCTGGGCCGGAGGGGGAGTGGGCATTCACCAACGTTTCCCTGAGCGGCGGCTGTGTGGTCTCGCTGGTGGAGCCTGACGGGCACGTCCTGCAACGTTCGCCGAATCATCCGCCCAATCCGGACTGCAGCGGCGCGGCGCGCGACGCAAACGGCAACCTCTGGGTATCACTCCACGGCGGCGGTTCGAGCGGTCTCGCGGAAATCACGCCGAGCGGGGTGATCACCGTGACGCAGGCGCCGCTGCTGCAGTCAGCGGTGGCGCTGGGCAGTGATGGCGCCCTCTGGACGTTCGAACGGGTCGACAGCAGCCCAACGTTCACGTTCTCGTACGGGCGTTTCGTTCCCGGCGGATCTGTCACCACGGTCCCTGTCTACGGCACCGAGACCCCACCGGTACCCGGATCACCCTTCGGACTCCTGGTCCGCCCCAACCGGAATGCTCTGCTCGCGCGTCCCGACGGGAGCTTCTGGCTCACCGGCTACAACGTTGCGCTGTCCTCGCCCGGTCATTGGTTCATCCGCTTTCTGTTCAAAGGTGATAGTGATGACGCCGAGACCGCCGACGGGGCGCTCTGGAATGTGAGCCGCAGTACCAGCAGTAGCCCGGAACGCATCCAGCGCATCGACGAGTGGGGCGTGGTCGACCACGGTGCGACGCTGCCGATGAGCCCGAGCAACGGGAAGCCACTGACGGCGACCGGAGCGATGGTTGCGCTGCAGGATGGATCGCTGCTCTTCGCGGCGACCGATGGCTCCTCCGACTTCATCGTACGCTACGTGCCGACGGCACTTCCGCGCGAATCGGTGTGGCTCGGTTCCGGGGGCGATGGGAAGTGGTCGAATCCTGCCAACTGGGAGAGCGGGCTCGTCCCGGAGAACGGATCGGTCGTCGTGCTGCGCGGGTCAGGCACCATGACCGATGACATCCCGTCCCTACAACCGCAGCAGATCGTCGGATCCGGCACGGTGGGTTCTCACCGGGGATCCCCTCACGGTCGGCCCCGATGGGATTCAGGTCTCGGGAGGCTCGACCAACGTCGTGATCGATAACCCGATTACCGTGCCCGCCGGTTCGACCCTTGGCGTTCGGGCGGACCCATTTGCGACCGCGACCCTGAACGGCGTCATCAGCGGGGCGGGAGGGCTCACGTTGGGCAGCTCGACTGACGGGACTGGATTCGGTGGTCTTGTCGTGCTGACCGCGAACAACACGTACACCGGGACGACCGTGGTACAGGACACAGCGGCACGAATCGATGGGCATCAGCCCGGCAGCGCTGTCAGCGATACCAACGCTGGAGAGCTTGCCGGGGGCGGAACGATCGGCGCGCTGAAAGTCGACGGTACCTCAGCACTCGACTTCGCCGACGAAGCGACGGACTTCGACCACTGCCCGCAAACGCTGACAGTGGACGGCACGCTGCTGTTCGAGGCAGGAGCGTACTTCTCTCCCGCGATTCAGGCTTGCGGCACGCCGGCGGTGCAGACCGTCGGTTCGGTCCTCGTCACCGGCGCGGCGACGGTCTCGAAGGACGTGACGCTCTTCCTGAGCCTTGACCGCGACCAGCCGCAGCTGGCTTGCCTCCTCGCCTCCCAGGGAGCCCTGCAAGGACAGTTCGCCGGCGTGAAGGAAGGCTCAACGAAGACGGGAGTGCACTGACAGCGACGGCGGTTCACCAAGTCTCGTCCTTGGGCGCAGACACGGTCGCATCGAAGGCGACGTAACCGGCCTGCCGGGAGAGGGAGTCGAACCCTCATCGGCGGAAGCGGAAACCCCGACCCTGAATTGCCAGGCGTAGTCAGAATGCGTCAAGTGCAGCCATTGATGGACCCCTGAAATGGACATGAAATGGACAGACCGGCATGATCGAGAACTCGAAGCGGCTTGCACTCAATACGTGACGATGAGAACATTTGCTCGATGAACGAAATCCATGTCTCCCTGTACCCGGGCGGTCATCCGGACTTGCCGCGGTGCGCCCATCGCGACGAAGCGCCGGTCGTCCTGGCTGCCGGGAGAGACGGCGGCTGCAGTCGGCGCTCTTCTGTTCTGACTGCGCCGTGACGGTCCGTGTGGGCGATCCCACGGTCACGGCGCTGGTTCCGGAGCGATGACCCGGAACCGCGGAGCGATTGCCGCTCTAGCTGTCATCGGCTTGGCGGTGATCGCAGCATCCGGGTTCGTCCTGGCGCTCGGCGTCCCGAAAGGCGTCACCACGGATCAGCTCGCCGCGATCGGGACGATACTCGGCGGCGGTGGCTTTCTCTTCGCGATCGTTGCGACGGTCGTTGCGGTCATGGCGTACGCAAGCTCACTCCCGCGACCCGATCTCTACATCGCTAGTGCAGACCAGGTCATGCAGGCGTACCCGCCAGAAGGGTCGTGGGGTCTGAAGCTCACCGTTGGTAATAGCGGTCAAGTCGCCGCGCGCTTCGTCGCGGTGCGCGTCACGTTTGTAAATTGGCGGTGGTCTTACGGCATGGACGGAACCCAGAAGGTTTGGGTGCGCGATTACAGCACTACGCCGACGTTCGATCGGGTCACATGGGAAGGCGGCGCAGACGCCGTGATTCATCCGACGTGGGACTATTTGCTACCGGAGCTAGGTCCGCTCAATTCGTCACTTCAAGAACGTGTCCCGATGGTGTGGCGCGAAGGTGATTCGCTTCCCGGACGGAACTCACCGAAAGCACCTAGCGAGATCAACATGACGATCGAGATCGTGGCGGATCGGATGCGTCCGAAATCCTTCGACCGGAAATTCGACGTTGCGTCGGACGACGGATGACCCCGCCGCCTAGAATCGCCGCATGCCGCTATCCCGCCGTGGTCCGACTGACGCGGAGCTTCAGCGCGCCGACGCCGACCTAGCCGCGTTCCTGGCGGCATGGACGGGGCGCTTTGGCGACTTCCATCCGCTTGACCGCGTAGAGAATTCGTGGTTCATCGGCCCGTACCATGACTGGTGCGCGCGTCAAGCCGTACAGCAAATTGACGCCGATGCCTACATCGAGATGGCTCTCCGCACTGTGACCCGTCAAATCGAATTCGTCGCGGCATTCGAAGCGCGATTCGGAAAGGTGAGCAATCCCAAAGCTGCGCTCGCAGTCTTCCCGTATTTCATGTCGTAACGACATGGAGAATGTTCGGCGATTCAATAGGCGAGGCAGCGGCAGTTCCAACTTGCCGGACCTTACGCCGGAGCAGTGGATCGCGATGACCTACGGCGCGCCGACGAACTAGCGGCCGCTCCCCGCGGGCCCTTCGAAGTCGCTCAAACGCACGACGGGATTCACACCGGCTCGTCGCGACGGGCGACCGTGCGACGGTCTATAGACCCGCTGAGCGCAGCACAGCCCTCACAGTCGATGCATACCACTGGCTGCCCTTGTGGGCTGTCTGGATGCCCTTGTCGTTGAGACTAGCGGCGATGGCTTGAAGCGTTTTGCCCTGAGCCCGTTGCCGCTTGATGTTGTCCACGACCTTGGCTTGCAGGATGCGTGGCCGACCGCAGTGAATGCCCTTCTTCTTGGCGACAGCCATGGCGTCCTTTGTCCGATCGGAGACGAGACGGGATTCCAGACGAGCGAAAGTGATGGCCATATTCGCCAACGCTTCGCCCATCGGAGTGCTCAGGTCTACACCCAGGTCCAGGACGACTAAATTCCAGCCGTCGCGCTGAGCCTTCACAACAAGGCCAGCGAAGTCAACGACACTACGGCTGATTCGATCTACTCGAATGCTGATGAGACCCGAGGCATCGCCCGACTTGCACATAGCGATTGCCTGAGCGAGCTGAGGACGCCCCTTCGTCGAGGTACCCGAGGCGATTTCCTGGAAGACATGAACCAGAATCCACCCGCGACGGAGGCACTCACTTTCGATCGCTTCATTTTGGGCAGCCAGGGAGTAGCCATTGGAACCCTGTTCGTCGGTCGATACCCGGACGTATCCGACGACCCGATCCCCCTGTTGCACGTCCATATAGTAATAGAAAGGGAACCCTTAGTGTTATCTACCACTTGCTCAGGCCGGTCCATTGCGCGTGGCCGTGTACGATCGCGGCGGGGCTTTGGGTTTTTGGAGTCGAGGAAGAGGACAGCGCCAGTTGGCATGGCCGGACGACGTGGCTGCTCTGATGGAGGATGCCGACGAGCAACTCCAAGTCATCAGGACGCTCCACGACCAAGCCCTAGCCGACGCTGCTGTACGGCAGCGGTTCAAGACACGTATCAAAAACGTCTTGGAGAACCATCGCTCTGCGCTCGACTACCTAGCCGTGGGTATTACCAACGCCTACGGCACCCCAAAGGGGTTCATCTACTTTCCGCTGGCGCAGTCTGAGCATGAGTTCCCAGCGGAGATGGAAAAAAAGATGCCCGGAGTTATGGCGTCGAGACCCAACATCGCTGGGGCGCTACGCCAGTACCAACCGTATCAACCTGGCCGGGACTGGCTGCATACCCTCAACCAGTTGACGAGAGAGCAGAAACACAATGAACTGAGCGCCCAGATCGTCCGGGAGGTGTATCAGTGCCGGGTGACCGAGAAGGCCACCGGCGCGGCCGTTCAATGGTATGGCCTCCGATTTGAAGTAGGGCGAATTGTCTCGTCGGGCGGGGCGATCATCCCGCGCCCAGAGCTGAACCGACCGCCCTCAGCTCCGAAGCCGATTGAGGTTGGCGTTGGCCCGACTGGAACTCAGATTTTTGGAGTCCCCATCGACCCGACGACTCAGCGTCCCTACCCGGACCCTCGGCTTGATGTTGAGAGCGGACAATTCCAGCAGTGGTGCTTTCTTACTCCGCACATAGCCATCCTCGACCTACTGAACGAGTCCCGATGGGGAGTTGTGACGATCGTTCAAGCCGTTCGAGACGCCTTGTAGGGAGCGACCAGGGCACGAGCGGCGTCGGGCGAGGCTCATAGTCCGTCCCTAGCTGCTGGTCTCCGTCGTGGGTAGTCGGTTACGCACGTCGGGCGGCGGCCATACGCACTTCATGGCTGACGCCGGCTTGACAGGTACGTCCTCACCGCCATGTTCGCGATCTCGCTCTTGGTCTTTGCACTTCAGTGGAACACGGGCACGGCTTTGGCACCGGGTTTTGCGCTGCGTCCCTCGACCCCGAGCCCGTACATTCAGCAACTTCAGCAGTGTCTCGACAGTACGTGGCAGGCAAAGGCAAGCTACTGTCCGATGCTTCCGGCAGTGTTCCGCCCGGAATGCTTTGCGTCTGCGCGGGAAAGCTGTCTGCTGTCCTGATGTCGGCGTGACCCCGTGTTCGGCGGGGGACCGATGGTTTTCAGATTGGATGGCGACCAAGCGAACTGGACAAACCGGGCCGATGAGTGAAGACGCATTCTCAGAACTGTCCTGGCAAGCTGCTCGGCGAGCGAGCGAAGGCGGTCACGCTCAACTTCGCCATAATCGGACATCTGTGGTGCCACGACGAGATACCGAATACGAAACCGTTCTGATACTTCAAGCGGTGGGGATTCACTAGCTACTGCTATAGGCTGCAAGGTATGACCGTTGTACGCGCTCTCACCCTCTCCGCCGTGGCTCTGGCGTGCGTCGCATGCGGCTCAGCGACAGGGGCAGTCGCCCCATCCGCGTCGCAAGGACCGGCAACTCCGACGCCAAGGCCATCACCATCCCCATCCCCCACATCCAGGTACGTTGTCCTGCCGGAATCGTGCGGTGCTCTCGAATATGGGGCAGACGGCAACATCAGCCCCATCACCTGTCCTGACGGACGCCCTAACGCCGCAGCAGATACTTACCTACGGAGCATCACCCCGCCCCTCGCCGTCCTGGCGCTTGGCCCCGATGCTAGCCCGAGCGATGTACTGGCTGCGATGTGCGGTGACATGCCTCACAGCACCATCCCCATCGAATCTAGTGCGGAAGAGCTTGTCCAGTCCGAGAATGACTGGCAGTTCAACGGATGGGGCGCAGACTACCCGACAACGTATCTTGTGAATGGCGGATGCAACGGCTAGGTGCGCCGCCTCTGTGATGCAACGCACGGCCCGTTTTCGCGCCCTTGGCATCCTTGTCATTGCCCTTGCCTTCGTCGCCTGCGGTTCAACATCCACATCAAGCGGTGCCCCATCGGCAACGAATGGGTGTGGGGCTGGCTACGCTGGTGCTAACGCGGGGGTCTGGATTGAGGGAAGCGGTGCATCGAGCGCCTGCTCGCAAGTCATTACAGCGATCAGGAGCGGGGGAAACCAGCCGGTAAGCTGGGATGGGTCGCTCGGCGCGGTTGCAGGCTATGAAGCAGTGTGTTCGGACCAACTCTCCTCGATGAGCTACGAGGTAGTGGACACAGGCGCACACATTCTCGGTACCCAACTGTGCCAATACATGACCACGCAGTTCGGAGCGTCATCGACGGCAACTGCGCCCGATCTGTTCGGCATCGTCGCTACCGCCGACGGTAAGGCTCAGGCCGCGCAACAGGCTCAATCATCCGCGCAGGCAGAGGCGAATGATCAGGCTGCGGTAGATCAGGGCGCGAGCGCAGTGCAGAGTGACATATCAAGCGTGGCGAGTGATGCTGCGACCGCTGCGCTTGGTCCACCCAGTCTAGCCAGCGATGTGCTGCAAGCGCAGAAGGATTTGGCCGTAACCGCTGCTGACTTGAAGATTGTGGAGAACGAAGGCAGCGGAAACCTAAGCTGCGGGGCTGATGCAGGTACCGTCGCAGCGGATGCCGGTGGAGTCCAGGCTGATCTCGGCGGCATCGAGGCGGATCAGGGCGGACAGACTGCAAGCGATTCGAGTGTAACGGGTGACGAATCTCGCCTCGCCAGCGACTGGCAGCAGTTGCAGTCGGCAGAAGCAGCGGTACCAACCTACCAACCTGGAAACCTACCGACGCAGGATCAGATTGCAGCCGCCGAGAAGTCGGGTACCTCACTGCTGGCGAAGGGAGACCAAGCTGTAGCAGCCGCCCTCAGTAAGGTGCAGGGCTATGTGAATCAAGCGAATGCGGACGCGAGCAAGGCCAGCTCGATCTGCGGGGGCTAGCGGTGCGGCCTAGCGGCGCGACAGGCGCAGCGGCAGCGTTCGGTAGGGGATAGGCTCTAGCGACTACAGGCCAACGTCGTGCAGGACATAGGAAGCCTCGGCTCCTTCCAGTACTTGCAAATGCTCCGTGGTGTCGAACGGGTCGATGATCTCGACGGCGAAGAAAACGTTGCCGTCAAGCGTCACATCGAGACTCACCGTGGGGTGCTTTGACGGAGGATCGGTGTTCACCACCGAAAAAGCCTCATCGGCACCCGGTACCGGGTACACAGTGACTGTATACGCGAATCCGCTGCCAGGTTGAAAGGTCTCGGGCCGAGTGACGTTCGCAAACGTGACACTGTTGAGGATCGACACGGCTGTATCCACGCACGCGGTTGCATTGAACCCGATGGCGGCAGAGCAGAAGGTAGTCGTCGGTTGGACCGCCGCGTAGTAGATGCACGAGCCCACGAGCACGTCAGCGCGGCCAACGTTGACTGGCACACCTAACAGGCTCTGAGCATCGCTCTGAAGCAGCCAATCGCACGGGTTCACGGGCAGATCGGGATTCGATGGCACGGGCGTCGGCTCAGGCGTGATCGTGAGCGTTGGGACGATGGCCGTGGCGGTCGGGGTCACGACCGTCGCGGTCGGAGCCGCCAACTGAGTGCCACCACAGGCCGTCAACAGGATAGCCACGAGCACCAGCACCTTCATCTTGGCCACGGTATTCCTACCACCCACCAGCCTGCAATCATGCGCGGATGTCCAACTCCAAGATGCCAGGCTTCCGAGACATTGACGAAACGTCTGAGCGAGTGCGTGCCGTCACTGTGCCGCTCATCCCCTTCGAGTGGACGCAGGAGCGGGGTGAGGTGTTTGCGCGATTCGGTCAAGCTATCGCCATGGCGCAGCTACTTGAAGCCGAGTTGCGGGTGACGGTTTCCTTGCTAGAAGAGAAGCCAGTCGGCCCGTCTGACGAACTGCGCATAAAGCAGCGAACCCTCGGAACACTCGCTAAGCTTCTGAAGCAGATGGACATCACCGACGATGAGGACATAGAGGGATTCCACGATGATCTGCAGAGGATCGTGGGCGAGCGAAACGCCCTGGCTCACGACCTGTTCCGCACACGGCTGTTCTCAGAAACACCGAACAGCAACGTGGATGACTTGCGGAGCGAGACCGGGCGAGAGCAGTTGATTGAACGATTTGGCAGGGCGACCGGCGACTTCGCCCACATGGCGGTCATCTTGCACGACTTGAACAAAGCCCTGACCACGTAGCGGATGCGGGGCTGCGTCTCCCCAAGGACCCTCTTAGCGATATGACAGACCAACAGCCGGAACCGAAGCCCCAGATCATCATTGACGAGAGGGGTGGTCTGCATTTCAACGGATCGACGGACGAGCTGCACTCTTACATCGACCGGCTCAACGAGACCGTTGCGAAGATGAACGCGCAGTGGGAGAGATACCTAAACCCACAAGAACTCAGCCGTGTCGCCGAGATTCGCGAATGGTGGAAAGAGGATAGTGCAGGAGCTGTGGAACTTAACCCCGACGGATGGCCACCACCTAACGGTTTTCCGGAGATAGGTACACAGGCTTTCCAGTACATGAGCGAGATTTCCGACTTCCACCGGATCGCTGAACGCAGGATGATTGACGAAGCTGAACTTCGCGAACGCGAATGCGAAAGCGAAATAGCCAGCCCACCGACACCCGCACACTAGGCGTGAGGAATTAGGCCGAACGGCTTTCTACGTTTACTATCTTCGACCTAAAATACTTCGCACCGTGACCCTATTGAGGTGAACTCCGACTGAGTTTTCGTGTGTCATGTAGTTCGGCCGCAATAACCCTCGAAAGACGAACTCATCGCCCGATTTAGACGAAAAACCTTCCGAGGGCAGTCTTGTCGTGGTTGGCAGATGAGATCGCCGCCACCAGAGTGTTCAGCAAGCTCATAGGGAAGCGGCTGCGGTTATAGCAGGGGGCGTGGAAGTCAACCGTTTTGTGAGCCGCGAAGGACCCCACCCCAGCACCCACCCCGCAAGGTACTGCAGGAGATAAAAGCAAACCCATTCGGTACTGCCAAGAGGATCACAAGTACCCCACCCCGACCAGCAATCCACTACGTAGAACCCTAGACGGCGTTTTGTGAGCGGGGGTTGCGACCTCGGGCTTCCCAGCGGTCAACTTTGTAAGCCTGAAGCCGCGATTGTGAGGCGTAGACGCGATTAGGTAGTGCCTAACTTGCTGGATTTCGGTCTAATCGACCCGGCTCACAGTTGGCCGCAAGGTCACCTCGTGATCGGCTAGGCGTTCGAGTACAGACCGCGCCAGACATCCAGACACGGGCTTCGTTCTGTCGCTACGCTGGCCGACTATACGAAGCCATGTCCTGTGCGAGCGGATCGGCCGATACCAGAACTAATTGCATTCGGGCAAGGGCGTAGTTGTGTTGTCGTGAAGTCCGGTTCTCTGGTAATAACTTTGCTTAAGCGGCCAATATCTGCTTGTGCTGTAATGGGCTCCCCGCCACCAACCATTTAAGGATTCGAGGCAATGGCAAAAGAGAATCTGTTTGCACTGAGCCAGGCGACAAGCTGCTTGCGAGTTGTCCGCATCCCGTTAGAAAGCACTAGTAGTTCGCCCCAGAGAATTCGATTTGCTTAGTAGTTCGGCCTACTGCTCGCCCCGACATGGGGGTATATCTCGCGGGTCGGCTCGATGACCCCCGTGTTGGAGTTGACCGTTTCCGATCCAGGCACGCAGGTCGTGGAGGGCGACATCCCAGCCGGCGACGCCGACGCTCGGAGTAGCTACACAGCGCCGAATCCCGAACTCTCCGAGATGCCTCGCGAGCACCGGCGGGAGTACGAGACATGGTGGGGCATGCACGCCCGATGCGGCGATCGCGATCGCTATTTCGAAGCAGTCACTGTTTGCGCTCGGTGGTCAGAACCACTTGGCTTTGAGCACTTCTTCGCGGACATGGGAACAAAGCCAGCCGGGCACCGAATCGCACGGATAGACTTTGCTGGACCGTATTCACCGGAGAACTGCAAATGGATTCCCCAGCCGAAGCTTAAGGCTCCGCGGCCGGGGAGGCTTGGAGCGCGGATCGGCACAACGATTCCGGAAGGAGATGTGACCCGAGCTGAGGCCGCTGAGGCGAAGGTCCTGGCAGCAGAGGCGAGAGCGGGAGCAGCGGAGGCAAAGGCCAAGGCGTTTGAGCGCGAACTTGCCCAAATGCGACGCACGATCGGACGAGCTATTCGGGTACCGAAAATGACCCCCCGTAGGGGGGCGGCCAATCCGGGTCGAATTTCCGACTGGTCAGGTCACGCTGTATGTACGTAGTACCCGCGTAGCTGCGTAGCCGACGTAGGAGTTACTTAGACAAGGGGACTGCGATGCATTGGCTCGATCCGAAGTGCCGCGGTTGGACGAATGCGATTTACGCTGGGGAAAATCATTGACATGACTGAGCAACGGAACGCGGACTGCACGAAACTCGTTGGATTCGCGATGGCGAAGCCTCAACACCGAGTGGGTGGGATACCGCAGGTTGTTCAATCAGTTCACGCGCTTAACCCCGTCCGAATCGTGACGAGGACCGACCAAATCAGGGGTCGGGGGTGTGATAGTGGCTGACGCGCTCTTGCTGACGAAGAAACAGGCGGCTGCGGCGCTCACAATCAGCGAACGCACGCTGGACCGATGCAGGAGCAAGGGCGAGTTGCCCACCGTTTGCCTCGGGCCGCGTACTGTCCGATTCCGCCCAGAGGATGTTTTGGCTTTGAGGGATGCCAAGGTGAATACGCAACCCGTTCCGGAGTGGCCTGCGATGACGCTGCCCCGTCGCGGACGCTAGGCTAACCGGCGACGATGGCACGGCACTATTCACGGCGCGGTACAGGTAGCTATCGCAAGCGCGGCAAGAGTCATCAGGTGCGGCGAGTTGTCGATGGCAAGGCTCACTGCTTCAGCGCGGCGACTCAGGCCGATGCGCAGGCGAAGGCTAACGCTTTTGTTGCGGAGCCCCGAAGCAGCGTCAGATCACCGACGGTTGCTGAATGGTTAGCCGAGTTCATCAAGCGGAAGATCGAGAGACGGGCACCCCAGACCGTGCGTCCATATGAGTCTCACGCAAGGGTCCACATCGTGCCCATCATCGGGAAAGTACGTCTCGACGCACTCACGCCTGAGCACATTTACAAGTTGCACCAGGCTTCCGGCGGTATGGCGCTGAAGGTCCATATGACTTTGGCGATGGCCCTGAATGAAGCCAGGCGATACGGTCACAGCGTCTCGAAAGCAGTCTCGATCGTTGATAGACCAGATAGGAGGCCGAGCACCGCCGTTGCACTGAATGCTGAGGAGGCGAGGCGGCTTATTGAGGCTGCTAGGGGTGATCCGCTGGAAGCGTTGTACGTCTTGGCGGTTACCCTTGGCATTCGGCAAGGGGAACTACTCGCGCTGCGGTGGCAAGACCTCGACATCAAGTCGCGACAAATACACATCACCGGCAACCTCACACGACTCCAAGACGGAAGTCGGGTTATCACCAAGCCGAAGACCGCGGCCAGCGTTCGTACCTTGTTCCTGCCACAGGTCTGCATGGATGCCCTGGCACGCATGGCGCGTGTCAATGAGTTGGTATTCCCGGGTCCTGACGGGAAACCGTGGGTGGCTTCGAGCTTCTACAAGCGGTGGGAAGCGATGAGGAAGCGTTCTGGCATTCGAGCTGTCCGATTCCATGACCTGCGCCATACCGCTGACACGCTGGCCCTGGATGGAGGTGCGTCCGTCCTTGCCGTTATGAAGACGATGGGGCACACGTCGCGCTCGATGACCCTTGATCGCTACGGCCATCTGACCGATGCCGCCGCCGAGGCGTTGGCCGATTCCATCGACGCCCGCTATGGACCCCGGATTCGGGTCCTCGCCGGCGCGGGAAATGGACATGAAATGGACAGCGAGAACGAAAGCCTAGAAATTTCAACGGATTCCGAGTGCCGGGAGAGGGAGTCGAACCCTCACGAGGTTGCCCTCGGCGGTTTTTGAGACCGCTGCGTCTACCATTCCGCCACCCCGGCCAGGTGGACAGCGTACCGGCTCCACCGGGAACCGGAGCGCATGCCTGCGCGTACCCTCAAATGCATGGACGACGAGGCGCTCCTCGAGCGGGCACGCCGCGGTGACCGCGATGCCTTTGCAGCAATTGTCACTCGCCACCAGGATGAGCTCTACACGATGGCACTCAGAATTCTCGGGACACCGGCCGACGCCGCCGACGTCGTCCAGGAGACGTTCCTTCGCGCGTACGTCAGGATCCCGGTGCTTCGGGGACAGACCATTCGGGCATGGCTGTTCCGCGTCGCAATCAACTGCAGTCATGACGTCCAGCGCCGGACAGTCCGCCGGCCCGCTGATCCACTCGAGGATGCCGAAGGCAACATCGTCGAACTGCCCGACCCGGCACTTGGACCGGAGGCGAGCGCTCTGGCACGGGAGCGCGTTGCCGCAGTCCGTGAAGCGCTCCTGACACTCCACCCGGACTTTCGCGCCGTGGTCGTGCTCCGAGATGTCAACGACTTGAGCTATGAGGAGATGTCGGCGGCCCTGCGCATCCCGATCGGCACCGTGAAGTCACGGCTCAACCGATCCCGGTCGATGCTGGCAAAAGCGCTGCGCGGGACCGCTGCCGCGCCTGGCTTTGCGGAGGAGCACGCATGACGCCCCGCCACCTCGACGATCTCTTTTCCGCCGCGTACGAGGACGACCTCTCCCCAGCCGAACGGACGCGGTTCGAAGCGCACGTGCAGGCGTGCGAGCCCTGCGCCGCCGCCTACGAGGAGTTCAAAGCAGGCATCGCGGTGCTTCGCGAGTTGCCGCAGGCGCGCATGCCGCACGCCGTCCATCTCCCGTCGACATCACCGGTCGCCGAGCGGCGAGCGCGCCCGACGATCGGGTTGAGCTGGTTCAACCTCGGCCTGCTCCGTCGTTTTCCGGCCACGGCCGCCGCCGGGGCGATTGCAATCGTGCTCGTGGTCCTCGCCCTGACCCACGTCGGTACCGGTGGCAACCTGAGCACAGCCGCGCTCCCGGCCAGCGGGGGCGCCAACGGCTCGACGGCTCCGCTGCCCGCGCACAGCTCGACCGAAGTCTCATGCACGCAGCCGACCGCCATCATCGGGTCGTCGCCGCCGGTCAGCTTTGCGCAGGAGACGCAGGCGGCGGACCCCACGGAACCAGCCCTCCATCTGGTGCTCGCGGCGCCAAGGCTGGTCGTCGCCGCCGGCAAGAGCGCTGTCGTCTACGCGCAACTGTCGGTTCCGGTGTCGGCAGCTGCGAACCCGGGATCCGTGGCGTCGGCACCGCCCACCCGGGCGTTGCTCCCGTGTCTCTCCGTCGGTGTTGCGAACACCACCCGGCAGCTTCTCGTCCTCCCACCGAGCAGCGCATCACTGGCCATCCCACAAGCCACCGGATCTGGATTCGCCGTGGCCCCCGGTACCGAGCTGAGTGCAGCGGGTCCACTGGTCACCTTCGTGGTGCCCACCGGCCTTGCCCCGGGCACCGAGCTCCACGTGATTGCCACGATCCCGGCCGGTTTCGCAGCCTTCGGGAGCCCGGCCCTGACAGCGGAATTGACCCTCACCATCGGCTGAGCCGGTGGTCGCGCGATCCGTCGCGCAGCTCCTTGACTAGACTTTGAGGCGATGCACCGCCGCCTGGTGTGCCTGGCCGTGGCGCTGCTGGTCTCCGGCTGCAGCTTCGCGGGGCTCGGCCCACCCCCCAACTATGGCTACGTCGTGATCACCGCTGGTGGTGTCGGCCTCCGTTCCGGCTCGTCCGACGTGCCCCCGAACCTTGACCTCCGGCTCCATGCCACAGGCGCGCCGCTGCAGGTGTCGGACGTGACCGCAACGCTCGACGGCAACGCCTTGACGCTCGCGACCCAGGATCAGGACCTGCTCGCCACCGTGAAGCCGCTGCCGCTCTCGTCCACGCACCGTCTCTCGGTCGCTGTGGCGGGATTGAGCACGCAATACATCAACTTCACGGTCATCCCGCCGACCGCCGCCATGCTCGCGGCACACGTCGACCCGGTGAGCGGACTGGTGGTCGACGCCGTCTTCGACGACGCTCCGGACCAGTCCGCCGTCGCCGCCGCACTCCCGGGCGCCACGGTCGGCTGGCTGGACGGGAATCACGCCCGTATCACGTGGCACGGCACGCCGCCTGCCTCGATCACGCTCCCCGCGACCATCCCCACGGCGGGCGACGCGCACCTGGACCCCGGCCTCACTCTTTCGCTGGCCGGAATCGCGCGGCATACCGTGCGCCGGGTCACCGTGCCCCCACCACCGAACGTCGCCGGCATTCCCATCGACGCCTTCGTGATCAACACCTCGGCGTCGAACTCGTCGCTGGCATTCCACCTTGGCGCGGTCGCCGAGGTCACACCAACCGGCTGGGAGGCTCAGGCAAACGGCTCACTCCTGGGCACCCCGGACCAGTCAGCGGTGAATCGCGCGGCCGCCGCCGGCCTGCCGATCTGGCCGTCGCTCGCAAACGACTCGACCAATCCCGCGGCGACCGACCAGCTGCTCAACAATCCGAGCGCGGTGAATGCGCTGGTCAACGAGATGGTCGCCGCGATCCGCTACGACGGCTACAAGGGCATCAACGTCGATTTCGAGGGGATGCTCCCCACCGACAAAGCTCCGTTCACAGCGTTCATCCAGCAGCTGGCGACGGCCGTCCACGGCCGCGGGGCCAAGCTGATCGTCGACGTGGTGCCTCACGACTTCGCCGGGGTGAACCCGTACTCCGCCGCCTACGACGTCGCGGCGATCAGCAAGGTGGCCGACTACGTCGATCTCATGGCGTACGACGAGCACGGCGACGGTGGCACGCCCGGCCCGGTTGCGGGGCTCGACTGGGACAACGCGGTGCTCCAGGCCACGCTGCCGGACCTCAACCCGGCGCATGTGCTCCTCGGAGTCCCGCTCTACGGCCGCGCCTGGGGCAGCTTCGGCGGCGCCTCGGCGTATTCGAATGTCCTCTACAACGCGCTCTCGATCCCCGGGGCTCGCGTCGACTACGACTTCAGCGCGCAGACCCCGTTCATCGTCTCTCCCAACGGTTCCCTGACCACGTACTTCGACGACGCCGACAGCCTCGCGCGGAAGGTCGAACTGGTGAAAACCTACGGTCTCGCCGGCATCGCCGCGTGGCGCCTCGGCTTCGAGGACCCGGGGTTCTGGTCGCTGTTCAGCGCCTGAGGCTCCGCTAGCTCTCGGAGGCGCCGGTGCCGAGGTCGGGGAGGTTGAGCGTGTTCACCCAGTCGCGAATCTTGGCCAGGCGCTCCTCGCTCTCCGGGTCCGTCTCGGTGAGCTCGCCGTCTTTGTCCGCCTCGGGGAGGACGCCTGCCTTGTCGAGCACCTCGTCGGCGACGAAGATGCCCGCTCCGACGCGCACCGCCACTGCGATGGCATCGGACGGCCGGGAGTCGATCTCCAGGCGGCGCCCGTCAACCTGCGCAAGGATTCTCGCGTAGAAGACCTCGTTGCTCAGCGACGTCACGACGATCCGCTCGACGGTGACCTCGACGGCGCTCAGGAGATTGGCGAGCAGGTCGTGCGTGATCGGCCGTTCAGGCGTGATCCCGGTGATCTTCAGCGCGATCGCGTTGGCCTCGTTGATGCCGATCCAGATGGGGAGGTAGCGGTCCGCCGTCTTCTCCTTGAGGATGACGACGTGCTGGCCGGTCGGCATGTGGACCCTGATGCTGTCGACGGTCATCTCAACCAGGTCGGCCATGCATCGATCATAACCCCGGGAGTGCGCCGTCGAGGACATACCTGCCTCGTCGCTACCATGGTCCGCTGTGGCTCGCGAGACCCTGCTGCTGGTGGACGGGCACAACCTTGTGTATCGCGCCTTCCACGCGATGCCCGCGTTGAGCAACAGCCGTGGCGAGATGACCAACGCCGCATACGGGTTCACGTCCATGCTCTTCAAGGCGCTCAATGACACGACGCCGACGTATGCAATCGCCGCCTTCGATCTCCCCGGACCCACCTTTCGCCACGAGCGAGTCGCGGAGTACAAAGCGCAACGAGTGCGCGCCCCCGACGAGCTCCGCGCCCAATTTCCCTGGGCGCGCGAGGTCGTTATCGCGCTCGGCATCCCGATCATCGAGGTCCCCCGATACGAAGCCGACGATGTCATCGGCACACTCGCGCAGAAGGGCGAGGCAGCCGGACTCGACGTCATCATCCTGACCGGCGACCTCGACGTGCTCCAGTTGGTCACCGAGCACATCCGTGTGTTCGCGAGCCGTCGCGGCATCAGCGACACCATCATCTACGACGTCGACAAGGTTAGAGAACGCTATGGATTCGAACCACCACTCGTCGTCGATTTCAAGGCGCTGCAAGGGGATCCGAGCGACAATATCCCAGGCGTCCCGGGGATTGGTGAGAAGACGGCGATGTCGCTCGTGCAGCAGTACGGGCCGCTCGAGAACGTGCTCGACGCGGTACCCACGATGCCACCGGGCCGGGTCCAGCGTGCCCTGGAAAGCCACATGGACCAGGCGCGGTTGAGCAAATGGACCGCAACGATCAAGGTGGACCTCGACATCGACCTCCCGCTCGAGGACGCGCGTCTCTTCCACTATGACGAAGCAGAGGTGCGCGAGCTGTTCGACCGCCTCGAGTTTCGGAGCCTGCTGCCCCGCCTTCCGGGACGCACCGTTGCAGAGGATGTCGCACCGGCGACGTCAGCGACCGTCCCTGATGCGCCGCCCGGCGAGCTGCAGATCCCCGGTACCGACGTCGAGATCATCATCGATTCGCGTCAGGCTGACGATGCCGTGGAGCGCATTCGCAGCGCCGGTGCGATGTCCCTCCGCACGGTCGTCGACGGCAGCCCGCGAACCGGTGACCTCATCGGTGTCGCGTTCGCGCCGAGGGGCGAGGACATCGCGTACTACATGCCCGTGTGGCACGCGGGGCTGGAGCGCAACGCCGATGCCGCAGCCGTGGCTTCGCTGGAAGCACTCCTCGTCGATGCCACGATTCCAAAGCGCGGATATGATCTGAAACGCGAGCTGCTGGCCTGGCGCCGGCGCGGCATTGCCATACAGGGCCTGCAGTTCGACGCCATGCTCGCCGCGTACCTGACCAACTCGCGCCTCAAGGTCCCCACGCTGCCGGTGCTCGCCCATGACCTCTCCGCACTGAGCGTTGAGGCCGAGGAGACGCTGCTCGGGAGCGGTCGCTCCAAGCGTGGCATCGCCGACGTGCCCATCGAGGAAGCAGCCGCGTATTACGGGGTCTGGATCGGCCTTGTCGATCCGGTGGGCGACGTTCTGGTGGGCGACATGGAGCGTTCCGGCGCGACGCGACTCCACGACACCATGGAATTGCCGCTGGTGCCCATCCTCGCTGCGATGGAGGTCGAGGGCGTCGCAGTGGACTGCGATCTGCTCGGGTCGATCAGCGCGGAGATGCACACTCGGATCACCGAGATCGAGAGCGAGGTCCAGGAGGTCGCCGGGTACACGTTCAACCCCGGGAGCACACAGCAGCTCGGCCGCTTCCTCTACGACGACCTCGGCCTCGCGAGCGGGCGCAAGACCAAGACCGGACGCAGCACCGACGCGGACACGCTCGAGGCACTGCGCGACGAGCATCCCGTGGTCGAGCGCATTCTCGAGTGGCGGCAGCTCACCAAGCTGAAGAGCACGTACGTCGATGCGCTTCCGCTGTTGTGCACCGCCGACTCACGCGTGCACACGTCGTTCAACCAGGCCGTCGCGACGACCGGTCGCCTGTCGTCATCGGATCCGAACCTGCAGAACATCCCGGTGCGCACGCAGTGGGGACAGCGAATCCGCCGCGCCTTTCATGCCGATACCGGACAGCGCCTGGTGAGCGCCGACTATTCGCAGGTCGAACTGCGCGTGCTCGCCCACGTCACCGGTGAGCAGGAGCTCATCGAGGCATTCCAGCGCGGCGAGGATATCCACCGTCGCACCGCCGCCGAGGTGTACGCCGTCGCCCCTGAGGACGTCACCGCCGACATGCGGCGGATCGCCAAGGTGGTCAACTTCGGCGTGGTCTACGGGCTGAGCGATTTCGGGCTGGCCCGCGACACCGGCATGAGCCGCGACGAAGCGCACACCTTCATCGACGCGTACTTCACCAACTTCCCGGCGGTCACGACGTACCTCGAGTCGGTGCGCAACCACGCGCGGGAATACGGGTGGGTGGAGACCTTCATCGGTCGGCGCCGCTACATCGCGGACATTCGCGCGGCCAACCGTCAGCTTCGTTTCGCCGCCGAGCGCATGGCGGTCAACATGCCGATCCAGGGCGGCGCGGCCGACATCATGAAGCAGGCGATGATCCTCGTCGACGAAGCGCTCCGCGAGTCGGGGTTGCGCAGCCGGATCCTCCTCCAGGTGCACGACGAACTGCTCCTCGAGGCGCCGGCGGGGGAGGTCGACGACCTCGTCGGGCTCCTCCGTGACCGGATGGGCGCCGCCGAGGCGCTCAAGGTCCCGCTCGACGTTGACGTCAAGGTCGGCGACAACTGGGGGGATATGACGCCCATCGCAAGGAACTGACGGTGCCGGAGCTACCGGAGGTGGAGACGGTCGCCCGCGATCTTCGCGGTGCGGT
>Ga0302177_10000978_pt1 | contig 20739 bp, 18 predicted proteins | sample I_Palsa_E1_2_FD_198780 | JGI IMG/M metagenome (GOLD analysis project Ga0302177, IMG submission 198780) | Peat permafrost microbial communities from Stordalen Mire near Abisko, Sweden - I_Palsa_E1_2 | ecosystem: Environmental > Terrestrial > Soil > Palsa > Peat permafrost | place: Sweden... | reverse complement strand
AGGCCGAGCGCGAACAGGATAAGTCGCAGATACGCCCGTAGCACCGCATCACGCTCCGGCGGATGCGAACGTCGTGCATTCACTCCGAAGCGGATGGAGCGACATGATTTAGCTCATGTCTCGCAATTCGCTACGGAGCCGCGCGTGCGCGGGGAAACGGATGCGCCGGCTGCTGCGTGCGCTGCTCTGCGATAAACGCGCGCGCCGCGGCGCAGTACCAATCGACGAATCGCAACACCCTAGCTTCCGTGATCTCCGAGTACGGACCGGGCACGTAGGCGATGGAGTTGATGCCGCGCTGATTGTTCTCCGCAAGCCAGCGATCTTCGTTATTGGTCGAATTCCACACTTCAGTCAGTCGTGCAAGATCGTAATCGACGCCCTCGACTGCGTCCTTATGCACGATCCACTTCGCAGTGACCACCGTCTCCTGCGGTCCCGTGGGCAGCGCCTGAAAGAGAAACGCATAGTCACCCACCGCGTGATTGAAGCAGTTCGGCTGCACCGCCCACCACATCGTGCCGACATCGCCGTCGCCCACGGCACCGAGCTTCTTCGTCACAGCGGACTTGCCGTCAACTGTAATCGATACCACGCCGTCCGCGAGCGCAAAACGCCCGGCTTCGAAATCGGCGCCGCGCGTCGGTCCGTTCTTAAGCCCCCGCGACTCGCAACGCGCCCAAAAATCGCGTAACCATGGCTCCGGTTCCTGGTAGATATCCTGGGTCGTGAAATCCCGGAAGGAATGCATGAGCTGCAGATGGCGCGCACGACAGTGGTAGCATTCGCGCGCATTCTCCATGACGAGCTTCCAATTGGCGCGCTCGACGAGCGTCGCCGAATAGGCAACCTTGCCATTGCGCAGGTCATGGGGGCCCAGAAGCGGCTCGATGCCCGCGCGTATCGGCGCAAAGTCCGGCGCGGCTTCGCTCAGGCAGACAAAGATCACACCGGCGACGCATTCGACGCGCGCGGGACGCAGGCGATAGTCCTTCGTACTGAAGCTGTCCTGCATCCGGCCGGCGCGCAGCAACTGGCCGTTCAGGTCGTAGGTCCACTGATGATAAGGACATACCAGTCGGTGTGCGTGGCCGCGCTCTTCGGTGCAAATTTGCGCGCCGCGGTGCCGGCAGCTATTGAAAAACGCGCTTACCCCGCCGTCTTCGTTGCGCAGTATGACAATGGGTGATGCGCCGACAGTCATGGTGATGTAGTCGCCGACTTTCGGAATTTCGATCTCCAACCCCGCCTGCAACCAGTGGCGATTGAAAATGGCTTGGATATCAAAATCCAGCACCGCAGGGTCGGCGTACAACGCCTGCGGCAATGAGTGGCCGGGCGCGCGCTCGCCGATCAGCGTCTGCATCCTATCCACAATCGTCATATACCCATCCTCAGCTTATGTCGCAATTCGCTGCTCACTGCAGCGGCGGTTGATTAAAACACTATTATGCTACAAACATTGTCGCTCAAACCGCAGATTTGAGGGAGCTAGCGGGCGAATCGGGATTGACCGCATGAACGTCTGCCTGCCTTGCCATTGCCCGGCGGCTGCCGTAGTAACCGTTCACAAGGTCACAGCAGAGCTTGTGGCGGCGCCGAGCCGCATGGGGCGCATATGCCACAAAGCAACAAAAGTCAGTACGGCTGCTGAGGAGAGATAATAGCCAACGAAGGCAAGGCCGTAGCGCCCGGCCAGCGAAGTCGCGATGTATGGCGCGAGCGACGCACCCAGAATGCCCGCCAAATTGAACGCGAGCGATGCGCCGGTATAGCGCACGGCGGTGGGGAACAACTGCGCAAGCGCTGCGCCGAGCGGGCCATAGGTCAACCCCATGAGAGCCAAGCCGAGCGCCATGAACGTGCATACGCCGAGAAGGCTGCCTGACCCAAACAGCGGCCCGAAAACGAGGCCGAATGCTCCGATAGCCGCGGTCGCGACCATCAACACTGGTCGGCAGCCGCGCCAATCGGCAAGCACTGCAGACACTGGAATCGTAATTGCAAGAAACAACACGCCGAACATTTGCACGAGAAGAAAATCCTTGCGCGCGAACCCGAGAGCCCGCGTACCCCAACTGAGCGCAAATACCGTCATCAGGTAAAAGAGCACGAAGGTCGCCGTCGCGGCGCAGGTGCCCAGCACTAGCGCGCGCTTATGCATGGCGAAGACGGTGATCATGGGCAGACGAACGCGCTCGTTGGCTTCGACTGCACGCCGGAATGCCGGGGTCTCGGACAGACGCAGGCGGATGTACAAACCGACGATCACAAGAACCGCGCTTGCAAGGAACGGCAGGCGCCAACCGTACGCGAAGAACTCCCCTTCGGTGAGCTCTTGGCTCAGAAGTAGAAAAACGCCCGTCGAGCATAGGAAGCCTAGGGGAGCCCCCAGCTGTGGAAACATTCCGTACCACGCATGCTTTCCGGGTGGCGCGTTCTCCGTCGCGAGGAGTACCGCCCCGCCCCATTCTCCCCCAAGACCGAGTCCCTGGCCGAAGCGGCAGACCGCGAGCAAAAGCGGCGCCAAGACTCCCGCGACGGCGTACGTCGGCAACGCCCCGATGAGCACGGTCGACATCCCCATGGTCAGTAATGCCGCCACGAGCGTCGCCTTGCGGCCGACTCGGTCGCCGAAGTGTCCGAAAAGCGCCGAGCCGATTGGGCGGGCGAAAAATGCCAGAGCAAAAGTCGCGAGCGACTGCAGTGTCGCGGATGCAGTATCCGTCGACGGAAAGAACAGGCGGGGAAACACCAGCACCGCGGCAGTGGCATAGATATAAAAATCGAAGAACTCGATTGTAGTGCCGATGAGGCTTGCGAAAAGCACACGTGCCGCACTCATGAAAGCAGGAGCTCCTCTTTTGTATCGGTGTAGGAATGTCGCAAAAATTTGTCAGTTGGCGCTTATTTGAAAGAATTGCACAAATCCGCTGACTGTCCAAACTCAGCTTCAGGTCAATGGGACCATTTCCGCGCATGACGCCTGCTTAAGCCGCGGTGCAGACGGGCATGGCGTTTGCTCCGAGACAGGCTGCTCGGGGCAGCTTATAGATCGATCCAACTGACCATGCGACAGGAGAGGACCATGAAAACCATAGGATCTTTGAGTTTGGCGGCAGCATTGCTCGCGGGCACGATGGCGATGGCGCAAACACCCCCGCCGAATGATTCGGGCAGCGGCAAACGCCGGTTGCTTCTAACTACGGCGAAGCCTCATCTACGGATGATTTCGTAACGGGAGTCCAATATGAAAGCGAAAGCATTGAGCCCGTCAGGTTTTTGTGTTGAGAGGAACCCGATGACGACGGGATTTTTCTCGCCTCTCAGCGAGGATGGGCTGAAGGCGCCTAGCTGGTTTGGGCCAAACCGGCGCTGAGCCGCCACTCCATCCACTTTTTGATGCGCTTGGCATCGGCAACGCGCGTGTACTTACCGAACGAGTCGAGCAGCACGATCACTATAGTGCGGCCCTCAATGATCGCCTGCATGACGAGGCATTTACCCGCTTCGCTGATATATCCGGTCTTTTGAACGATGATATTCCACGTGGGATTCGAAACCAAGGAATCCGTATTGCGGAAATCCAGCATCCGTCGGCCGGCACGCACCGCGTACCCCTTATCGGTTGAAAATTCGCGGATGAGTGGATTTTGCGAAGCCGCCATCACAAGCTTGGACAGGTCTTCCGGACTTGCGACGTTGTCGCTCGATAATCCCGCCGGATCAACGAAGCGCGTATGGGCCATGCCGAGCGCCGTCGCCCGCGCATTCATCGCCTGCACAAACGCGGGCACACCCCCAGGATAATGGCGCCCTAACGCGTGCGCGGCACGATTTTCCGATGACATCAGCGCCAGATGCAGTAAATCTCCGCGCGACAGCGTGGTACCCGGCAGCAGACGCGAATATGCACCCTTGCCCCTTGAGACATCCTCGCGAGTAACCTCAATCGGCTCATCGAGCGGCTGCTTGGCTTGCAGCACTACGAGCGCGGTCATGAGTTTGGTAATCGACGCGATCGGCATCGCGACGTCTGCGTGGCGCGAATATAGGACCGACGAGTGTGTCGCATCCAAAATGAAAACTGAACTTGAGCGCAGATCCGGTTCATCCAGCGCCGCCTTGCGGACATGCGTGGCCGCAAGACGTGGCGCCAAGGCGCTGCTATCCGGAACTGAAATCGTGCTCGGATTGCTCTCGGAAGCAAAGGCCTGACCAAGCGAGGCGGCAAAAAGACTCGCGGCCAAAATCAGGAGGCTTCGCTTCCACGCCATCGCCGACACCGCTGTAGCCATTTTTTGCACCGCAGAAGTATAGATTGGGCTCGTCACGCGGGGAGTGAGTCGCATCACGGCGTCAGGGTCGAAGGCCGTGCCCATTTCTCGCATCGCCAATCAACCGGCGGCAATCTGTTCAATTGCGCGCGCGAAAACCTCGACGGGCTGGCCGCCCTGGATCAGGTGTCTCCCGTTAAAGATTACGGCGGGAACGGCATGAATCCCTTGGTCGAGATAGAAACGCTCGCGCTCATGGACCTCCTCGGAGTACTCCCCTGAAGCGAGCATCTGCGCCGCCCGCGCACGATCTAAACCAACCTCCGCAGCGATGTCGGCGAGGATCTCGCGATCACTCACATTCTTGCCAGCCGTGAAGTACGCCGCGAACAGCGCGTGCTGCAGTGCCTGCTGGCGGCCCTCGAGCTCGGCCCAATGCAGTAGCCGGTGGGCGTCAAAGGTGTTGAAGATCCGCGTGCGCCTGCCCATCTCGAACGTGAACCCGAGTTCCTCGCCGCGCGCGCGCAGCGCTTCGCGACTGCGCTCGAGCTGCTCTGGACCCGAACCGTACTTTTGACGCAGGTGTTCGGAGACGTCCTCCCCGGCAGGACCCATCTGCGGATTGAGCTCAAAAGGCTGAAAATGCATGTCGGCGGTGATCTCGCCGCCGAGGCGGCGCAGAGCCTCTTCAAGCGACTTCAGGCCGATGACACACCAGGGGCATGAAACATCAGACACAAAATCGATCTTGATCTGCTTGGTCATCAGAGGAAGCCTGCCCGCGTTCAACTCTTCAGCCGGTATCCCGTTTTGAATATCCATGCTACCACGGCAAGGCAGGCTGCAAAGAACCCGAGCGTCATCGCCAGACTCACGCCGACGCTCACATCCGAAGTCTCGTAGAAGCTCCAGCGAAAACCGCTGATCAGATAAACGACCGGATTGAACAAACTGAATGTGCGCCACGCGGGCGGCAGCATGTCGATCGAATAGAAGGCGCCGCCGAGAAAGGCCAAAGGCGTGACGATCAGCATGGGAATAAACTGCAGGTGCTCAAACCCTTTCGCCCAGATCCCGATGATGAATCCGAACAGGCTGAAGGTCGTCGCCGTCAGCACCAGGAATGCGATCATCCACAGCGGATGCAGGATCTTGAGCGGTACAAAGAGCGCCGCTGTGGCAAGGATGATCAATCCCAAGATGATCGACTTGGTCGCCGCCGCGCCAACGTAGGCAATAACGATCTCCAGATACGACACCGGAGCCGATAAGAGCTCATAGATCGTACCGGTGAACTTTGGAAAATAAATACCGAACGAGGCATTGGAGATGCTCTCAGTGAACAGCGCCAGCATGATGAGACCCGGCACGATGAAGGCCCCGTAGCTCACGCCGTTGACCGCTGCCATGCGCGATCCGATGGCGGAGCCGAAAACCACAAAGTAAAGCGAAGTGCTCATGACGGGCGTGAACAGGCTCTGCCAGAGCGTGCGGCCCGCTCGGGCCATCTCAAAGTTGTAGATCGCCCAGACCCCGAAGCGGTTGAAGGAGATGCGATTTGCACGTGCACTCATGTGCGCTCGCTCACCAAGCTCACAAAGATATCCTCCAGCGAGCGCTGCCGCGTATTCATATCGGTGAACACGATCCCGAGGTCGCTCATGCGGCGCAGCAGCTCGTAGAGGCTCGCGCTCTGTGTTGCACCGAACGTGTATTCAAGTTCAGTACCCGCGGATTTAAGCTCCAGGTGCCAGCCGGCAAGCTCCCGCGGGACGGTTTCCAACGGCACGGCCAGGCTGAGGGTCAACTGCTTCTTACCGAGCTTTTTCATGAGCGCGGTCTTCTCGTCGACCAGGATCAGAGCGCCTTTGCTAATCACCCCGATCCGATCAGCCATCTCTTCCGCCTCTTCGATGTAGTGGGTGGTGAGAATGATGGTCACGCCGCGCTCACGCATATGGCGCACCAGCGCCCACATGTCGCGGCGCAACTCCACGTCGACGCCCGCGGTCGGCTCGTCCAGAAACAGAATCTGCGGCTCGTGCGCCAGAGCCTTGGCGATCATCACGCGGCGCTTCATGCCGCCGGAGAGCGTCATGATTCTGTCGCGGCGCTTTTCCCACAAGGACAGATCGCGCAGTACCTTCTCGATGTGCGCTGGGTTGGCGGCGTGTCCGAAGAGCCCGCGGCTGAAGGTGACGGTAGCCCACACCGTTTCGAACGCGTCGGTGGTCAGCTCCTGCGGCACGAGCCCAATCTTCGAGCGCGCCGCCCGATAATCGCTGATGATGTTGTGGCCGTCCGCGATGACCACGCCCGTCGTTGGCGTGACTATCCCGCAGACCACGTTGATCAGCGTGGTCTTGCCTGCGCCGTTCGGGCCCAGCAAGGCGAAAATCTCCCCCCGGCGGATATCCAGATTGATGCCCTTGAGTGCCTGCAGACCCGAGGCGTACGACTTGGTTAGATTTGCGATCGAGATAACGGGCGGCATGTATTCGCAGTCTGGGAACGGGAGCACCTAACAGATACCATCGGATCTGGATCTAATGCAAGCCGTAGCAATTATCAGGAACCTTTCGCTTGGACGATGAGCCACACGCTCCGATCTTGATTCCGCCTGCTGCGCTGGCCGCGGACGTCCTGCGAGGCGTCATCGAAGCCTTCGTGCTGCGCGAGGGCACCGATTACGGCGAGAAGGAGTTCTCCCTTGAGCAGAAAGTCGTGCACGTGATGGGCCAGCTCGAGCGCGGCGATGTGCAGATTCTTTTTGATCCGAACTCGCAGACCGTAGATCTGGTCACGAGCCGGGCTCTGTCAAAGCGCTAGACGGCGCCGGCACGGCATCATTTGCCCGACTTGGACTTCCAGACTTCCAAAGTATCGGGGGAGCCCTGCGCGCGAACGCCGTTGTCTGTCAATATATCCTCGGTCGCCGCGACCATTTCCTTGCGCGGGAACACGAGTGCCTCGCCGCCCGTATGATCGAACTCGAAGGTGACGAACTCGTCCTTGAGATCCCGCAGCAGCGCCACCAAGTGCCGCAAGCTGCGCACTTTTGTGCCGTTGACCGAGTACAGGACTCCTCCAGAGGGATTGGAATATCCGATCGCGAGCTTGTTTGGAAAGAACGGCGAAGAGACGAGCACGAGTTCCTCGAGCTCTGCATCGGGCGCATCACCACGACGCGTGACGAGCGGACTGCGGACGAAACCCAATGCGCCCAGCATCGTCGCGTTGACAAGTGCGACGTACTCCTGAGTCGCCTTCGAGAAGACGAGCGGTCCGTACACAAAATAAGGCGGATATTCGCCATCCAGCATGGGTATGAGCAAGGGCCGGTTCGGTGAAACCGGAAGCTGAACGACCAGTGACTTGCCGGCGCGGACAATAGTCAGCGTCACCTTGCCGTTAACGGCAACCTTTTGAATGAGGTAGCGAAAATTCACCCGCAGGTCGGCGCCGAGCTTCACCATCCCCTGGTCGTCGATCGGCGTATTGGCGATGCGGGTAATGACGTCCCACTCTTTCAAGGGATAGGCAGCATCGCTGTCAAACGGACGATGCACGACCATACCTTCTACGGATTTGTCCAATTTTAGGAACGCGCGCAATGCTGGATTCTCAAGCGTCTGCAGATCGTCAAACATTGCTGGTTTGCCGTCGTAGCGCCCGTCCGCGATGTCCTGCAAGAAGAGTTCAATCTCCTCGTTCGGGATGATGTAGCCGATATTTTGCGCGTCGTTATAGCGGCTGAATGCGAGCCCGATCATCTGGTCACCGGCGACCGCGGGACCACCGCTGTTGCCCGGATTGATTGCGGCGTCTATCTGGATGCGCAGGCCGGATACCGGAAAGTTGTAAGGTACGAATTCGATGCGCGATACGATGCCCTTAGTGATCGAGAGCGAAGTGCCGCCGGCCGGAAAGCCGTAGGCCAAAACCGCATCTTTGATCTGCGGCAGCACAGCCGCGCGCGCAATGGGCGCGCGCGCATTGAAAATTGATTCATCGTCGAGCTTGAGCACGGCAAGATCAATCCCGTGGGCGACGGCGACAACCGTTGCAGAGATCTTGTCGCCTGACTGGTTCGGCTGAACCTGCACTTGGCTGGCGTACAGCACCGCGTGCGCGTTGGTGAGGATGCGCTTGCCTTCGATGATGACGCCCGATGCGGTGGCTTCAGTGGGCGCCTGCTTGCTCCACGGGCGGGACGGATCCGGATATCGCATCGTCGAGAAAACTTTCACGACGGCATTTGCGACATTCGATGGAATGCTACTCGCAGCCGCGGCCGTGTCGGTATTCGTCACAGACGCCGCGCTCTCGCTGCTTTGTGAGCTCGCCTCGGCTGCGGAAATATTTGAAGCGTGGCAAATGACTGCCAATAAAAACAAATACAAAGCGGAGACGAGATGCGCAGATTTCATGGCGCGATTTTCTAAATCCATTAGCGAGCCAAGCTTAGCGGTTGGATACCACTTATGTCGCGTGATTATGTCATGTGACGCCGGATGGCGACGGTGTGCGCTCTACGCGCAATGCGTGTAGCTTTCCCGGCCGCGGTTCACATATTCGAAAGTTTCGGGGGACGAAGGCGCTGCGACTCGGTCGATGAGAGCGCCAGAAGCATCAATACGCAATCTTCGGACGGATCTTTGAAAAATCCGTACCGCGTCGGTTTGGTTTCACACCAGCTTCTGACGGCGGCGCACTCGTTCGCGGGTTTTGCGTCGCTCGAAGGCGCTCGCTGTGCGGCTTGGGAAGGCTATGCGACTCAAAAAAGCCATCGCGCCAGCAGCGGACTCTGTGTGCGGCGCAACAGCTTACGCAGCGGCGCCCCCGCCTCGTGTCGTCCTGTCGTGCGTACTCGTTCTAGTCGCGCTTTCCGCCTGCGGGAGCGTACAGACAACGACTTCGGGTGGCATAGGTTCCACGGTGCAGTCCGTTGCGGATCCAGAGGTCCCCGTTGTTACTGGAGTCCCGCCGACGGCGGCGCAGGTGGGCATCACTTATAGCTACACGCCTGCGGTTTCCGATCCGCTGAGTACTGCGCTCACCTTCAACATCACAAATATGCCGGGCTGGGCGACGTTCAATAGCGCAACGGGCGAGCTTCAAGGTACACCGAGCGCCGACGATGTCGGTGCAACCAACGAAATTGAGATCAGCGTCTCCGACGGCGTGGGCATAGCAACAGTCGGACCTTTTCGGATCACGGTCAGTGCACCGGCCTCGACTCCGCCCTCTTCGCCACCGACAATCTCCGGCACGCCGCCGGCTAACGTCATTGCCGGACAAGCGTATTTATTTGCGCCCTCGGCGTCTGACCCGGCCGGCAATGCACTCACCTTCTCGATCATCAATCGACCCTCATGGTCGACCTTCAGCACGAGTACGGGGCAGCTAACCGGGACGCCCAATGCCGCGAACGTTGGCAGTTACGCAAACATTACGATCAGCGTGAGCGACGGGATCCTGACCGCCTCGTTGCCGGCATTCACGGTCACCGTGTCTGCATCCGTCACCGACGCGCCGCCCACGATCACCGGCAATCCGGCGACATCGGTCAATGCGGGTTCTGCATACAGCTTCACACCCAGCGCCAGCGACCCCGCTGGCAACGCATTGACCTTTTCCATTCGGAATCAGCCGTCTTGGGCGAACTTTGATTCCGAGACGGGCCAGCTGTCTGGGACGCCGCTCGCGGCCAATATCGGCAGCTACCCTAACATCCTGATCAGCGTCAGCGATGGGACACAGTCGGCCTCTCTGCCTGCCTTTACCATCACGGTCTCGCAGCGCGCCGTCGACCAACCGCCGACGATCGGGGGAAACCCGGCGACATCGGTGAATGTCGGCTCGGCTTACAGCTTTACGCCGAGCGCCAGCGATCCCGAGGGGCAGCCCCTGACATTCTCTATTCAGAATCAGCCCTCATGGGCTGCGTTCGACACGGGATCGGGGCAGCTCTCTGGCACACCTACCGCTGGGGATGTCGGCAGCTTTTCGAACATCATCATCAGCGTAAGCGACGGCACGCTCTCGGCTTCTCTGCCGGCTTTCAGTATCGCCGTGACGCAGATTTCCACCGGGGCGGTCACCGTGAACTGGAGTACTCCTACGCAGAACACGAATGGGACGCCTCTCGTGAACCTCGCGGGCTTTCGCATCTTCTACGGCACCGATCCTAACAATCTAAGTCAGAGCGCGCAGATCGCCAATCCGGGTCTCACGTCTTACGTCCTATCAGATCTCGCGCCGGGCACCTGGTACATCGGACTCTCCGACTACACGGCAAGCGGCGTCCAGAGCAGCCTCTCGAATATCGCAAGCACGACTGTCCATTAATTCGCTTCTTCTCGCCCGAGTGATCGATTAGATCGGCGCGGCGCCCCGCGGCGCGGGCTGCGCGTGGCGAGCGCTTCTGCGAAAATGCGGCATGGCCGCCAAAAAATCACCTGCTCTGCCCCGTTGGAGCCTGGCAGTCCCCATCATTGCGATCGCGGTGCTGGCTGCCGTATGGGGTCGCACACCTGCGGTCTGGCTCGTGTTTACCATCATCGCCACACTGATCGCGGCCGTGGTGGCGGCGGTGCATCACGCCGAGGTCGTGGCGCATCGCGTCGGAGAACCATTTGGCTCTCTCGTTCTGGCCGTTGCCGTCACCATTATCGAAGTGTCACTTGTCGTGTCCCTGATGCTCTCGGGCGGAACATCCGCCTCGACTGTTGCGCGTGACACGGTATTCGCTGCTGTCATGATCGTGTGCACTGGCGTGATCGGTCTGTGTCTGCTCGTCGGCGGGCTGCGGCACCACGTGATCGCGTTCCGAGTCGAAGGCACAAGTCCGGTGCTGGCGACGCTGGCCGCGCTCGTAACTTTGACCCTTGTGCTGCCGACGTACACGACGTCAACCCCCGGGCCTACGTTCTCCCGATCGCAGCTGGTGTTTACTGGCCTCGTATCGCTGACGCTGTACGGCGTCTTCGTCTTTGTGCAAACCGTTCGCCACAGGGATTACTTTCTGCCCGCCGATGTCGGTAATGAGGCGGCGCACGCTCCCCCGGCGACGACTCGAGTCGCACTTTTCAGCATGGGTCTGTTGCTCATCTGCCTGGTGGCGGTGGTCGGGCTTGCCAAAGCCCTTTCGCCCAGCATTGAGGCAGCAGTCATCGCGGCCGAGGCGCCCGCCGGCGTCGTGGGCATTGCAATCGCGTTGCTGGTACTGCTGCCCGAGAGTTGGGCCGCCGTGCGTGCCGCTGCCGCGAACCGGGTGCAGACCAGCATCAACCTCGCACTCGGCTCCGCGCTGGCGAGTATTGGACTCACCATACCGGCCGTCGCTGCGGTCTCAGTACTATGGGACTTGCCCCTCGCCCTGGGGCTCCCCGCCAAGGAGGTCATCCTCCTCGCGCTGACCTCGATCGTAGCCACGCTGACGCTCGGCGGGGGCCGTGCAACCGTATTACAGGGCGCCGTGCATTTGGCGCTTTTTGCCGTGTTTCTATTCCTGGCAATCGTGCCGTAGCAGATCCGGCGCTCTTGCAGTCTCTACTTTCGTCGCGCAGGGTCAAATAGCTCCGGCGCGTCCGCGTATCCGCCAGCCTCCGCCTCGAATGGCTCCAACACTTCGTGGAGCCGAATCAACGCAGCCGCCTCCTCCGAAATCGGCGAGAAGGCCCCCTCAGGCTCGCAAAATAACTCGAAATCATCCTGCTCCGCGCCACAGAACGAGCACTGGTTAGTCCAATACAGTGGCCCGGCTTCGGCATGACCGAGCTGGTAATGCTGCGAAACGCCCTGCAGACGGCCCTGCACGGCTTCCGGGAAATACTCGATAAAGAATAAGAGTGCGCTTACTTCTGCGATTTCCCATACATCGGCCGCGGCCGACTCCTCATCTGCATCTTCATCGAATGCGAGCGTCTCGTGACCAGGGGGCAGTACGACGGCAACAACCGGGGTGAGCTGACCGCAGCAGCCACAGCGCTGCAACGCGCGGGCGATGCTGTACCTGCGCGATCGGTAGTTCACATGCCAAGAGCGATTTTCGTCGATGACCGGCATTACGCTGTGGACCTCTTGAAGTCCCCTTTGCTACAAGGCCAGATCATCATTTTGATCCTTGCGGTCCACATCGCAATCCTTCTGCGACGCACGTGCCTGAGTGCGCGCGGAATCCGGTGCTGCAGATGTAGTGCGCTGCGAATCTCGTAACTGCAGCCAGCTCTGACGGGCGAGCTTACGGAGCTCCTCCAGTTTACCGGCGCCACCGATGCCGGACACGCGCGCTACGGCGCGTTCTAGACGTGCCTTGACGCGTTCTCGATACTCTTCACGAATTCTCTCCGCGATTTCGCTCCTCTTCCCCTCCCTCTCGAGGCGCCGGGCAGCCACGGGTATCGCCGGTTCAGGCTCGCGATCGATGCCTCGTGCCTTGAAGCTTCGATGGTCAACGCGGACCTCCAGATTGGCGTCGCGCAACGCTTCATTCGTGAAATTCGCCCAGCGTTCGCGCACCGCATAGAGGTCCTTTAACTTGGAGCCAAGTCCACGTTGTAGCCGCTTCGGGTCACTTATATTCAAATCGGTCTTGGCGCCGAATCCCGTCGGCAAAACCTCACGGGTGGTCGTGAGCAAATGGGCGTGAAAATTGCGCGGATCGTTATAAGGTCGGGGCGCGTGCATTGCAAAATCGACTGCAAAACCGTGACGATCAGCGAGGTCCTGGGAGAATCTTTGCACCAAAGCGAGGCGCTGCTCGTGCGTCAGCTCATGGGGCAGCGAGACGAGGTATTCACGCGCCACAGCGGCATTCTTGCGCGACTCAACGAGCTCGGCAGCGTTCCACAGCACAGCCCGGTCACGCGTCCAGCTCATGTCGGCATTCGCCAAGCTCGACGGCAGGACGATTTCTTTGTGCATGACATCCGTGCGGCGCGAATAGTCGAAGACCTTGCCGGTGCGCTCATCGCGGATACGTTCACCGGCGCGATAGGCCGCCGCATAGGTCGAGCGTCCCCCAGTGCTGCGACCGAACGACTTTACGTTCAAGTAATAGAGGGCCATGGTGGGTGGCTACGGACTCCGCGGGCGCGCTACCGCGCGATCACGACTTGCGCCCATGCGCGCGCCGAGGCGGTCTTCAGATATCCGGTGAGGTCGGGCAGCTGCTCGATCTCCGAGGGCATCAGCGCCACTTCGGTCACATGTTGCTCGCTCACTTGCGTGGAACGTCGCGAACCGCGACCGCCAAGGAGTCCCTCACGATCCCGCCCACGCGTCAGCTGGCGCCGCACAATCTCGCGTTCGCCAATGAGACGAGAGGCGAAGTGCGACGTACCACCGCCCTCGCTTCCCGAGCAGCGCAAGATGAGTGTATTCCCGCAATTTTCGACAATGGTCTGTGCTTCGCCCGCTCCATACGTGCTCGATACCTGCGCAATTGACTGAAAACCAAGCACGCAGCGGCCGCCGAATTTTCGCAGCCGGGCGAGCGCGTCCTTGAGCCCATCGATCGCACCCAGGGCGTCCAGCTCGTCGACGACGAACCATAGACGCTGATCACCCTCAGGACGGCTCATGGCTTCAAAAATTGCCAGTCGAGTCCAGGTGGCAATGATGGCCCGTAGGGCGGCGAGCTGCCGGGCCTGATAGGGTATGAAGAGGACGCCGCGACCTGCGTCCACCCATTCCCGCACTGAAAACGTCGCTGCGCGCTGCGCTTGTACGTATTCCAGTGCCGCGACGCCGGAAGCGGTGACTGATCGGATCGATCCAAACATGCGCGCGTTATCGGGCTCGAGAAACGGCTGCGCAGGCGTGCCGGCGACGATCGGGCGCAGTTCGTCGCTAGTGGCAATGGCGATCAACCGCCACAGCTCAGTCGAATCGCACCGCCCTTTCTCGCTGCAGCGGCGCACAACTGCGCTTAGGAACGTGCGCGCATAACCGCGCCACTCACGCGCCGAGGAATCCTCGGTTGAAGGAATCAGGCCGCTCACGAGTTGTTCGACATCGTAGGGATGGCGAATCTCAGCGAACGGATCCCATTTCACCGAGTCTGCCTCAAAGGGATTAAGAATGACGTCACCGCGATAGCGGTCGTAAAAACGCTGCAGATATCCGCCGTCAGGATCTGTGACGATCGCTCTATCCCCACGCGCGAGCGCTCCAGTCAGGAGCTCGCGGATCGCAGTGGATTTTCCGGTTCCCGTCGTGCCGATGAGCTTGAAATGCTTGGTCTCATCCAACGCACCAATGGCCGCGCCCGCGAGAGTCAGGGGCACAGCCTCGCGCCGCCCTGACAAGCGAAGCGTCTTGCGCAGTGACTGCCGCTGCGAGACGACTTGCGTTCCGCGCCGGTGCGTGTCCGCGGCCGTCGTCCGCGACGCGACCAATCGACCGCCGATGATCAGCACGACGCCGAAGGCAAGCAGAAGCAAGAGCGTTTCCAAGCTCAATACCCCGCGACGACGAGATAGTCCGCCTGCCGCCCAAATGCCGGCGCATTGCGGTCCACGCGCACGCAGTAGCGCTCGGAATCGCCGCAGCGCCGTAGATCGATCCGTCCGCCGCGCTGTTCAAGCCGCGCCACTGCCAGGGCGAGTTCGTCGCGCCGTGCCGTAAGCCCTGCGATTTCGGAATGCGATGGCAGAAGCGAGCGAGTCGCAACGATAGTGATCGCGATAGTGAAGGCGCCGCCCAGCGTTATGGTGCCGATGCTCCATAGAGCCGAGCGCAGGTTTGCCACGTGGGCTAGGGAGCGCAAAGAACGAGCCGCGCCGTCGATTTCACTGGCGACCGACCGCAGCTCTTCGACCAACGTGCGGCGGATCTCGTCGCGCACCACCGCGTCGAGATCTTGGGTATGTGTGCGCAATCTCTGTAGCGCAGCATCCGCAAGGCTCTGGTGCGTCTGCGCAGTCTCCATTAAAAGACCACATTTCATGGTTTCGTCGTTCACGTGGATCTCTCCGGCGGCTCACTCGCACTGCGGTGCGTCGCAGCCGTACAAGTCCGTTCGACCCGCATGCGCGGGCTGCCGCGCCGCCGCGGAGCAGCCTGACGACTGCTGGCCGGCACGCAAATGAGACCAGTTTTGTTTTGCCTCGGTCTGTTCCGGGGAAGTGGCTGACCTGCTGCGCCCATACTCGCTATGTTGCAGGACAACTCTCAGCCATTCCGGTCGGGAGGCGACTTTGAGCAAGCCGGCAAGGTCCGGGAGCTGTTCAATTTCCGAAGGCAACAGCGCAAGCTCCGTACTGAAGTGTTCATTGTGGGATGACGATGCCAGCCACTCCGTAGGCCGTCGGGATCTTGATTCTGTCGTCCGCAGTACTTCGCGCTCGCCGATGAGGCGGGAGGCAAATCGGGATGTACCGCCGCCCTCGCTCGCCGAACATCGCAGGATGAGAGTATTGCCGCAGTTCTCGACGATCGTGTGTGCATCGCCTTGCCCGTAGGTGCTTGACACCTGCGCGACCGATTGAAAACCCAGGATGCAGCGGCCACCGAACTTCCTCAGACGGGCGAGTGCGTCCTTCAACCCATCAATCTGACCAAGTGCATCGAGCTCATCGACGACAAACCACAACCGCTGATCACCTTCGCCCTGGTTCATCGCTTCGAATACCGCAAGCCGCATCCACGCGGAAATTGGCGATCGCAACGCCGCGATCTGCCCAGCTTGATAAGGAATGAATAGCACTCCGCCTGAGGCGGAACCTGCTTCACCGGCGCGTCCGTCGCGAACCCACTCGCGCACTGAGAACGCCTTGGCGTGAGGGTCTTGCGCGGCGACGTATTCAAGCGCACCAACCGCGGAACTCGCCACGGAGCGGATGGAGTCGAACATACGTCCGTTGTGTTCCTCCAGGAAAGGTTGCGCGGGCGTACCCGCCACCAAAGTGCGCAGCTCGCTCGTCGTCGCAATCACCATCAGCCGATAAAGTTCAGCGACGTCGGTTACACCTGCCGCGTGAGCCTGACGGGTAACGGCACTGAAAAACGTACGCGCGTAGCCACGCCACGCGCGGTCTGGGCTTCCGTCATCGGGTATGAGTGCGCGCGCTAGCTGGTCCACGTCGTAGGCACTGCTCAGTTCGCGAAACAGGCTCCATTTCACTGAGCGCTTATCGAACGGATTCAGAATGACATCGCCACGCTGCGGGTCATAGAACCGAGCGAGATACCCGCCGTCCGGATCGGCAATGACTGCGCGGTCACCTCTGCGGAGCGCGCCATTGAGCACTTCGTGAATGGCCGTGCTCTTGCCGGTTCCGGTGGTCCCAATAAATTTGAAGTGCTTGGTTTCGTCCGGTGCGGAAAGCTCGACTCCGGCGAGCGTCAGTGCTGCTTCGCGCCCTCGGACGCAGCCTCGAGACTGCTGCGCGGTCCTTTGGCTGATTACAAGGGCGCCGCGCTGATGAGAGGGCGCCACCGAAAAGCCATCCGACAGGCGTACTCCGCAGAAATAACCGATACCGGCCGCTAGTGCGCCGCTAAATGCGAGATGCAGCAGACCGTCACTTGAGATCCCGAGCGCCTGAGTGAATGGGTTCGTGAGCGCTATCCCTACGGCAGCGGCGGTGGTGACTGGGACTGCGATGATGGGTGATAGCAAGAGTTTGGCAAGCGGCGCACGTCCGCGGACCAGGCCCGCGAGCATCGGCGCCGCGACTGCCGTGTAACCCGCCGCAAGGCCCCACCATCCGTGAATCAGCATCCGAATCCCCATTCGTTGCTGAGAGATTGCATGGCGCTCTCGAGCGGGCTCATGCCGATCCCGCCGCCGCCAGACCGCGCCGCTTGCGCGCCGGCTCGTACCAGATTTCTTTGATGTAGCGCTCGTGGCGCTCGACTCCGAACTGGATCACGACATCGACCAGCAGATACAAGAGACTCTTGATATCTTGGCGGGCAAGCTCGCGACCGCCTGGGCTCTGCTTGATGAGCAGAACGAGCTGCTCGAATGCGAGTTCCGCGCTCGTGGCGTGCACACTCGTGATCGAGCCTGGATGTCCAGAATTGACGTTACGCAAATAGTCAAAAGCTTCCTCCGACCGCAGCTCCGCCAGCAAAATTCGATCGGGCTTCATGCGCAGGCAGCACTCGAGCAATTGTTTGGGCGAGGTTCGCGCAAGGCCCTGATCATCTTTCGAATAAAACAAGCGCACGTGGTTGGGATGGCGATCGAGCACCAGTTCCTTGGCGTCTTCGATCGTGATGAGGCGTTCGTCAGAAGGAATCTCGCGAATCAACGCCTTGGTCCAAGTGGTCTTACCCGAGCCGGTCGGTCCCGATACGAGGATATTCTTGCGGCACCGCACCGCGAGCCGCATAAAGGCGATGTAATCGTGCGTGTCCAGCAGGCGCAGGAGCTCTGTCTCCGCGTCATCGAGGACGTCAGCGGCGCGCTGCGTCCTACGAAAGATCCCGCGCTGCGCGAGGTCCTCAACCGACCAAGCCTCATCGGAAGGCCGACGGATAGTAATGGCGACCGTTGCAGCAGTGGTCGCAGGTGGCAGGACAATCTGCACGCGTTCGCCGCTTGGTAAGGACGCCGACAGTAGCGGTGATGTTTCATCAATCCGCTGACGCGTCGAATTCGCGACCAGTCTTGCCAAACGACGACACCAGTCGAAATCTGCAAATCGCAGCTGTTCGCACCGCCAACCCGAATGTGTCTCGACGAATGCCTCTCCCGGGCGATTGATGCAAACTTCGGTGATGTTTGGATCGCCGAGAAGAGGCCGCAGCGCGCGCAGGTTGAGATCAAGCGCCGACGCGTCAACTGGCGTGGCGCTAGCGAGTGCGCAGTTCATAAACCGATCGGAAGTCGAGGTCGCGAGCGACGAACACCTGGATTCGATCGCCCTGGTTCTTGATGAGCGTCGGTGGAATGTTGATCGTGCTCTTCAAGACCTCGGTCATGACATCTACTGCGGGAGACGGACCGTAGATTACGGTGCCTCCGCTACCCGAATGCAGCGCTGACTCTAGCGTCTCGTCGATTACGGAGATTAGGATCGCCGCGCCGAACCGGTCCCAGAAGTGCCGAATTACTTCACCGGACAGACCTGATCGGCCCAGTGCGTCGGTTCCCGGGGAAGCGAGCGGAACGATGACCCCCGTCGGCGTGCGCGCTTCAGTCCAAAGCACGAACACCCGTGCGGACCCCTGTTGTACTTCGCTCTGCGTTTCGCCGACGAGCTTCGTACCGCGTTCGAGAAGCACGACCTTGCCGTCGACACTGAAGGTGTCGGTCGCCGTGATGCACGTCGTCATGCCAGGCAATGTCGTGTCGATTGCTGTTTCAAGCGTGCAATCAATAAATGCGCCCTTCGATAACAAGAAGCGTTGCGTGGGTAGGACACGCGCTTGCACTGCCGGAGTGGCGATCGGAGTGAGTAGCGCCGGCAATGTGGCCGAGCGTACGGCGGCCGCGCCCGATACGGCTGGGGAAACGTTACCTGCGTTGCCTAGAGCGCTCTGGCCGACGATGGCCTCGGAGGCCACGCGGTCACCGGATTGATCTGGTCCAGTAGACGTCAGCTCGGACTGCTTCGAAAATGCCGGACCCGACAATCGACGTTCAAAGGCGAGCTGCGCCGGCGTCTTAGTCGGCGTCACGGCAGCCGTTGAGGCACCGTAGGTGGGCACATTTCCGGCCATCGGAGCAACGACAGATTCTTTTTCCACAGGCATTTCCCGTATTGGTTCGACCGCCGCCGTTCCCGCGGCCGCCTGACTCAAGACACCATCGGGCACCTGTGACGCCATCCGCGGAGGGCCGATTCTTCCAAGAGAGGGCAACGGAACATCACCCTGCGCACGACTCTTGGATGCGGCCTGCGCGCTCTGCTGCGCGTGCGACTGGCGACTAATCGCCTGGGAGTAGTACCAGGCGAGCATGCCTAGCCCCAGAACCGACATAAGGCCGATCGCCATGATGCTGCTCACGCGAGACTGCACCGATCCCACGCCGCTGACCGTGGGCAGACCGCGCTCGCCAGCAACGCCGCCGAAGCTCACGGTGTCGCCTCTCTTCGCTCGCGCTGCACAGCAGGCACGACCGTTCCTGACTCCAAACGCTCGCCGGATCCCAGATAGCCTTTGTTGACAATGCAGCCCGTAAGACCGCCGCGGCGCAGAATCAATCGCCGCGCCACGCGATGCACGACGACCTCACCGTCCTCCATGCTGAAATTGAGCAGATATTCGGCGCCATCTTCGCTGCGAACAAAGATCGCCGGCAATTCCGCATGCGCATCGAAGCGCAAGCGCGTATGCACGCCGTCATCCGAAGCCGCGACCGGCCGCAGTTCCTCGTGCCCGCAGTACCAATAATCGGCGTTGCTCACACGACCCGTAGATCCGCGCTTGAATTCGTCATCCACACGCGCGGCGGCCGCGTCCGTGGGCGCATATTGGAAGCGCAGCGCGTAGATCGCGTCGGGTTCGATTGCGGCAGCCGGGCGACGCATCTGGGCGGTGTACTCAAAATGATAGTGCCGACGCGTCGTGAGCACGGTCAGGTTTGTCCCAACTGCCACGGCTTTAGGCTTTAGAAAAAGATGGTTGCTCTGGGCGACGAAGGACAGTGCGTCGATGTCGCCCGCTGCTAGTCCGACAAACTCCTCGCCTGGTTCAAATTCAAGATCGATTTCGTATCCGACGCAGCCTCGCAGCCGATACACCTCATCAACCTTGTACGTCGCTACGCGGATTCGCGGATCACCGCCGCCGCCCACGGGATAGACCTCAGCACGCAACGTGGACTCCCCAAAGATCGAAAGCCCAATGAAATAAAGCGCAGTGACGCCAGCACGCGCATAAGGCCTGAGTCCCGCAATCACGGCTGCACTCCTTTTCCCGGTGCAGCAGCAGTGGCAGCGCCCGACCCCGCCGCGCCGGCGGTCTCCGCGCTCACCTCCGGTTCGGGGCGGAATTCGATCACCTTGAATCCAAGCGGATTCCAACTGCGAGTCTGCGGGTTTTTGGAGGGTTCTGAGTAACCGTATTGCACGGTCGCAATCCAATGCGTCAATTGTTCATCCATCGCTCCGGCAGCGCGCTTGCCCTTGACGTAGCGAACCTGTGCAAGATCTGCAACCCCATTTCCCCTCTTGAAAAAGCTGACAGAGAGCACTTGGGCGCGCACGATCGACCCATCCTTGTAGAGATTTAAGGGCGAGGTTGGGTTTGCCGGATTCCACAAGGCGTACCAACTTTGATTGCGCAGGGGCGAATGAAATGCGCCACACTCCTGATAGTCGCTCTCGGCGGTGGAAAAATTGAAACGCTCGCACACGGTGACATAGTGAGTTAACAGATAACGCGTGACCGATTCGGCAACTTCACCGTGACCTGAATATTCCGGGACGACGTCGACGACCCCCGTCGTGTTGTCAACGCGCACGATGAAGGGATCGACGCGCTTGAGCGGCATCAAGAG
>Ga0302177_10000976_pt1 | contig 20750 bp, 22 predicted proteins | sample I_Palsa_E1_2_FD_198780 | JGI IMG/M metagenome (GOLD analysis project Ga0302177, IMG submission 198780) | Peat permafrost microbial communities from Stordalen Mire near Abisko, Sweden - I_Palsa_E1_2 | ecosystem: Environmental > Terrestrial > Soil > Palsa > Peat permafrost | place: Sweden... | reverse complement strand
CCAAGCACCCCCTCCTTGTGAAGGGCTATATCGGGCCGAAAGCACTGCTGGACAACGGTGTTCGCTACCTAGTCGACCCGCGCGTGGTGGATGGCACCAGCTGGATCACCGGCGCCGACAAGCCTGGGCAGCACGTGGTCGGGCTGGTCGCCGGCCGCGATTTCACCGCCGACGGCACGATTGAGGCCGCCGAAGTCCGCGACGGCGATCCGTCTCCGGATGGCGCCGGTCCGCTGGTATCGGCCCGCGGGATCGAGGTCGGTCACATCTTCCAGCTCGGCCGCAAATACACCGACGCCTTCACCGTCGACGTGCTCGGCGAGGATGGCAAGCCGGTGCGGCTGACCATGGGCTCCTACGGTCTCGGGGTGTCGCGGCTGGTGGCGGTCATCGCCGAACAGCAGCACGACGAGCTGGGACTGCGCTGGCCGTCGGAGGTTTCGCCGTTCGATGTGCACCTGGTGATCGCCAACAAGGACGCCGAAGCGCGGGCGGGGGCCACCGCGCTGGCCACCGATCTGGATCGGCTGGGCATCGAGGTGTTGCTCGACGACCGGAAGGCATCGCCCGGGGTGAAGTTCAAGGACGCCGAGCTGCTCGGTGTGCCGTGGATCGTCGTGGTGGGTCGTGGCTGGGCGGACGGAAAAGTCGAGCTGCGCAACAGATTCAGCGGTGAGACCCGCGAGCTGACGGCCGGCGCCGGACTGGCCACCGACATCACATCTGCGGTCTCGGGCTAGTCGGCGCCGGGGAAGGCCGTGGTGATCGGCCAATCGCCTTGCGCCTGCTTCCATTTCGCGGCCAGCACCGCGCTCTGGGTCAGCGCCGTCACGGCGAACGTGCGGTCCTGGTCGCTCTGAGCCTGCTCGATGACCGCGCGCCAGGCCCCTTCGGTGTCCTTCTCCATGCGCGCGGCCAGTCGCACCGCATCGCTGGGGTTGTTGACCGGCATCGGCAGTTGATAACCCGGGGCAGCCACCGGAGCAGTCACCGAGCGGCCGGTCAGGGTCGCGATGACCTCGTCGCGCCGCTGCCGGTGCTGATTCAGCGCGGACGACACCAGGGTGTTCACCTCGGGTGCGCAGTGCGCCGACACCATGCCGTAGCCGTAGATCACGGCGTGCTCGTTGTTCAGCGCAGCACACAGCGCGGTGTCGTACGGCGTGGCGGCCGGAGACGGTTCAGCGGAGGTCACGACGACCCGGCTCCGAATGCCAGCGCGACGCTGTAGGACGCGGTGCAGGAGGCGGTGATCGAGCCGAGCAGCCCGGCGCGATAACCCGACGAGGTGCCCGCCAACTGCCGGGCACTGTCCGCCGACGCCCGCAACGACCGGACCACGTCGGCCAGCGGCGGCGGGGGAGCCGCCGGGGTCGTGGTGGTCGGCGTGGTCGTCTCGCGAGACGTTGACGTCGGGTTGACAGCCAGGCGCGCGATTTCCGTCGTCAGCGCCTGCGCGTGTTTGGTGCGTTCGGCGGCGACCTCGGTCAACGCGGCGTTCACCGGTTGCGACGCGCCCACCGCCGCTGCGGTGGCCAGTTCGCTGTCACGCCGGGCCAGTGTCAACTGTGCTTCGAGTTCGTCGACGGCGGGCGGCGCGGGCGGTGAACTACACGCGGGCAGCGCCATTCCGAGCACCGCCAGCGCCGCGCCGCCCACCAAGACACGTCGCCTGCTGACGATCGGATCGAAACCAGGCTCTGGGCGCAGCACAGCAACATCCTGCCATTGCCGGGACAGCCACCTGTAACGCCAGGTGAACTCGCCGCGATCACGTCTTACAACGGATTCCTGGCGTATCGTTGAAGGCTGGCTCCGCGGGCGTGCTGATCGCTCGCGCCGCAGGCCTGCCCGACCGGACAACTCAAGATGAGGAGCTCGCCGTGACCACCGGGCTACCGTCGCAGACGCAGGTGATCGAGCTGCTCGATGGTGAGTTCGCGCGCGCAGGCTACGAAATTGAGGACGTCGTCATCGATTCGCGGGTTCAGCCGCCGCGGATAACCGTGATCGCCGATGGCGACACCGCACTCGATCTGGACACCATCGCTGTGCTCTCCCGCTCGGCGTCGAGCCTGCTGGACGCGGCGCCCGGCCTGGACGGCAGCTACGTCTTGGAAGTGACCTCACCGGGGGTCGACCGCCCGCTGACCAGCGACAAGCAGTTTCGCCGCGCCCGGGGTCGCAAGGTCGAGTTGGCCATGGCGGATGGGACACAGGTCACCGGTCGAGTCGGCGAGTTGCACGACGGCACACTGAGCCTGGTGGTTCGCGACGACCGCGCCCGCGACTGGGCAGTGCGGCCGATCTCGCTCGGCGTCATCTCGAAAGCTGTTGTCCAGGTGGAATTTACGACTCCGTCTCAGCGGGAGATGGACCTGGCGACGACCGATCGAAGCGCGGAGACGGAGGGCAAAACGTGAACATCGACATGGCCGCTCTGCACGCGATAGTGGTAGAGCGAGGCATCTCGTTCGACGACTTGCTCGAGGACGTCAAGGCCGCGGTGCTGAGCGCATACCGGCACACCGAGGGCCATCAGCCCGACGCGCACATCGACATCGACCGCAAATCGGGTTCGGTCCGCGTGCTGGCTCGCGAGCTCGATGAAGACGGCAACGTGCTCAGCGAATGGGAGGACACCCCGGAGGGTTTCGGCCGCATCGCCGCCACGACCGCACGACAGGTGATGCTGCAGCGGCTCCGGGACGCCGAGAACGAGCGGACCTACGGCGAGTTCTCCACCCATGAGGGCGAGATCGTCGCCGGCGTGATCCAACGCGACAGCCGGGCCAATTCGCGTGGACTGATCGTCGTTCGGATGGGCAGCGAGACCAAGGGGTCCGAAGGGGTGATCCCCGCGGCTGAGCAGGTTCCTGGCGAGGCATACGAGCACGGCGACCGAGTGCGCTGCTACGTGGTGGGCGTCAGCCGCGGCGTGCGCGAGCCGGTGATCACGTTGTCGCGGACCCACCCCAACCTGGTACGCAAGCTCTTCTCGCTGGAAGTCCCCGAGATCGCCGAAGGCTCGGTGGAGATCGTGGCGGTGGCGCGCGAAGCCGGTCACCGCTCGAAGATCGCGGTTGCGTCACGCGTTCCTGGTCTGAATGCCAAGGGCGCCTGCATCGGACCGATGGGTCAGCGGGTGCGCAACGTGATGAGCGAGCTGTCCGGGGAGAAGATCGACATCATCGACTTCGACGAGGACCCGGCGCGCTTCGTCGCCAACGCGTTGTCGCCGGCCAAGGTCGTCTCGGTGACCGTGATTGACCAGAACGCCCGGGCCGCCCGCGTGGTGGTGCCCGACTTCCAGCTGTCGCTGGCCATCGGCAAGGAGGGCCAGAATGCGCGGTTGGCCGCCCGGCTCACCGGTTGGCGGATCGACATCCGCGGGGACTCGCCCGACCAGGGGGCCGACCATCCCGCACGTGATGTGACCCACGGGCTGGCGCACGATCACTAACGCGTCGACAAAGCAGACCGCAGCCGTGCGGGTGGTTCTGACCACTGGTTGGGTGCAGGTAAGCTAAGCCGTGACCCAGCGCGAGACTTCGGCCTCGGCGCATCGACGCACCGAAGGACCGGTGCGAACGTGTGTCGGATGCCGAAAGCGAGAGTTGGCCGTCGAACTGCTCCGAGTGGTAGCTGTGTCGGCCGGGAACGGTAAATACGCCGTGACCGTTGACCCAGCGGGTACTCTGCCGGGGCGGGGTGCATGGCTGCATCCCGTTCCACAGTGCGCCACAGAAGCAATCCGGCGGCGAGCTTTTGCTCGAGCGTTGCGCATCGCCGGCGCACCAGATACGTCAGCGGTGGTCGAGCACATCGAGCTTTCGATGCGCCCGACTATCCAGCCAACAGAACAGGCAGCAAAGAACATGAGCACACCGTGAAGCCCCGATGACCATGCGTCATAGCTAAACCCGAGGCGCGGCCTACCACCGCTGTCGCCTCATAGACAGGAGATGTAGTGGCAGGCAAGGCCCGCGTACACGAGTTGGCTAAGGAACTCGGTGTTACCAGCAAGGAAGTACTCGCCCGACTGAGCGACCAGGGCGAATTCGTTAAATCCGCATCGTCGACGGTAGAAGCGCCCGTCGCACGTCGACTGCGTGAGTCGTTCGGCGGCGCCAAACCCGCACCGGAAAAGGCGGCCGGCAACGGCGCCGGCGGCGCCAAAGCCGCCATCAAGGATGCCGCCCCGGCGCCGGCAAAGCCCGCCGCGCCTAAGCCGGTGGCGCCATCGGCACCTACTCCGCCGGCGGAGCCCGCACCGGCGGCGGAGGCTCCCGAACTGCCGCAGGCCGGCTCGACGGACGCTCCGGCCCGCCCGGGACCGACTCCCGGTCCGCGTCCAGCGGCACCGAAGCCGGCGGCACGCACGCCGCGCGTCGGCAACAACCCGTTCTCCTCAGCGCAACCGGTGGAGCGGCCGATACCGCGTCCCCAGGCACCACGCCCGGGTGCGCCGCGCCCCGGGGGTGCGTCGCCCGGCAACATGCCGCCGCGACCGGCCGGTGCCGGTGCCGGTGGGCCAGGTCGCCCGCCGCGTCCCGGTGGTGCGCGACCCGGCCCCGGTGGTCCGCGACCCGCCCCCGGCGGCCGGCCCGGAGCCCCGTCAGGTGGTCGCCCCGGCGGCGGTGGCGGCGGTAACTACCGCGGTGGCGGTGGCGGTGGCGGCGGCGTCGGTGCCCCACCCGGAGGAGGCGGCGGTGGCTTCCGGGGCCGCCCTGGCGGTGGCGGCGGTGCCGGCCGGCCGGGCCAGCGCGGCGGTGCTGCCGGTGCATTCGGACGTCCCGGCGGTGCGCCGCGACGTGGCCGCAAATCGAAGCGGGCGAAACGCGCCGAATACGAGAACATGCAGGCGCCGGTCGTCGGTGGTGTGCGGTTGCCGCACGGCAACGGCGAGACGATCCGCCTCGCACGTGGTGCCTCGCTGTCCGACTTCGCCGAGAAGATCGACGCCAACCCGGCCTCGCTGGTGCAGGCGCTGTTCAACCTGGGCGAGATGGTGACAGCCACCCAGTCGGTCGGCGACGAGACGCTCGAGCTGCTGGGCGGCGAGATGAACTACGTCGTCCAGGTCGTCAGCCCCGAGGACGAGGACCGCGAGCTGCTGGAGTCCTTCGACCTGACCTACGGCGAGGACGAAGGCACCGAGGAAGATCTGCAGACCCGGCCGCCGGTGGTGACGGTGATGGGTCACGTCGACCACGGTAAGACCCGACTGCTCGACACCATCCGAAACGCCAGCGTGCGCGAGGGCGAGGCCGGTGGCATCACCCAGCACATCGGTGCCTACCAGGTGTCCGTCGACTTCGAAGGAACCGAGCGGCCGATCACCTTCATCGACACCCCGGGCCACGAGGCGTTCACCGCCATGCGTGCCCGCGGCGCGAAGGCCACCGACATCGCGATTCTGGTGGTGGCCGCCGACGACGGCGTGATGCCCCAGACGGTGGAGGCGATCAACCACGCGCAGGCCGCCGACGTGCCAATCGTGGTGGCGGTCAACAAGATCGACAAGGAGGGCGCCGACCCGCAAAAGATCCGCTCCCAGCTCACCGAATACGGTTTGGTGGCAGAGGATTTCGGTGGCGAAACCATGTTCGTCGACATCTCGGCGAAGGCCGGCACCAACATCGAGGCGCTGGAAGAGGCGGTGCTGCTGACCGCCGACGCAGCGCTGGACCTGCGAGCCAACCCCGACATGGAGGCCCAGGGTGTGGCGATCGAGGCCCATCTGGACCGCGGCCGTGGTCCGGTGGCCACCGTGCTGATTCAGCGCGGCACGCTGCGGGTCGGCGACTCCATCGTTGCCGGTGACGCATACGGCCGGGTTCGCCGAATGGTCGACGAACACGGCGACGACATCGAAGAGGCGTTGCCGTCCCGGCCGGTGCAGGTCATCGGCTTTACGTCGGTGCCCGGCGCCGGTGACAACCTGCTGGTGGTCGACGAGGACCGGATCGCCCGTCAGATCGCCGATCGTCGTAGTGCCCGCAAGCGCAACGCGCTAGCAGCACGCTCCCGCAAGCGGATCAGCCTGGAGGATCTGGATGCAGCGTTGAAGGAGACGTCGCAGCTCAACTTGATCCTGAAGGGCGACAACTCCGGCACCGTCGAGGCGCTGGAGGAGGCCCTGCTGGGCATCGAGATCGACGACGAGGTGGAACTGCGCGTTATCGACCGCGGCGTCGGTGGCGTCACCGAGACCAACGTCAACCTGGCGTCGGCCTCGGACGCGATCATCATCGGGTTCAACGTGCGCGCCGAGGGCAAGGCCACCGAGCTGGCCAACCGCGAAGGCGTGGACATCCGGTACTACTCGGTGATCTACCAAGCCATCGACGAGATCCAGAGTGCGCTCAAGGGCATGCTCAAGCCGGTCTACGAGGAGAACCAGCTCGGCCGTGCCGAGATCCGCGCGCTGTTCCGGTCGTCGAAGGTCGGTCTCATCGCAGGATGTCTGGTCACCTCCGGCATCGTGCGGCGCAACGCCAAGGCCCGCTTGCTGCGGGACAATATCGTGGTGGCGGAAAACCTCACGGTGTCCTCGCTGCGACGGGAAAAGGACGACGTCACCGAGGTCCGCGACGGGTACGAATGCGGTCTGACGCTGACCTACTCCGACCTCAAAGAGGGCGACGTCATCGAGACCTACGAGCTCGTGGAAAAGGAGCGCGTCTGAGTATGAGCTCCGACAAGTTGACCTTGCGGTATGGCTGACCCGGCGCGGGCGCGCCGGCTGTCCAAACGGATCTCCGAAATCGTCGCCACGGCGATCGAGTACGAGATCAAAGACCCGGGACTGGCCGGCGTAACGATCGTCGACTCCAAGATGTCCGGCGATCTGCACGACGCGACGCTGTACTACACGGTGATGGGGTCGACGCTGGATGACGCGCCCGATTACGAAGGCGCCGCAGCGGCGCTGGAACGCGCCAAGGGTGTGTTGCGCAGCAAGGTCGGAGCCGGCACCGGCGTGCGGTTCACTCCCACGCTGACCTTCACCCGCGACACGGTGTCCGACTCCGTGCAGCGAATGGAGGAACTGCTGGCCCGGGCGCGCGCCGCCGACGCCGATGTGGCCCGCGTGCGTGAGGGAGCCTCGCCGGCCGGCGACCCCGATCCATACCGGGTGAGCGGGGCGGAGCAGGACGACGAAAACGCGCCCGGTGACGACGCGGGCCGGGTAGCGGCCCGAGGTGGGGGTACCTCCCGCTTGCGGGGGAGAGCCGGGCAATCGGACGTGGGGGCACCAACCGCTAACGGGGAAGGCGCCGGTGACGACGACGAACTCGAAGACTGATTCGACTACACAACCCGTCGACGCCGTCGGCGCCGCCAAGGTGCTGGAGGCCGCGGCCACGATCGCGGTCGTCTGCCACGTCCATCCCGATGCCGACACGATCGGCGCGGGGTTGGCGTTGGCCTTGGTACTGGACCGGTGCGGCAAGACCGTCGAAGTCAGCTTTGCGGCTCCGGCCGCGCTTCCGGAGTCGTTGCGGTCGCTGCCCGGCGGCCGACTTCTGGTTGCTCCCGACGCCATGCGTCACGATGTCGATCTGGTTGTGACCGTGGATATTCCGAGCATCAACCGGCTCGGGGGCCTGCGCGACATGACCGCCGACGGCCAGGATGTGCTGGTGATCGACCATCACGCGTCAAACCAGATGTTCGGCACCGCGAATTTCGTCGAGCCGTCGGCGGACTCCACCACGATGATGGTCGCCGACCTGCTCGATGCCTGGGACAAACCGATCGACACCGATGTGGCCTATTGCCTGTATGCGGGGCTGACCACCGACACCGGATCGTTCCGGTGGGCCAGCGCGCGCGCCTATCGGTTGGCGGCTCGGCTGGTCGAGCTCGGTATCGACAACGCGGCGATAACCCGCTCTCTGATGGACACCCATCCCTTCGCATGGATGGCGATGCTGTCGCGCGTGCTGGGCTCGGCGCAGCTGCTGCCCGAGGCCGCCGGTGGCCGCGGCCTGGTGTACGCCATTGTCGAAAACCAGGAGTGGGACGGCGCACGCCCGGAAGAAGTCGAGAGCATCGTCGACATCGTCCGCACCACGCAGCAGGCCGAGGTGGCCGCGGTGTTCAAAGAGATTGAGCCGCAGCACTGGTCGGTGTCGATGCGGGCAAAGGCCGCAGTAGATGTCGCGGCCGTCGCTTCGACTTTCGGCGGCGGCGGTCACAAGCTGGCCGCGGGCTACTCGACCACCGGTTCGGCCGACGAGGTCGTTTCTTCGCTGCGGGCCGCTCTCGGGTGAGCGTGGCCTTCGTCGGTCTGGCGGACACCCTGCTGGGCATGTAGCGGCCACAACCGAGCCGTAGCACCGCGCGGCAGCCAATCAAGGTCACAATGGTGGTCGGACACCCATGTTGACCCGGAAGGCTGTCGAGCGATGTCGAACGCAGGTCTCCAGTTCGGTGCTCTGGGGCCCTTGCAGCTGAGGGCCGGCGACGCCCTGGTGCCGCTGGGCGCCCCCAAGCAGCGGGCGGTGCTGGCCACGCTGCTGATGAACCGCAACCGGGCGGTATCGGTCGACGCGCTGATCGATGCGGTCTGGGACCAGTCGCCGGTGCCGGCCGCGCGAACCAGCATCCACTCCTACGTGTCCAATCTGCGCCGACTGCTCGGCAGCGGATCGCACGACCCAAATAGCGTGCTCGCGAGCGTCCCCCCGGGATATCAGCTCAACGTCGCAGATGCCGACTGCGACATCGGGCGCTTCGTCACCGAGAAGAATGCGGGCGTGCACGCCGCCGCCGCGGGACGCTTCGAAGACGCCTGCACCTACCTGTCGGCTGCCCTGGCCGAATGGCGCGGACCGCTTCTCGATGACCTCCGAGAATTCCCCTTCGTCGACACGTTCGCCACTGCGCTGTCCGAAGTCAGAGTTGCGGTGCAAACCGCTCTCGCCGAGGCCGAGATCGCCTGTGGACGTGCCGACGCCGTGATCCCGCGCTTGGAGGTGCTCAGCGCCGAACATCCTTTCCGTGAACGGCTTTGGGCTCAGCTGATCACCGCCTACTACGTCGCCGAGCGCCAGTCCGAAGCCCTCGACGCCTATCGGCGACTGAAAACTAACCTTGCCGAAAATCTCGGCATCGACCCGGGCCCCACCGTGCGGAGCTTGCATGAGCGGATCCTGCGCCAAGAGCCGTTGGACGCCACCCATGCCGCGCAGACGACCGCGACGCGCGCCGTCGCCGCTCTCGGGCCGCACGCCGGCACCCTGGCGGGCCCGGCAGTCGTCGCCGAACTACGCGGCAACGACGGGCAGCGCTACCGACTGGAGGCGTCGAACCGAATCGGCCGCCGTCCCGACAACGACATCGTTCTCGACGACGACGATGTCAGCCGCTACCACGCGGTGGTCATCGACACCGGGGGCAGTTTCGTGATCAGCGATCTGCGGTCGACCAACGGTGTCGACGTTGGCGGCCGGCGCATCCGGGGCAGCGCCACCTTGGCCGACGGCGACCATATCCGCATCGGCGGCCACGGGTTCATATTTGAAATTTGCACTCACTGAGCTGCGCGAATGCGGTAGAAGCCAACGCAAGAGTTTCGCAAGAATGTCGCCAGGATCCATCAAGGCCGGCGCTGCAAACTTGTGCTGTCGGCGAAGGAAACCGACCCCAGCGAAGGATTCATATCCGTACCTGGGACACCACTGCACGGTAAGGACTCAGAACCATGAAAGCTTCCAAACTGCGTGTTGCAGCGGCCGGGCTGTTTGCCGCCGTCGGTCTGTCCCTCCTCGGATCACTCGCGGCGCCTATCGCCTCGGCCGACCCGTGGGTCCCACGCAGCGGACCGCTGCACCCGATCCGCCACTACGCCGCGGACTTGACGCACCCCGGCTTTGACTTGCGGCACCCGATCCGAGCATTGATCCCGTGATCTAGCGGAAACCGATTCTGCCCCGTTTCCACCCTCCGGAAACGGGGCAGAATGCTGTTACCGAACTTGAGCCCGGCCGCGCTTCAGGACGGCCTCACGGTTCGCGGCAATGTCGTCGCCGGAGGTCCGGAACTGCTTGGCCGCCGTGGCTTCCAGCCACAGTCCCTCACTGGTCACAGACTCGTCGATGCGATGATACGAGCTCAGCAGCGCACGCACGGCGCTCTGGTTGTTGCCGACGATGCTGTCGGCAACCTTGCGCGCGGCGGGCAGCAACTGGTCGTGCGGAACCACTTCGGTCACCAGGCCGGCGCGCAGCGCGTCCTGAGCGGATAGGTAGTCGCCGGTCAGGCTCATCCGCCGAGCCAGTCCGATGCCAACTTTCTGGGGGAGTCGCACACTGAGTCCCCAGGTCGGCAGCAGACCAACTCGAGCATGCGTGTCGGCGAATCGCGCCTGGTCTGAGGCGATCAGGATGTCGCAGTAGAGCGTCAGTTCCAGGCCACCGGTCACCGCGGCGCCGTTGATGGCCCCGATAACGGGCTTGCTCAGCGGTGGCCAGCGTGGCGAAATGTCCGGCAACGCCGACTGCCCGCCCAGTTCTTTGAGGTCGAGTCCGGCGCAGAACACCGGGTCGGTGCCGGTGAGGATGACGACGTCGACGTCGTCGTCGGTCTCGGCTTCGGCCAGGGCCGTGAAAAACCTGTCCCGCAGCGCGGCCGACAGCGCGTTGCGCGATTCCGGCCGGTTCAGGGTCAGGGTTCGCACCCGCTCGTCGGTGTGGATCAGCAAAATATCGTCGGTCATGAGCGCAACCGTAGTCAGTCCGGTTCGCTACAACGTGACCGCACCTATCGTTGAGGGATGTGCCGGAATATCACTGAATTGCGTGGACTCGAGCCGCCGGCGACGACCGAGGAGATCGAGGCGGCGGCCCGCCAATATGTGCGCAAGGTCAGCGGCTTCACCCGTCCCTCGCCGGCCAACGCCGAGGCTTTCGAGGCGGCCGTGGCCGAAGTCGCTGCGACGACGACTCGTTTGCTGGACACCCTGCCGGCCCGCCGCCAGCCGCCTAAGAGCGATCCGCCGCTGCGCCGCCTCGCGACGAGGTGACGAACACCGCGACGCTGCCCGCGCTCAAAGAGTGGAGCGCGGTTGTACACGCGCTGCTGGACGGCCGCCAGCGGGTGCTGTTGCGTAAAGGCGGGATCGGCGAGAAGCGCTTCGACGTCACCGTCGCCCGAGAATTCATGCTGTTTCCGACCGTCGCGCATAGTCACGCGGAGCGGGTACGTCCCCAGTTTCGGGACTTGCTCGCCGCCGGTGCACTCGACAGCACCGACGACCGATTCGTGGTCCGGGCAGCGGCGAAAGTCGTTGCGGCGTTGCCGGTCAACCGACCGGACAACATCACGGCGATCGAGGATCTGCATATCTGGACAGCCGAATCGGTGCGTCGTGACCGGCTGGACTTTCGGCCCAAGCATCGGCTGGCAGTGTTGGTTGTGCAGACCATACCGTTGCTCACGCCGGTGGAACTGCCCCGGGTTTCCGATTACGCCGGCTGCACGAGTTGGGTGCAGCTGCCTCTCGGTGACCCGTCGCTGGGTGTGCCGGTGCATGACGACGCGTCACTGCGCGAGATCGTCGCGCGCGTCCGCGACGCAGTTGAATAAGGTTGCGTGCTTACCGTTTTCACGGAGTCTGGTCGACGAGCACCGCGCCTGCGGGCCAATCGCCGATCGTGCCCAGCGACGTGGGCTCGGCGGCCGCGGTGAGTCGCACGACGTCGGCCACCTGGGCTGGAGCATCGCACTGCAGGTAGTGATCTGCGCTCGGCAGTATCCAGTAGCGGTTCAACCCGGGCTTGCTCCGGAGGAACTCCTGCCAGACGTAATTCGCGACCCGGACAGGAGAGACGTTGTCGTGGAGGCCCCACACCAGGGTGGTGTCGACGTCGCTGGCGGAAAGCGCTTGGAGCCAATTGGTTTCGTCGGCGGCGCGTTCGTTGAGGTATTGAATCGTGTCCGGCAGCACTCCGATCCCGTCGTTGTGCGCGAAGCATTGTGCCAGCGCGGCGATCTCGGGATCGCTCACGTCTCGCCGCGGCATGAAGGTCGTCGCGCCCATGCCCGCGGCCAGCATCTCTGGCGTGGTCGCCCGCGCGGTGCTGCGCGCCACCGTGGGATCGAGCAGCGCTTTCTGGAATCCGGTCAAATTGGCCAGCGGCAGATAGATGTTCGCGTTAGTCAAGATGACGTTGGCTGGCGGGCTCGCGTCGTCCAGGTCGGCGAACATGGACAGTGCGATCATGCCGACGCTGGTGCCGCGGTCATGGGTCAGCAACGTGTAGTCCTCGAGCTGCCAGAGCTTGGTGATCGCGTAAATCAGCAGGCGCGCATCGTCGTACAGCGAATACACGTATGGCGCGGCCGGCTTGTCGGAGAGGCCGTAGCCGGGGAAGTCGAGCAGGTAGATGTCGAAATCGGCGTCGAGCTCGCGGGTCAGCGAAAAGAAATCAATGCTCGCGGTGGGGAAGCCGTGCACGCAGACCAATGCCGGCGCCCCCGGTGTGCCGCAGCGGCGGGTGAAGACGATGACGTCGGCGTCGGCGTTCGCGGGGGTAGTCGACCGCCAGTGGATTTCTGTTCCGCCGCTTCGCCATTCGTCGAAGATGTCCATCAGGAACCGACCGGGAACACGATCCGCGAGGTGCCGAAGTGCACCTCATGGGTGGACGGTTTGAGTTGGCTGCCCGTCGATGTCGCCTCGCCGGTGCCGAGGTTACGGTCGAAGCGCGGATGGCAGCCACCGGCGATCAGTACGCGGATGCGTGTCCCGGCCCGGAATCGGTGCGAGATCGCGTCCAGTTCGAGGCTGACGTGGTCGGTCGCGTCGGTCAGCCGCCGGTAGCCGTCGCTGACGTTTCGGGAGCGGCCCTTGGCGTCGACTTCGCTGATCCGGACGAACACGTCGACGTAAGGGTTGTCGGAGCTGTGCGCCAATTCGGCGACGGGGTTGCCGTGCACGTACAGGTCGTTGGTGAGCACATCGCTGGTGAAGCTGAGCACATCGCGGCGAGCCGCCAGCTCGGTGTCGTCGCGGTAACCGCCGTCGGGGGACAGCAGTCGTCCGCCGATCGTGGGTGTCGGTTCGGACGGGTCGTAGCGGAAGCTCGCCGAGGATGCCGCCGTCGGCGCCGTGTCGGCCAGGCCGCCGCCGGGCTGCAGGTAGACCTCACGCTCGGTGGTAGCCGGCGGCCAGTCGGGCAGCTCGCGCCAGCCGTCGCCGGAGACGAAGAACCGGACTCGGCCCGAACGTGGGGAAGCGGGGCGACCGGCCAGATGGGTGTCCAGCCATTCCTGGGTTTCTCGGGCGATCGTGGCGAGACCTCCCAAGAGCAGCTGGGTGTGAGTCCACGGCCCCATGGTCAGCGCGACGTCGACGCCCCGCTCGCGAAGGTGCCGGAACTGATGGAGCGTCTGACCCAGGAACAGGTCTTGCCAGCCGCTGAGCAGCAGCACCGGCACCTGGACCTGGTCGAGGGCGGAGCCGACTTTCAGCGGCCCCCAGAACGGGTTGTCATCCGCCGGGGGTGTCAGCCAGGACTCCCACCACGGAGCCCGCTCGCCGAGCAGCGCCCGGCCGGACGCGCCCAACGGCGCCTCAGCGGCCGCACGCACCACCCTCTTCTGAGCCCGCAGTTGGCGGACGCCGGCGCGGATTCGGCCCGAATCTTCCTGGTGTGCAACCAGATTGCTCCAGCCGAGGAAGTCGTTGACCGTGAACGAGCCGGTGCCCCACGCCGATGCGCTGAGATCATGGGGACCGGCGGTGATGACGGCTGTGACCAGTTCCGGCGGCGGATCCTGCAGCAGTGCGTACTGAGTGAACCCCAGGTACGAGATTCCGATCGTGGCGAAGCGGCCGGTGAACCACGGCTGCCGCCGCATCCATTCGACCGTGTCGGCCCCGTCGGCTGCTTCGTGGACCATGGGCGCGAAGTCTCCGGCCGATCCGAATGTCCCTCGCACACTCTGCAGCACCACGCGATATCCGCGGGCAGCGTGGAGATCGGCGAACACCAGCGAGAACGGAAATCCGCGGCCGTAGGGTCCGCGGGCCAGCAGGGTGCCGACAGTTTCTCCGACGGGTTCGTACACGTCGGCGATCAGCTCGACACCGTCGCGCATCGGGATGTTGACGCTGCTGACGGTGTAGCTCGTCGTCGGCGCTGGCAGCCGCAATGTCCGGGCGAGGGCGCGGCTGGCGAGCCGTCGGGGAAGGGTGCGCAGCGTCGACCCCGCGGGTCGGTCGGAGGTGGTCGTCACGGCATCAGATTATGGCCGCATCGGCGATAGCGGGTTCAGAACTTGTAGTACGCCGAAAGCTCGTTGGCGCGCTGGAGGTTGGTGGCCGGGCAGTCGACCTCAGGGCTGGAGTAGATCGTCGAGTAGAACAGCGACTGCTGGATGACCCCGTAGCTGGTCTTGAACGCCACCATGCAGGAGAAGTAGAAGTAGCTGTTGTGGTAAGTCGGCTTGAGGTTCCACCATTGCGCGGCGCGGTGGCCGTTGATCGTGGTCTCGACGGCGTCGGCCGGCAGCGACTGGTCATACTTGCGCCAAATGATCGGCTCGACGGCCAGCTGGTAGTTGCCTGCGTCGTAATGGCAGCGCAGCCCCTCTTCGGCCTCCGGTGGAGTGAAGGCCAGGCCCAACCGCTGGACCACGTCAAACGGGATGTCCCGACACGGGTCGAACGGACTCGGGTCGGTGGTCGCCACGATCGGGCTTTTCATCGTTGTGGGCGGATCCATCGGAGCGGCGGTGGACCGTAGTTCCACCTTGGGCCCACCGACCGTGGCCGGCGGCGCGCTCTGCCACACCACTACCGCCGCCATGAACAGGGCACCGAATGCTGCAAGCAGGCGCAGCTTGGCGACCATGACACCCCCTCCGATGGCTGATAGTCCGTCTCCTCCGCGGCCCGCTGGGCGGTCCGCATCGTCGCCGGACGGGCTCGACTCCTGCCGGGAGCTTACAAGTCGCAGCCGCGCCGCCACAGAGTAAATGAGAACCTGTTCTAGTCCGTTGCGGCGCCACCGTTAACGCAGCGCGCAGCGACCAGCCGTTAGGCTGGGGAGTCGTGGCTTGGCAAGAACATGGGCAGGAGCCCCCGACCGCGCGGCAGCCGACTCTGTGGGCGGTATCGGATTTGCACACCGGCCATGTGGGAAATAAGCCCGTCACCGAATCGCTGTACCCGTCGACGCCGGACGACTGGCTGATCGTCTGTGGCGACGTCGCCGAGCGCACCGACGAGATCCGCTGGGCGCTGGACCTGCTGCGCCGACGGTTCGCCAAGGTCATCTGGGTGCCTGGCAACCACGAGCTGTGGACCACCAACAGGGACCCGATGCAAATCTTCGGCCGGGACCGCTATGACTACCTGGTCAACATGTGCGACGAGCTGGGTGTCGTGAGTCCGGAGCACCCGTTTCCGGTGTGGACCGAGCGGGGCGGCCCGGCAACCATCGTCCCGCTATTCCTGCTCTATGACTACTCGTTCCTGCCGCAGGGCGCGACCACCAAAGCCGAAGGGCTGGCGATCGCGCGGGAGCACAACGTCATCTGCACCGACGAGTACCTGCTCTCACCGGAGCCGTACCCCACCCGCGAGGCGTGGTGTCACGAACGCGTGGCCGCCACCCGAAAGCGGCTGGACGATCTGGACTGGATGAATCCGACCGTGCTGGTCAACCACTTCCCGATGGTGCGCCAGCCCTGCGACGCGCTGTTCCTTCCGGAGTTCTCGCTGTGGTGCGGAACCACCGAGACCGCGGACTGGCACACCCGCTACAACGCGGTCTGCTCGGTCTACGGGCACCTGCACATTCCGCGCACAACCTGGTACGACGACGTGCGGTTCGAGGAGGTGTCGGTGGGCTACCCGCGCGAGTGGCGCCGCCGCAAGCCGTACAGCTGGCTGCGTCAGGTGCTGCCCGATCCGCAATACGCGCCCGGCTATCTCAACGACTTCGGCGGTCACTTCGTGATCACGCCGGAGATGCGGGCGCAGGCTCAGCAGTTCCGTGACCGGCTGCGCCAGCGGTAGATCCGATGACCCTGACCACCTTGATGTCGGCTGTGCTGCCCGACGGCGGGAACCTGGCGTGGGCGGAGCTGTATTCCGACCCGCCCGGACTGTCGCCGATGGCCGAAGAAGAGCCGTTGATCGAGCGGTCTGTGGCCAAGCGGCGCAACGAGTTCATCACTGTCCGTTACTGCGCCCGTATTGCGTTGGGCGAGCTGGGGTTTCCGCCGGTGCCGATTCTCAAGGGGGAGAAGGGCGAACCATGCTGGCCTGACGGCGTGGTGGGCAGCCTGACGCACTGTGCGGGCTATCGCGGCGCGGTGGTCGGTCGCGACGGCGCGGTCCGTTCGGTGGGTGTGGATGCCGAACCGCACGACGTCTTGCCGGACGGTGTGCTCGACGCGATCAGCCTGCCGGCGGAACGCGCCGAGCTGGCGGCCCTACCTTCCGGTGTGCATTGGGATCGAATCCTGTTCTGCGCCAAAGAAGCAACGTACAAAGCCTGGTTTCCGCTGACCAAGCGCTGGCTTGGCTTCGAGGACGCGCACATCATTTTCGGCGTCGACGACTCCGGTTCGGCCGGGTCTTTCGAATCGAGCATTCTGATCGACGGGGCCACGCTGTCTGGCCCGCCGTTGAGCACACTGGCGGGACGGTGGTCAGTGGACCGCGAGTTGGTGCTGACCGCGATCACGCTATGAACGCCGGCCTTGTCGTCGTCGACAAGCCGGCCGGTATGACGAGCCACGACGTGATCGGGCGTTGCCGGCGGATCTTCGGCACCCGGCGGGTGGGGCATGCCGGGACACTGGATCCGATGGCCACCGGCGTCTTGGTGATCGGGATCGAGCGCGCCACCAAGATCCTGGGGCTGGTGACCGAGACCTCGAAGTCCTACGCGGCGACCGTCCGGCTGGGCCAGTCCACGTCCACCGAGGACGCGGAAGGGGAGTTGCTGCAGCAGGTTTCGGCGCAGAATGTGACCGATGAGGCGATCAAGGCGACGGTCGCGGCGTTGCGTGGCGATATCGCGCAGGTCCCGTCGGCGGTCAGCGCCATCAAGGTCGACGGCCAGCGGGCCTACCGATTGGCCCGTGAGGGCCGCACCGTCGAACTGGCCGCACGGCCGGTGCGCATCGATCGGTTCGAGGTGCTGGCGGTACGTCGCCACGGCGAACTGGTCGACGTCGATGTCGAGGTGGACTGTTCGTCCGGGACCTACATTCGCGCACTGGCCCGCGATATCGGCGCCGCGCTGCAGGTGGGTGGTCACCTGACCGCGCTGCGGCGCACCCGGGTCGGCCGGTTCGGTGTCGACCAGGCACGTTCACTCGACGATCTGGCGGAGCAGCCCGAGCTGAGCTTGACGCTCGACGACGCCTGCCTGCTGCTATTTCCTCACCGGCAGCTCACCGACGAGGAGGCTGACGCGGTCGCCAACGGCCGGGCGCTGAGCCCGGCGGCGATCGACGGCGTCTACGCCGCGCACACCGCCGATGGCCGGGTCTTTGGATTGCTGCGCGACGACGGTCCGAAGACCAAGTCGGTAGTCGTCATCCGGCCGGCAACCTTATAAGCGCACATCGAGTGCCGAAGTTCGGTAACATTCCGAATAGAATGTAAGTTGACCGGGAAGGCGCGGGCGGTAGACAAGGTGGCGGAAGTCAGCGATCGACGTGTTCGGCGAACGCAAGCGGAACGCAGTGCCGCCATGCGCACGCGTCTGCTTGACGCCACGATTGAGTGCCTGGTCAGCTACGGCTACGCCGGGACGACGACGCCGCGAGTCGCTGAGCGCGCGGGCGTCACTCGAGGGGCGCAGATTCACCACTTCCGGTCCAAAGAAGACCTGGTAGTGGCGGCGATCGAGCATCTCGCTCAGCAACGGGCCCAGGGCGCGATCCGCGAGTTCGGTCGCGTCCAGGCCAGTAGCGACCCGGTCTCGACGGTGTTGGAATTTCTGTGGGAGGCCCACCGGGGCCCGATGTTCATTGCCACCGTTGAACTTTGGGTCGCAGCACGCACTGATGACGTCTTGGCCGCGCACATCGAGCGGGTTGAGCCGGTGGTCAACAGCACCCTGATCTCAGCGATCGCCCAGTTAGTGCCGGACCACGCACTGCAAAAAGAGCTGCGCAACTTCGTCTACACCGCGATGGACGCACTGCGAGGCATCTTGCTGAACAGCTTCGTGGACCGTGATTCCGATCGCGTGCGACGACGGTGGGAGCGGGCCTGCGAGCACCTGCGGATCATCGCCGTCGGGCTGCTGGCAGCCGAATCGGTGGACTAACCCCGCCAAGGCGAGTGGCGGGGTGCTGCCCGCTTCACGGCGTTATCACGAGCCACGCTTCATCGGCTGCCGCACCATTGCAAAGATACAATCAGGTGTGTATCTTTCTGAACAGCGAGGCGAGGCTTTCGGAAGGGAGTGCTATGTCAAACAAGATCTATGTCATCGGTGTCGGGATGACGAAGTTCGAGAAGCCGGGCCGCCGAGAGAACTGGGATTACCCGGACATGGCGCGCGAGTCAGGCACCAAGGCGCTCGAAGACGCCGGTATCGACTACACGGAGATCGAGCAGGGTTACGTCGGTTACGTCTACGGCGAGTCGACGTCCGGGCAGCGGGCGCTGTACGAGCTGGGCCTGAGCGGGATTCCGATCGTCAACGTCAACAACAACTGCTCGACCGGGTCGACCGCGCTGTATCTTGCCGCCCAGGCGATTCGAGGTGGTCTCGCCGACTGCACGATCGCCCTCGGTTTCGAGAAGATGAAACCCGGCTCGCTGGCGTCCACCTACGACGACCGCACCCAGCCGATGGACAAACACATCATGGCGATGGCCGAGATCTCCGAAGTGCTGTTTCCACCTGCGCCGTGGATGTTCGGGGCGGCCGGCCGCGAGCATATGAAGCAATACGGCAGTACCGCAGAACATTTCGCCAAGATCGGCCTGAAGAACCACAAGCATTCGGTCAATAACCCGTACGCGCAGTTCCAGGAGGCCTACACACTCGACGACATCCTGGGCTCGCGAATGATCTACGACCCGCTGACTAAGCTGCAGTGTTCGCCGACGTCAGACGGGTCGGGCGCGGCGATCCTGGCTTCTGAGGGTTTCGTGGACAAGCACGGTCTGGCCGGCCAGGCGGTGGAGATCGTCGGGCAGGCCATGACCACCGACTTCGCCAACAGCTTCGACGGCACCGCCAAGGGGCTGATCGGCCACCACATGAATGTCCAAGCCGCGCAACAAGTCTACGACCAGTCCGGTCTGGGGCCCGCGGACTTCCAGGTGATCGAGCTGCACGACTGCTTCTCGGCCAACGAATTACTGCTCTACGAGGCGCTGGGACTGTGCGCCGAGGGCGAGGCGCCAAAACTGATCGACAACGGCGACGTCACCTATGGAGGTCGTTGGGTGGTCAACCCGTCCGGCGGGTTGATTTCCAAGGGGCATCCGCTAGGGGCCACCGGGTTGGCGCAGTGCGCCGAGCTGACCTGGCAGCTGCGCGGGACGGCCGACAAGCGACAGGTCGACGACGTGACCGCGGCACTTCAGCACAACATCGGGCTCGGCGGCGCGGCCGTCGTCACCGCTTACCAGCGGGCCGAACGCTAAACCGAACGACCAACACAGGAAAGAGAATCAGCAATGGGACACATCGAAGCCACCCGAGAACTGTCCGCCGCGCCGGAAGCGCTGTGGGGGACCGTCACCGATCTGGCCAACTGGGACAAGTGGTTCACCGTCCACGAGAAATGGCTGGAAGACCCGCCGGCCACCCTTACTGAGGGCGCCAAGCTGACCGCCAAGATCGTCATGCTGGGGATGGCCAACAAAATCGAGTGGACGATCGACTCCGTCGAGGCGCCGCGCAAGCTGGTGCTGTCGGGCACCGGGATGGCCGGCGTCAAGGCGCAGTTCACCTTCACCATTGATCCGGTCGAAAGTGGTTCTCGTTTCTCGGTGTTCGGTGATTTCGAAGGCGCGCTGATCAAGGGCGCGCTCGGCAAAGCGGTGGAGAAGGACGGCGTGAAGCAGCTGGACAAGACGCTGGACCAGCTCGACGCGCTGGCCTCGGCCTCGGCCTGAGGAATCACCAGATGACCGAAACGCTGGAGTTCGACGACACTGGCCTGGACCGCTGGACCGACGACGAGCGGTTCGAGGTCACCAGAGAGCGCCTCGCCGAGTACGCGGCCGCCACCAACGACCCTATCGAGACGCACCGCAGAGGGGACGTTGCGCCGCCGGTGTTCGCCATCGTCCCGGTCTTCGAGGCCCTTCTCACCCCGGCTGTCGACGTGATGCCCGTGGAGGCGATTCCACGAATCGTGCACGGCGAGCAGGACTTTCACTTCCACCGTCCGATCCGGCCGGGAGACAAGCTCGTGTCACGCGGCAAGATGATCGGATACCAGGGTCTGGAGAAAGGCACCCGGGCCGCCATCGTGCTCGAATGCCGCACCGAGGATGGTGAACTGGTCAACGAGCAGTACGTCACGACGTTCGTGCGGGGCATGTCGGTCGGCAAAGCCATCGGCGAACTGAGCCCCGACCACAAGTTCGACGACGCGCTGCGAAATAACGCGCCAACGGCGAAGGTCGTGCAGCACATCGACAACGACCAGACGTTCCGGTACGCCCCGGCGGCAGGCGATCCGATGCCGATCCACCTGGATGAAGAGATCGCCAGAGACGCCGGGCTGCCGGGCATCGTTGC
>Ga0302177_10000975_pt1 | contig 20784 bp, 14 predicted proteins | sample I_Palsa_E1_2_FD_198780 | JGI IMG/M metagenome (GOLD analysis project Ga0302177, IMG submission 198780) | Peat permafrost microbial communities from Stordalen Mire near Abisko, Sweden - I_Palsa_E1_2 | ecosystem: Environmental > Terrestrial > Soil > Palsa > Peat permafrost | place: Sweden... | reverse complement strand
CAACTACCTTCTGCGGCATTGAATGCCTCAATCCATTCTGGCTTGCTTCTGCGCCGCCGACCAATTGCGGTGAACAGATTATGCGGGCGTTCGATGCGGGTTGGGGAGGAGCGGTCTGGAAGACAATTGGAGAGCCGATCACGAATGTGAGCTCGCGCTACTCGTCGATTGATTGGGAAGGGCGCCGCATGATGGGCTTCAATAATATTGAGCTCATCTCGGATCGTCCGATTGAGGTAAACCTGCAGGAGATCGCGGAGGTGAAACGGCGATATCCGAAGCATGTGGTGATCGCTTCACTGATGGTCGAGAGCAAGCGCGAGAGTTGGCACGATATCGTGCAACGCGCTGAGGACGCCGGGGCAGATGGGTTGGAGCTTAACTTTGGATGCCCCCATGGAATGAGCGAGCGTGGCATGGGATCTGCAGTCGGACAGGTGCCCGAGTATTGCGAACAGATTACAGGGTGGGTGAAGGAAAAGGCTCGCACGCCTGTGATCGTCAAGCTCACGCCGAATATTTCGGATATTCGCATACCAGCTCGTGCAGCCAAACGCGGTGGTGCTGACGCGCTCTCCGCCATTAATACGATTAACTCGATTACGGGTATTGACTTGGATACGTTTCAGCCAAACCCAAATGTGGATGGCAAGAGCTCGCATGGAGGGTACTGCGGGCCTGCCGTGAAGCCGATTGCGCTCAACATGGTTCAACAGATACAGGCTGATCCCAACAGCGTGCTGCCACTTTCAGGGATCGGAGGTATCGGTAGCTGGCGGGATGCTGCGGAGTTTATTCTGCTGGGCTGCAGCACTGTGCAAGTGTGCACAGCTGCGATGCACTACGGCTACAGAATTGTTGAGGATATACAGGATGGATTGCTGAACTGGATGGCCGAGAAAGGGTTCGCAACCATTGAAGACTTTCGAGGGTTGTCCCTACCGAATGTTCGTGAGTGGAAGCAGCTCAATCTCAACTATCAGATCGTTGCTCGGATTCACGAAGACTTATGTATCGGGTGCCAGCTTTGCTACACGGCGTGCTGGGACGGTGCGCACCAGTGCATTCATCTTGATCGGGTTTCTCCGGTTGCCGATACGACACGGACACCGGGGATGGTTGAAGCTGAATCGGCGCAGCGGATTTCGACGACACCTATTCCGAAGCTTGACGCAGGAGCGATTGGTGGAAAAAATTCAAAGACTCCGCTGGAACGCGTTCCACGCGTAGACGAACATCATTGTGTGGGGTGCAATCTGTGCTCACTGGTTTGCCCTGTAGAGAACTGCATCACGATGGAGCGCATCGACAAAGATCTCCCTTTTGAAAGCTGGGAAGAGCGCGTTGCCAAGGGCCTAATTTCTTCGGGTACTGGTGAAGTAATGAGTACGAATACCTGATGCGATGTGTCTTTGAGATGTGATCGCTTTTGGCGCAACTCCACGTTTATCAGTTCGGAGCAAAAGTATGGGAACTCTGATTCAGAATGGCACCGTTGTGACGGCGGACCGCTTCGAAAGCGCGGACGTTTTGATTGATGGCAGTACAGTGTTGGAGGTGCGGGCTAGCATTGATGCTTTGGGGCACACTGTTATAGATGCCACTGGTCTTTTTGTTTTGCCGGGTGGCATCGATGCGCATACTCATATGGATATGCCGTTTGGTGGGACGGTGTCTGCAGATGACTTTCTTACCGGGACGCGTGCGGCCGCTATCGGTGGTACCACGACGATTGTTGATTTTGCGATTCAGGCAAAGGGGACGCGCATGCGAGATGCGCTCGATCTCTGGATGGCGAAGGCTGACGGTAAGGCTTGCATCGACTACGGGCTGCATATGATCGTGACCGATCTTGGGTCTGACAATGGCAAGCAAGGGCTGCACGATATGGACGATATGGTGCGGGAAGGTGTAGCCAGCTTCAAGCTGTTTATGGCTTATCCGAATGTGCTGATGGTAGACGACGGAACGATCTTCAAAGCGTTGCAGCAGACGGCGAAGAACGGTGCGCTGGTTTGCATGCACGCCGAGAATGGGAGCGCGATTGATGTGATTGTGCAACAGGCGCTGGCGGAGGGAAAGACTGCGCCTATCTATCACGCGTTGACACGACCGACGAAGGCTGAGGCTGAGGCGGTGAACCGCTCGATTGCGCTTGCTGAGATGGCTGGCGTGCCTGTTTATATCGTTCATCTTTCGAGCGAGGACGCGCTGAACCAGGTGCGTGAGGCAAGAGATCGCGGTGTTCCCGCATTTGCAGAGACTTGTCCGCAGTATCTTTTGCTGTCGATCGAAGATCAGATGCCGGGAAAGAGCTTTGAAGAGGCGAAGTATGTGTTTACGCCTCCATTGCGTGAGAAGAAGAATCAACCAAAGCTATGGGATGGACTGATGACGGATAATTTGCAGGTGGTTTCGACGGATCATTGTCCGTTCTGCTTTGCCGATCAGAAACAGTTGGGCAAGGATGACTTCAGCAAGATTCCTAATGGGGGCCCGGGCGTTGAGAATCGAATGCAGTTGCTGTATCACTTCGGCGTGAATGCAGGAAAGATTTCATTGCAACGATTCGTCGAGATCACCTCTACTGCACCGGCACGCATCTTTGGGATGTATCCGAAGAAAGGGACGATCGCTTCTGGTTCGGACGCGGATATTGTGTTGTGGGATCCTGAGGCCGAACACATTATCTCGGCGGCAACACACAATATGCGATGTGACTTTTCGATGTTTGAAGGGTGGAAGGTTAAAGGTAATGCGCGACAGGTTTACTCGCGTGGAGAGCTGGTTGCGGATAGAGGACGCTATGTTGCTGCAGTTGGTCGTGGCCAGTATCTGAGACGTGAGGCAAGAGGAGGAGCATGGCAGTGAGTTCGACGCGGGCTGGAGTTCTGGATCAATCCGCTGCACAGCTTGCAGTGGACCATGATTCACGTCTCTACAATGACGATCTTGCGCCGACCACCGTCGCCCAACGTACCTGGGGAACCTACAACTACATTGCGCTTTGGTTTTCCATGTCGATGGAGGTGACGACGTACATGCTTGCGTCTTCTCTGATTGCGGGCGGCATGAATTGGAAACAAGCGATTCTGACGATTCTCCTGGGAAATCTAATTGTGTTGGTGCCTATGCTGTTGAATGCGCATGCCGGCGCAAAGTACGGAATTCCCTTCCCTGTGTTTGTGCGTGCGAGCTTTGGCACACGTGGGGCAAATTTGCCAGCCATGCTGCGAGCCTTTGTGGCTTGTGGGTGGTTTGGAATTCAGTCGTGGCTGGGAGGGCAAGCAATTTCGGCAATGATCGCTGTGCTGTGGCCTCAGACTGCACATATGCCGTCGGTGTTATGGGCGAGTTTTCTCGGGTTCTGGCTGCTGAATATGTATGTCGTTTGGAGAGGGGTTGAGTCGATCAGGTTTTTGCAGAGCTTTTCTGCACCCTTCATGCTCGTCATGTCGCTTACTCTTCTTTTTTGGATGTTGCATAAGGCGGGCGGCTTCGGACCTATGCTTTCAACGCCGAGCCGATTCCATACAACCAGCAGCTTTCTTCACTTCTTCTTTCCTTCGTTGACAGCGATGGTGGGATACTGGGCGACGCTGTCGTTGAATATTCCCGACTTTACTCGTTACGCCAAATCGCAGGATTCGCAGATCGTTGGGCAGGCTTTTGGTCTGCCGGTTGCCATGGTGCTTTACTCGTTTATCGGGATTGCCTGCACTTCGGCTTCGGTGACTATCTTTGGAGAGCCTATCTGGTCACCGATTACGCTGCTTGGTCGTTTTCATCAGCCGCTGGCGGCCTTGCTGGCGCTGGTCGCTCTTTTGATTGCAACGTTGAATGTGAATATCGGCGCAAATGTCGTCTCGCCTTCGAACGACTTCTCAAATCTCGCTCCCGGATTGATTAGCTTTCGCACAGGTGGATTGATCACGGGCTTTCTGGGTCTCGCAATGATGCCCTGGAAGTTGATGAGCACTTTTGGCAGCTATATTTTTGGGTGGCTCATCGGTTACTCGGGTCTACTTGGGCCGGTAGCCGGCATTATGGTTGCGGATTATTTTTTCATTCGAGGGACTCAGTTGGATACGTTGTCCCTGTATCGACGTGGCGGTCCTTACGAATACTCGCGAGGGATCAATCCGCGAGCTATTGTTGCGTTGGTTGCGGGCGTGATCGTTGCATTGATCGGGCTGGCCGTTCCCTCTTTGCGATTTCTTTATGATTACGCATGGTTCGTTGGTTTTTTTGTGGCGGCAGCCAGCTACTATGCGCTTATGCTGCGATATCGGCCGCAGAGCTCACCGCAGGCATCGTGACACACCCGACGTCTCAGGAATAGGATGGCACTCATGACACCCCTCGATATCGTTGAGCCTGAGAGCTCCAAGAAGTCGCAGCCACTTAGCAGCCAGCAGGTTGTCGATCTTACGCGACAACACAACTACGGTACGTGGCGATTTCAAAAAGGCTGGAACCCAATGCACATCGTCGATGCAGAGGGCTGCTATATCGTCGACGGGTCAGGAAAACGGTACCTGGACTTTTCCTCACAGCTGATGTGCTCTAACCTTGGGCACAAGAATCAGGCCGTGATCGATGCGATCGCGCGGCAGGCCCAGGAGTTGAGCTATGCCATGCCGGGATACGCGACGACGGCACGTGCGGAGTTGTCCCAGATTCTTCTCGAAGTCCTTCCTAAGGGTCTCACCAAGTTTTTCTTTACGACCTCGGGTACCGAGGCAAACGAAGCAGCGTTCAAGATTGCTCGCATGTACACCGGAAAGACGAAGATCATCGCACGCTACCGGTCCTATCATGGTTCGACATCCGGTTCGATTGCGGCGACCGGAGACCCGCGTCGATGGGCTATGGAGCCGAGTGGTAAAGGACCGGGGGTGATCTTTGCGCCTGAGGTTCACTGCTATAAGTGTCCGATCAAACATACGTACCCTGACTGCGGTATTGCCTGCGCGGATTACATCGAGCATATGATTCGCAATGAATCCGACGTTGCCGCCGTTCTGGTGGAGCCCATCGTTGGAACGAACGGCGTAATCGTTCCTCCGGACGAGTACATGCCGAAGCTTCGCCGGATCTGCGACGAATACGGCGTGTTGCTGATCGCCGACGAGGTGATGACGGGATGGGGGCGTACCGGCGAGTGGTTTGCCATGAACCACTGGGGAGTCGTTCCGGACATTCTCGTGACCGCTAAAGGAATTACTTCGGCGTATGTGCCGTTGGGGCTTTGCGCGACGAGTGAAAAGATCGCCGAGTACTTTCAGGACCATTACTTCGCTCATGGCCACACGTATGAGGCGCATCCACTTACGCTTGGTCCTGCAGTGGCTACTATTCGCGAGATGCAGCGCCTTGGCCTTGTTGAGCGTGCTCGTGAGCTTGCGCCTTATGTCGAAGGCAAACTCAAGGAGTTGAAGGCTAAGCATCCGAGTATTGGGGACGTTCGTGGAAAAGGGCTCTTCTGGGCGGTTGATCTTGTGAAAGACCAAACGACGAAGGAGCCATTCAATACCTACTCGGATAAGGTTTCAGGAAAGCCGCTTCTGGTGGATCAGATTGCAGCAAAGACTTTGGCGGATGGTGTCACCATTCAAGCGTGGGTTTCGCATTTTGTGGTCGCGCCGCCCCTGATCGTGACCAAAGAGCAGATAGACCTCGGGATTTCGGTGCTTGATAAACATCTCGCACTGGCCGATGCTGCCATCGGGCAATAGGACGGATGAAGGTTCTAGTCCTCCGGATGAGGACTTGAACCTTATCCCAAGGTCGGCATCGAGGTGTCGACTCCCTTGCGAATGCCTGTTGGCCAGCGGGATGTGACGGTCTTTAGTCGCGTGTAGAAGCGCACACCTTCCGGGCCGTAGACCGAATGATCGCCAAATAGAGAGCGCTTCCATCCACCGAAACTATGAAATGCCATTGGCACTGGAATGGGGACGTTGATCCCTACCATTCCAGCCTGAACCCTGTGTGCGAAGTCTCTAGCAGTGTCGCCATCGCGAGTGAAGATGGAGGTGCCGTTGCCGTACTCGTGGTCGTTGATGAGCTGCAGCGCTGTTTCAAAGTCGCTGGTGCGTACGATGCCCAGGACAGGACCAAAGATCTCTTCGCGGTAGATCTTCATCTCTGGCTTGACGTGATCGAAGAGGCAGGCGCCAAGGAAGAAGCCTTCCCCTTTGGGGAGCGCACTCTCGCGGCCATCAACTATCAGTTTTGCACCTTCAGTCTGGCCATGCTGCAGGTAGCCGGTGACACGTTCCAGATGCGCCTTTGTGACGAGAGGGCCGAGCTCGGCTCCTTCCTTCATGCCGTCGGCCATTTGCAGGCCTTCGATACGGTGTTCAATTTTCTCTATTAGCTTTTCGGCGATGGCATTGCCTACTGTTACGGCTATCGAGATCGCCATGCAGCGTTCGCCCGCTGATCCGTAGGCTGCACCAACCAGCGCATCGGCTGCCTGATCGAGGTCAGCGTCCGGCATGACGATCATGTGGTTCTTCGCACCACCGAGAGCCTGTACGCGCTTGCCATGCTTTGTTCCTTCACGATAGACGTACTCTGCAATTGGAGTCGAGCCCACGAAGCTTATCGCCTGCACTGTTGGATGGGCGAGTAGAGCGTCGACCGCTGTTTTATCGCCGTGGACGACGTTGAAGACTCCATTAGGTAGTCCTGCTTCTTTGAGCATCTCGGCCAGAAGCAGCGAGGCGCTCGGGTCGCGTTCGCTCGGCTTGAGGACGAAGGTGTTGCCACATGCCAGAGCGATGGGGAACATCCACATGGGCACCATGGCTGGAAAGTTGAACGGAGTGATGCCGGCTACGACCCCTAGAGGTTGCCGCATGGACCAACTATCGACATCGGAGCCAACCTTTTCGGTGTACTCCCCTTTGAGTAACTGCGGAATGCCAGTCGCAAACTCCACGACCTCGAGTCCACGAGTCGCCTCGCCTTTTGCATCGGAGAAGACCTTGCCGTGCTCACTGGTGAGAAGTTTGGCTACTTCGTCGATCCGCCGCTCGAAGATCTCGCGAAAACGAAAGAGCACACGGGCTCTTCGAAGGGCTGGCTGGGCTGACCATGCTGGAAATGTTGCTGCGGCGGCGGCTACGGCCAAATCCACTTCTGCGACGGTTGCGAGGGCGACCTTCGCCTGTATCTTGCCAGTTGCGGGGTTGTAGACGTCCCCGAACTGCCCAGATTTGCCGTTCATGATCTCGCCGTTGACCCAGTGGTGGATCTCTCTCAGTTGACGGTCAGTAGATTTTAGGGGTGTCAGCGTAGATGTGGCGGACATAGGCGGGCCTCCTCTTGAGAGGACTATCCTACCAGTCGCGAGAAAGAATTCCGAATCTCAGTCGGTCAATACGACTTGCCGCACCGGATGTCTAGGTTGCCACTCGAAGGCCTTAAATCGTATTAATTCTTCGATTTTCTGAAACGCTTGTTGCCAGTCGATCACTACTCGAATGCAGTTCTTGAAGCGCCAGATCTTGATGCGCGCATTTGGATTATTTCTGCCTTGGTTCGCTCCTGTTGAAGTACCAACTTCATCAAGGAACGAGCGGAACACATGATTGTCGACGAGGGTTCGTAACAAGTTCGTTCCAGAGTGTAAACTTGGGCGCAAGTACAGCCGCCTGGGGGGACAGAGCTTGCAATTTTTTGCGTTCGACGCGGCGTATCTTGAGAGACTCCGATCAGGAGATGCAGGCACTGAGGAGCACTTTGTCAGTTACTTCGGGGAACTGATCCAGCTTAAGTTACGTTCTCGGCTAAGTTCCAGGGAGGCGATCGAAGACGTCCGGCAGGAGACATTTATGCGAGTGTTGGTGCTGGTACGCTCGGCAAATGGCCTTAGAGAGCCCGACCGATTGGGAGCATTTGTAAATTCTGTTTGTAACAACGTGTTACTTGAGCATTACCGGTCCAAAAGCAAAATCGAATCCTTTCTTGATAGCGAGACCGAAGCTTCCTTAGTAAATCGAGAGCCGAATGCGCTCAGCCAGCTTGAGACGAAGGAGGCGCAGCGTATCGTTCGACAGATTTTAATGGAATTGACTTTGCGAGATCGGCAGCTGCTGCAGTCTGTGCTGCTGGATGATCGAGATAAAGATGAGGTTTGTGCTGAGTTTGACATCACCCGCGACTACCTTCGGGTGCTCGTGCATCGCGCAAAACAGTCTTTTAAGACTTTCTATATCAATCGCTTAGGCTAAACCAGAATGAATTGAAAGGGAACGTGACACGATTCAGCGGTCCGAAACACTATAGAGTTGAGGCATTTTTCCCGTGAACCATTTCGAAGCCACACAGAGCAGAGCGGTAGAGAAGTATTTATTGGGTGAAATGCTCCCGCCAGAGCGGGACGAGTTCGAAGAACATTTCTTCGACTGTCCGGAGTGCGCGGCTGATCTCCGCGCGACGGCTGCATTCATAGATACGGCGAAACAAGAGCTCAAAGATATCTCCCGTTCGATGGCGCAGCCTCAGCCAGTGAAGCGATCCCCCTTCATTCTGTCGTGGAAGCCCGCGTTTGCGTGGGGCGCACTTGCAGCGTCGCTGCTGGTGACTGCCTATCAAAACATCCTGGTATTTCCGCATTTGACGAACGAGATTGCCCAGTTGAAGGCCCCAGAGGTTCTGCCCTCGCTCTCTTTAGTAAGCGGAAATAGCCGCGGGGGCGAAACCTCGTCGATGACGGTTACAAACGCTAAGCCCTTTCTTTTGCTCGTCGACATTCCCACCCAAGATCGCTTTATGAGCTACACTTGCTCTCTGTATTCGCCTTCCGGATCTCTTGCGTGGCAGGTTCAGATCTCTGAGAAGGAGGCGAAGGATACCGTTTCGATTCGAGTCCCCGGAGTCGAAGAAGCGGCTGGCAGTTACACGCTGATTGTTCGAGGAGATGGGGATCGAACCTCGTCCGGGCCCGCAGTTGAAGTAGCTCAATATCGCTTTACTTTGAAAGTGCAGGATTAGACTACTGAAATTGAAGGGCTGATATGCGACCCACTTCCACGAAGACCTTCTACTTTGAAGCCGACGCGCACTCACTGGGTGGATTCGTCAGCCACCCTTCTCAAAAAATGATCCCGTCGCAGGCAAACTCCTCGCTGCCAGCCGTGGGTGGTCACGTCACGACATCGACGGGAGCGTTTAGCCATGACTCGATCGTCTCGTGCCGGTCGGCCTATACTCGTGTTTCAGGCAGAGAACATGAGATTGACGGCCCCTGGTCGATGGTGGTCACCTCCGTCGTGGAAGGGTTGAACATAATGGAGGTGTTGACGGCCGAGCGCATTGTGGCGCAGGTCTCCGTCGTCTATTCGAAGGACCAAAAACATCCTGAGGTATCGTTTGCCGGGTCGCATTTTGACGGAGTTCGATTGGGAAATCGCGACCTCAACCCGACGATGAATCCTACGCTTTTTAAGGGAGGCGGCTCTCTATCGCATGAGCAATTTCAGCAGATCAGTCGGACACAGGGGAAAGCAATAGTAGGATGCGCTAAAGGAAGTAGTTCTAAGTGGGTGCGTGACCGATTTGGATGGATGAATACGAATCAGAAGTCCGGAGACGACCGATGTGTTTTATGTTCGTTGGTGGACGACGTGAGTCACGACATTCCCGGCACCCCGTACTGTCACGCGGTGGAGATTCCACATTTCGGAAGGATCTTTTTCGGAGAGTTTTCTTCCAGGCCCGGTTCGATTCGGCTAGCGATGGTTCGGGCCGAGCTGGGCTGCAATGTTCAAGGGAACATCAGCGCATCTGTGGTTGGTCCAGGCGGCAGTGGGTTCCCGCCGTAGTCCTGACTGCGGCTGTCCTCTCAGCCACAATGCTGTCTGGCTGCCGCTCGTCCCCCGTGAGGGAAGATCCTGAGAGGACTTACGAGAGCATTCGCAGCGATGCCCTGAAGGGAAATCTAGATTTAGCACAGCAAAGAGCGAAGAACGCTCGGGAGAACTTCCGCTTCGGCTCGGACTGGCCGATGAGGTTCCGGCTGCTGGAAGCCGAAATCCGCACCTACCAGGGGCAACGCCAGGATGTCATTTCTCTACTGAGCGAGAAAAGCGTTGTTTACCCTGCCGTCGGCGACCTCGCCATCAAAAGGAATTTGCTTTGTGGGATGGCGTACTCCCGTTTGAACCAGCCACAGTTAGCAGATCGGGATGTGCACGAAGCGCGACTTTTATCGGACCTAAGTCACTCTAAATTAAATGGTGAAGTCCTCCTGGCTGAAGCCGAGATTCAACGCTTTAACAAGCATCCTATTGAAGCTACAACTCTTTATAAAAAGAGTCTGGAGGCAGCACGGGAACAGAGAGATACGTTTCTTGAAGCCAGCGACCTCTTGAACCTCGGATTTATTGAATTGCAACAAGAGCGTTATGACGAAGCGGTGTCGTCGCTCAACGGGGCGGCCAATTTTGCCAAGACTTTTCAATCGCGACCGATCCTTCAAGTGGCACTTGGGAATCTGGGAGTCGCTTATTTTCATCTGGGCGATTTTGAGAAAGCTTTGTACAACTTCAATCAAGCCACGGAAGAAGCGAGAGAAACCGGCGCAACTTACTCTCGAGTCGGATGGCTTTGGGGCACCGCGTCTTCTGAATATGAGCTTGGCAGACTTGACGAAGCGAAGACCTCCTATGAGCAATCTCTCAAAGCGGCGACGGCCATCAATGCACGCGAGGAGATCACAGGCATAAATACTGAGTTGGCAATGCTTCTCTTCAAACAAGGGCACTTCGACTTGGCGAAGAGCTACTGCGACGAAGCGATTCGAGCAGCCGAAACGTCAGTCGACAAATCGGCGAAGCTCGAACCTTTGTACGTGCAGGCACTTCTGGCTACTCGGCAACCCAATGAACAGAACGCAGAACAACTACTCCTACAGGTGCATGAGCAATCGGTTGAAACTCCATTTTTGCGATGGGATATCGAAGATGCCTTAGCAAATTATTACAGTGACAAGCATAATGGGCCTCAAGCGGAACGCTGGTATCGCAAGGCTATTCAGACCTTCGAAGCTAAAAGAGATTCCGTCAAAAACGAAGAGCTTAAGCTACCTTTTTTCGGGAACGGCGATGTCCTTTACCGAGACTATGCAAATTTTCTTATCTCTTCGAATCGCGGAAGTGAAGCTTTAGAACTTCTGGATATTGGTCGAGCGAGAACGCTGGAGGAGGGCCTAGGAACGGCAATACGGAATTCTGCATCACTCCGGGAGGATGTAGGCCCGCAGGCGACCGCTCGAAAGCATAACGCCACCATTCTCTTCTACTCTTTGGGCCCGGATAAATCTTACCTTTGGGCAGTAACCGCCAATCATACGGCTCTTTTTCTCCTCCCCAAAAAGCAGGAGATTGAATCTCATGTGCTGAGCTATCAAAAATCTATCTTGAAATCGATTGATGCGGTGCGAGAGGCGAACGTCGATGGAAGATATCTGTACGACACTATTGTTGCTCCGGCTGCTTCAATGATTCCGCACGGAACAAAGGTCTTTATCATCCCCGACGGCGGCTTGAATGGATTGAATTTCGAGACGTTGCTCAAGCCCTCAGCCGAAAAATTTCATTACTGGATCGAAGATGTAACGCTGACGAACGCGAATTCTATTCGATTACTATCGCGACCCGCACCCACTCCCTCAAACGACGCGAACAATTTGCTCTTGATCGGAAACCCCATCGCTTCGGGGTCGGAATATGAGAGATTGCCCAACGCGCCTACAGAGGTCGAAGACATTAGAAAGCATTTTCGCGTAGACCGCGAGACACTGCTCACACAGGCTGACGCTATCCCGTCGGCATACGGAGCAGTCAAGCCGGATCGATTTGAGTACATCCACTTCGTCGCTCATGGCACTGCGAGCCGACTCAGCCCCCTGGATTCGGCAGTTGTTCTCACTGCACCCACAGCACATCCGGACGACTTCAAGTTATATGCACGGGAGATCGTTCACCATCCGCTGCACGCCAGACTTGTAACAATTTCATCCTGCTACGGATCGGGGCTTCGCGCTTACGCGGGAGAAGAGCTTGTGGGTCTATCGTGGGCGTTTCTTCGGGCTGGCGCACATAATGTAATCGGAGCGCTATGGGAGGTAAATGATGCCTCGACACCGCAACTTATGGACCAACTATATGGCAGCCTTGAGAGAGGAAGCGAGCCGGACGAAGCACTTCGAACGACCAAACTGGCGATGATGCATTCCGACGGTGTGACCCGAAAGCCCATGTATTGGGCGGCGTTTCAGCTCTATGCAGGATCTTAAGGAACTCATCCCTTCACCAGCTGCCATCGAGAGCGATCTGCCTTAGTCGATTACAGGTAATCAAAAATGATGAAACGAATTTGACGCATCTGCCACTACTAGGTGCGCGTGTACAGACACGTCGGTCGGATAACGCTGGATTACCTAATTCCCAGTGTCGCCGTCGACGCCGTGCAGCAAAATTAATCTTGAGTTCCAGCCAGTTGAGCTGTTCGGGCTGGTGAAGCCTGCGAGAGGTGACGGGAGACATCACCTCTGCAGGTTTCTATCCAGTCTATTGCAAGCAGTTCAACCTCTCCATTTCGTCGGGTGGACTGACTAGCTATTACTCCATACTAAGAAAAATGACGTGAAAATTACTTGGCCCTTGAAGACCAGGCTCAAGAATCCGAAGGTTTGCGCCCACGTCCGGGAATTGGTGAGCCAACCAGGTGAGAACCGGAGCTGCGCCGAATGTGAGTATCTCCAAATAAATATGATTAGCTTCAATCAAGCCCGCAAGCATTAGACGAGACACGATAGTATTCCTGCAAGGATGAACTGCGATTCGAAGAAATCAGAAGCCTGATTCTTTGTCGAAGCAGCTGCTGATATCCATTGCATACTCCGACAGGGAGAGACAGCATTTATGCACTTTGAAGGGAATGAAGCAGAGGCTGAAACTTACGAAGCTGGCGTTCCGGGATGGCGGTTCGCAGTTGCCGCCGGCATCCTGGGTTGGACTCTAGATGCATTCGATTTTTTTGTCGTCGTCTTTCTAATCTCGGAGCTGATGGGTAAGTTTCACGTGGGGAAAGCCGCGATCGTGTGGAGCATGACGCTTACACTCGCTATGCGACCCATCGGAGCGCTCTTCTTTGGAGCCCTGGCCGACCGGTTTGGCCGCAAGAAACCTCTGATTGCATGCGTTCTGTACTTCTCCACCGTAACCGTGCTGAGCGGTCTTGCACCGACCTATTGGGTCTTTCTGGCAATGCGTCTTCTATACGGCCTAGGGATGGGTGGCTATTGGGGTATAGGCGCTTCCTATGCAATGGAGAGTGCCCCTCGACATAGACGGGGAGTTCTCTCTGGCTTGATGCAGGGCGGCTATCCTTTTGGTTATCTGATGGCTGCGATTGGAATGCAAACGATTGCTCCGGCGTTTGGCTGGCAGAAGATGTTCTTTGTCGGGATTGTGGTGACGCTTATTATCGTGGCGCTTGCCGCTTTCGCTCCTGAATCTACGGCGTGGAGAATGCATCGGACGCCGTCGCTCGGGAAGATCTTCAGCACACTGTTTCAACATATGGGCGTCTTTGGGTATCTTCTGTTGCTGATGACCGCGATTACCTGTCTCTCGCATGGCACTCAGGATCTTTATCCTGACTTTCTAAAGACTCTGCCGTGGATGAACGGTGCGAATGTGCTGGGGATGAAAGCGACGCTTGGAATTCCAGTGATTTACAACGTTGGAGCGATCATTGGAGCGGTCGTGGTGGGAGCGATGTCGGAACGAATTGGGCGGCGATATGCCGTGATGGCGGCGCTTGGGGTGTGTTTGCTGGCGATGCCGATGTGGGCGTTTGGGGGCTCGGTGTTGGCGATTGTCGTTGGGTCTTACCTTATGCAGAGCGGTGTTCAGGGTGCGTTTGGCGTAATTCCGGCGCACTTGAACGAGTTGGCGCCAGATGCGATTCGTGGGCTTTTTCCTGGGTTTGTGTATCAGCTTGGCGTTCTCTTTGCTTCGCCGGTGCTACCACTGCAGAATCTGTTGCGGAGCAAGTTTGGATATCCCTGGGCTTTGTGCTCTTTCGAGACGCTGGTGATTGTTTCTTTGCTGGCAATTTTCTGGTTCGGCCCGGAAAAGCGGGGCAGAAGCTTCCTGAAAGAGCACCCTACTGGTCAGAGCGAAGGTATCACTCAGGATTTCACTGATTCTGCTGCCACTGCGCTGAAGTAATTTTTTAGAGGGCTTTTGTGGTTTTTGCAGGGGTTTTTTGGAAAAACGGATGTTTTGGCGTGGTGTTTTGCTGGTCAAGTTGTGGTGAAATGCGTGGTAAAGATGGTGATTTGACCGTCACATTTCCTGGGCGGAAAAATACGCCAACAATCCTAAATTTATTTTCGAGGATCTTCCGTTTGGGAAGAGTTGCAACACACCCTAAACGAAAATCGGCAGAAGGCGAATTGAGTCAGCGTCCCGCCGATTTGATTTCGTTTCGTGGCGCCTACATGAGTTTCGTCGCCGTTCGAAGCGACTGGAAAGGTCTATTTAGCTCTATAACTCACTAAGCTGATTGTTGAAGAAGTGTGCCACGTCTTTGGGAAAAAGCGGGCGGACAGACATGCTGCAGCTCGGGTTGATCGGCTTCGTGCTGTGCGACTACTGTCGCTAAGCAGTTCAAACAAATTAGATCAGATGATCCATCCATCTTCATGCGATGGGGGTGCGATGCAGAGGATTTCTCGGCCATCATGATGTCCTCACGGCTAGGTTTTGTTGTCTGTTATTGATTGATGAGTAAACTCTGAAAAGAGTTGCTTCAGATTATCTGGAAGTCACCGCATGTGTGACTTGCGGTTGCTCCTTGGGCATGCGGTCTAATTAAAGGTCTTCGCGAGCTGGATTGGACTTTCTGGCCTCGGCCTTTAGTTGGTCATTGATGGTTGCAAGTCGTTCGTTTATAAGAGCGATTGACTCGCCCCAAGTCTTGAAGGTATCGGTTGTATAGCCGGCATCGAAGGTTCTGGGATGCGGCTCTTTGGCAGAGTGTCTGCGCTTGGCTTCTTCGAGCCTTTGTTGGAAATATGCAAGCCGTTGTTTAAGATTTTCTTCGCTCATGCCAGCACCCAGTATATTCGATACAGGTCTTTCGGGTGTGAGACGCTGAAACCTCCCCGTGAGTGGAAAAACATCCCTTGCATTCCTTAAGTTCGCAAGATTTTATTGCCACTGAAATGAAGCATCTCTAGCACCGACATCCGGTCAGCGGCAGAGAGCTTCGCCTGCATCGTGACTGCCGATTAGGCTTTCAGGAAAGCAAGCAGGTCGGCGTTGATCTCGTCGGCGTGTGTCTGACACATTCCATGCGGATAGCCAGGGTAGACCTTCAGCTTCGCATTCTTCACGAGCTTCGCGGTCATGAGACCTGACGCTCCGATTGGGACAATCTGATCGTCGTCACCGTGGAGAACGAGGGTGGGGATGTCGATCTTTTTGAGGTCTTCGGTGAAGTCGGTTTCAGAGAATGCTTTGACGGTGTCGTACTCGCTTTTGACGGAGCCCGCCATACCTTGAAGCCAGAAGTTTTCTCGAACTCCCTCAGAGATCTTCGCATTTGGCCTGTTATAGCCGTAGAAGGGCATCGTCAGGTCTTTGAAAAACTGCGACCGATCAGCAAGGACTCCAGCTCGGATGCCATCGAAAACGGAGACTGGCAGGCCACCGGGATTGTTGTCTGTTTTAAGCATCAGCGGAGGGACCGCTCCGATGAGTACGGCCTTGGAGACGCGCTTGGTGCCGTGGCGTCCGAGGTAGTGCGCCACCTCGCCTCCGCCCGTGGAGTGCCCGATGAGGACTGCGTCCTTGAGGTCGAGAGCTTCGATCAGTGCAGCAAGATCGTCCGCGTAGGTGTTCATCTCATTGCCGTCCCACGGCTGGCTGGAACGGCCGTTGCCGCGACGATCGTGGGCGATGACACGATAGCCTCGTTGACCGAAGAAGAACATCTGCGAGTCCCAAGCATCTGCGGTGAGCGGCCAGCCATGCGAAAAGACGATGGGTTGGCCAGTGCCCCAATCCTTGTAATAGATCGTGTTGCCATCTTTGACGGTAATTGTGCTCAATTGACTCTCTCCAGTTTCGCTCGATGCGAGATGTGATCCTTCGCATGCTTGGATGTAAGAATGGCCTTAACGGATCTATAGAAATTCTTTGAGGGCAGGCCCATATCGACGATGTTAAACAGGTTGAAGAACTCTGACCAGAACTCGACATCGAAGAGTTCGCTGCCGCTAGTGCGCCTACCGACGGGGGTGTCTTTGAAGAAATGTCAGACGCGCTGCTCCGCGACAGGAGCGGGATGGTGCATTTACAATCGGGCGACAACGAGGACAACAACTTTATGAACCTGAAGCTGGTCGGCCCCTTCCGCTCTTCGCTCCTAACCGTGGCTTCTCTGGGCGCGGCTCTTCTGCTGTCGCACCCGTCTGGCTTTGCACAGGCTCCCCATGCGCTGGATGCAGCCGAACAGCAGAAGGTGGATTCTCTGGTGAAGCAGATGACGCTTCAGCAAAAGCTCGACTACATCGGCGGGACTGGCTTCGGAGTGCGAGGCGTCCCGTCGCTTGGGATTCCGCCGCTAGAGATGTCGGATGGGCCGTATGGAACGCGTTCGAACTCAGGGTTTCCGTCGACAACTTATGCCGCGGGTATCAACATGGCAGCTTCGTGGGATCCAACGCTGGCAGCACGGATAGGAGCGGGAATCGGCCGCGATGCGCGTGCGCGTGGAGTTCACTTCATGCTTGGACCTGGGATTAATATCTACCGGTCTCCGCGTAACGGACGCAACTTTGAGTACTTTGGCGAGGATCCATTCCTTACTGGGCAGATCGCAGCGGGTTACATCACGGGAATGCAGGAGCAGGGCGTCAGCGCGACGGTAAAGCATTATTTGGGGAATAACAGCGAATTTTTGCGGCATGACTCCGACTCGGTGATCGATGAACGAGCTTTGCGCGAGATCTATCTGCCGGGGTTTGAAGCTGCGGTAAAGCAGGGGCATGTGAGCGCTGTCATGGATTCGTACAACGTCATCAATGGACTGCACGCTACGCAGAATGGCTATTTCAATACCGAGATCATGCGTAAGGAGTGGGGCTTCAAGGGCGTGATGATGTCTGATTGGGACGCGACCTACGATGCAGTGGGAGCGGCGAACGGCGGGCTCGATATCGAAGAGCCGACCGGGAAGTTCATGAATAGGGCGAATCTCGAGCCTGCAATCCGAGATGGCAAGGTGTCCGAGGCGACGATCGATGAGAAGGTACGACGCATCCTCGAGACTGCAGCTTCCTATGGTTGGCTGACGCGAGATCAGAAGGACAACTCTATATCGTTCATTGACGCGAAGAATAAGGCAGTTGCTCTCGATGCGGCTCGTGAGGGCGCGGTGCTTCTGAAGAACTCTGGCAATTTGTTGCCGTTGGATAAATCGGCGGTGAAGACGATTTTGCTTGTTGGGCCAGATGCTTATCCGGGTGTTCCAGTGGGTGGTGGGAGCGCGGGAGTTGTGCCGTTTCACCAGGTAAGCGCGCTGGAGGGTATTTCCAACGAGGTTGGTGCATCAGCGACTGTGCTTTACGACCGTGGCGTTCCTACACTGTCGCATTTGGCGAGCGCAACGGAGTTCACAACGGAGGCAAAGAACGGCAAGGCGGGGCTTAAGCTTGAAAGCTTCAACAACCTTGACGTGTCCGGAACTCCTACGTCGACGACTGTTACGCGCCATGCAGTTTTGGCGGGGCTCACGATCAAAGAAGCAATCGCGGATATCGACGCAGTGATGGAGATGTTGTTCAACTCGCCCCCCTCGCAGGTCTCTCATCGTCTGACTGGTTTTTATACCGCTGCGACCTCGGAGAAGTACATCTTCGCGCTTGAGGATTCCGGAGAAGGTTCGGGGAATCGAGTTTATGTCGATGGCAAACTCGTGATCGACAACTGGACAATTGTTCGTGCATTTCAACCGCATGTAACGCTTGAACTTTCAGCTGGGCCTCATAAGGTAGTCGTAGAAGAGTGGCAGAAGACTCCTATCGGCGGGCACGTGGCGCTTGCGATTGTGCCAGAGAACAAGGTTGTGAACCCAGAGGCGGTGAAGCTGGCGTCGAAAGCAGATGTGGTGCTGGTAGAAGCTGGCTTTGAGCCGGAGAGCGAGGGCGAGGGTGGAGACAGGACGTTTGCTCTCCCGTATGGACAAACTGAGCTGATTCGTGAGATGGTTGCGGCGAATCCGAAGGTTGTCGTTGCGATTACGTCGGGCGGGAATGTGGATTCTACGAAGTGGATCGACCGCGTACCTGTAGTGCTGGAGACGTGGTACGCAGGGCAGGAGGGCGGGCAGGCACTGGCAGAGATTCTGTTTGGGGACGTGAATCCGTCGGGTCATTTGCCTGCAACGTTTGAGAAAAAAGCGGAAGACAATCCGACCTTTGCAAACTACTACCCTGAGGGTGATTCGAAGAAGGTTGAGTACAAAGAAGGTATCTTCGTCGGCTATCGCGGGTATGAGAAGAATAAAGTGAAGCCGCTGTTTCCGTTTGGGTATGGACTCTCTTATACGACGTTCAAATTCGCGAATCTGAAGGTTGAGCAAAATGATGCGGATGGCGAAGTTCACGCGGTTGCGAGCTTCGATCTGACAAATACAGGGGAGAGAAAGGGCGCTGAGGTTGCGCAACTCTATGTGACGGAAGATCACCCGAAGGTTCCTCGGCCGGAACATGAGTTGAAGGGGTTTCAACGAGTTGAGCTCGCGCCGGGTGAGACGAAACACGTTGAGATTCCGCTGGATTCGCGGTCTTTCTCTTACTACGATGTTGCGGCTAAGAAGTGGGCGATTGGTTCGAGTAAGTTCACGGTTTCGGTTGGCGATTCTGTTGAGTCATTGCCGTTGAAGGCTGGGCTCAATTTGAAGACCAACGGGAACTAATAGCTAATCGCTTTTTTACAAAGATCGGGAGGCAGCCGGGATTAATTTCCGGCTGCTTTTTTTGGTGGAGCGGCTTATTCTGCGGATTTTTTTTTGCCGGGATGTTTGCGCGGTTTTGCTGGGGATTTTAGGGAAATTGGGTGTTTTGACGTGGTGTTTTGGTGGTGAAGTTGTGGTGATTTGCATGGTGAATGTGGTGTTTTAGCAGTCACTTTTCGAGTGCCTGAAAATGTGACACGGATTTGAGATTTATTTGGGGTGCTTTCCGTTTTGGGAATGTGTGGGGGCTTTTTGGTATGGTGGTTCGACCGGGCCCCGAAGATAGTTCTCGTTTTGGAGGCGCTTATGAAAAAAGCTGCTGCGATTAGTTCTGTCCTGGATGTACCGGGGCTGCCCGCTACTCCTTTTGGTGCGACTTCGTCGCCGTCGATTACGGTTCCAGCCGGGAAGCATCTTGTGGTGGAGACTGTGAGCGTTCAGGTGGATGTCACCCCGCTGGGCAGCCAGTTGGAGGCATTCGTGAATTACACGTGTGGAGGAAACAGCGCCCAGCTATTCGTTCCTTTGACGTTTGCTTATGGTCAGACGGGGAATCAGTTCGACACTTATGTCGCGTTGCAGGCCGTACGTTTGTATGTTGATCCGGGGACAACCGTCACCGTGACTACGTTTACCCCTACTGGTTCGACGGGTACGCTGTTTCTTACTCTGTCTGGTTATTTGATCTGAGTCGAAGGGCAGGATATACGTACACTGTCTCTGAGGATTCAGTCTGGAATGAAATTGCCCCGGTTCGTTGTTGTCTCGGTTGTAGCTTTTTTTCTAGCTGTCATCGGCCTGCAGATGTTGATGCTCGCGCGGGCAAACTCTTCTACCTGGGATGAAGCCGATCATACGTACGCGGGCTACATGCAGTGGGGAGGGGAGTTCGGGTTGAACTCGGAGCATCCGCCGCTGTTGAAGTTTCTGGCTACTCTTCCGCTTAGGAAGATGACCTTCAAGATGCCTCCGCTGCTGGACCGTCCGTACAGGGTGCAGGAGGTGGTTGGAGGGAGAGAGTTCGTCTTCCAGAACGACGCGAACGCGATCCTGTTTCGGGTGCGGATGGCGGCTTCGCTGCTTACGTTTTTGCTAGCGATTCTTGTGTTTGAGGCGGCGCGCAAGATGTTTGGAACCGGAGCAGGGCTTGTGGCTCTGGGTCTGATTGCATTCGATCCTACGTTGCTTGGGCACTCGGCACTGGTAACGACGGATGCGGGGCAAGCTTGTTTTATGCTCTGGGCGATCTACGCTTTCTACCGTTACATGAAGCACCCTACGGCATGGAGACTAGTTGGAGTGGGTCTGATTGTCGGCCTTGCTCTCGCGACGAAACATAGCGCTGTGCTGCTGTTTCCGATGTTGCTGCTGCTGGGGGCCGCTGAGTTTTTGTGGCGCAAGAAGTCGTCGGGTGAGGAGGCCCAAGTTTCATCTTCCAAATTCGTCGTGCGTCTTGCCTTGGCGTTTCTGACGATTTGCGTCTTGTCGGTAGTTGTTCTGTGGGCTTGGTACGGCTTCCGCTTTGCGGCGCGCGAAGGGGGCTTGCCGTTGAATCCTTCGATGGCGGCGCAGTTGCACAGGGTGCCGAGTGCATTTCAGGCAGACGTTTTGGGCACCTTTGCAAGATGGCATCTGCTGCCGGAGTCTTACCTCTATGGATTCGCGCATGTGCTGTTTGAGTCAAAGGCCTTTCACAGCTTTTTGCTTGGAACGACCTACCTACATCCGGTTTGGTTC
>Ga0302177_10000974_pt1 | contig 20791 bp, 14 predicted proteins | sample I_Palsa_E1_2_FD_198780 | JGI IMG/M metagenome (GOLD analysis project Ga0302177, IMG submission 198780) | Peat permafrost microbial communities from Stordalen Mire near Abisko, Sweden - I_Palsa_E1_2 | ecosystem: Environmental > Terrestrial > Soil > Palsa > Peat permafrost | place: Sweden... | reverse complement strand
GCGCTGCCGTGGTGCACGAGGGCAGCCCGCTGCTGATCGTGGCCGGCGCGGGCTCGGGGAAGACCCGCGTGCTCACGCACCGGATCGCTTACCTGCTGGCCGCGCGGGACGTGGCGCCGTACGAGATCTTGGCCATTACCTTCACCAATAAGGCCGCCGGCGAGATGGCCGGCCGGGTCGCCGCCCTGGTCGGCCCGCGGTCCAGGGCCATGTGGGTGATGACGTTCCACTCGGCCTGCGTGCGCATCCTGCGCCGGGAGGCCAGGCGGTTCGGCTACCCCTCGTCGTTTTCCATCTACGACCAGGGGGACTCCCAGCGCCTGATGGCCCTGGTCTGCCGCGAACTCGAGCTCGACGCCAAGCAGTTCCCGCCGAAGGCGATGGCCGCCCAGGTGTCGAACGCCAAGAACGAGCTGATCGACCACGAGACGTTCGCGGCCGGCGCGCAGACGGCCAGGGACAAGGCGCTGGCCGAGGCGTACAGCGAGTACCAGCGCCGCCTGTTCGCGGCCGGCGCGATGGACTTCGATGACCTGATCATGGTCACGGTCAACCTCTTCCAGGCGATACCCGAAGTCGCGGAGCAATACCGCCGGCGGTTCCGGCACGTGCTGGTGGACGAGTACCAGGACACCAACCACGCCCAGTACGTCCTGATCAGGGAGCTTGTTTCCGGCGCTACTCCGCTTTCTTCCGGCGGAACGGGGCTGGCGCAAGCCCCCGAGCCAGCTCTCCCGCCCGCCGAGCTATGCGTCGTCGGAGACGCGGACCAGTCCATCTATGCCTTCCGCGGCGCGTCGATACGCAACATTGTCGAGTTCGAGCTGGACTACCCGGACGCCACAGTCATTCTCCTCGAACAGAACTACCGTTCCACCCAGAACATCCTGGCTGCCGCCAACGCGGTGGTCTCACTGAACCGGGGCAGGAAACCGAAGAACCTCTGGTCGGAGGCGGGTGCGGGGCCGCCGATCGTTGGTTACGTGGCCGACAACGAGCACGACGAGGCCGCGTTCGTGGCCGAGGAGGTCGACCGGCTGACCGATGCCGGCCAGGCCACGCCGGGCCAGGTGGCGGTCTTCTACCGGACCAACGCACAGTCCCGCGTGTTCGAGGAAGTGTTCATCCGGGTCGGGCTGCCGTACCGGGTGGTCGGCGGGGTCAGGTTCTACGAGCGGCGCGAGGTCCGCGATCTGCTCGCCTACCTGCGGCTGATCGCCAATCCGGCCGATGAGGTGTCGCTGCGGCGGGTGCTGAACGTGCCCAAACGCGGTATCGGCGACCGGGCGGAGGAGTACGTGGCCGCGTTCGCGCAGCGGGAGCGGATCACGTTCGCCCAGGCGCTGGCCCGCCCGTCCGACGTGCCCGGACTGGCGGTCCGGTCCGCCAGCGCCATCGCGGGGTTCAACACGCTCATGGGCGGGCTCGCCGAACTCGCCGACGCGGTTCCTGTGGCCGAGCTCGCCGAGGCGGTCCTGGACCGCACGGGGTACCAGGAGTCACTTGAGTCCTCCACCGACCTGCAGGACGTCAGCCGGGTGGAGAACCTCAAGGAGCTGGTGTCCGTTGCCCGCGAGTTCGACGGCGGGCGCGAGGAGGGGACGCTCGCCGAGTTCCTTGAGCAGGTCTCGCTGGTGGCCGACGCCGACGAGATCCCCGAGGGTGAGGAGCACGGCGGCCTGGTGACGATGATGACGCTGCACACGGCCAAGGGACTGGAGTTCCCCGTCGTGTTCCTGACCGGGATGGAAGAAGAGGTGTTCCCGCATCAGCGCTCGCTGAACAACCCGAAGGAGCTGGAAGAGGAGCGCCGGCTGGCGTATGTCGGCATCACCCGGGCCGAGCAGCGGCTCTACCTGACCCGCGCCGTGGCCAGGAACTGGTGGGGTCGCCCCTCGTTCCACAAGCAGTCGCGGTTCCTCGGCGAGATCCCGGAAGGCCTCATCGAGTGGCGCCGTGACGCGGACGCGGCGATGTCTGCGGTCAGGCCCGCGCAGGAGCGGATGGCGCAGTTGCCGGGGACCCGGTCGCCGGGGAACCGCCCGGTGCCCGCCCTGTCACCCGGGGACATGGTGACCCACGACAAGTTCGGGCTCGGCACCGTGGTGTCCACGGACGGCTATGGCGATCAGGCCGAAGCCAAGATCGACTTTGGTGCCGACTATGGCGTCAAGCACCTGGTGCTGCGCTACGCCCCGCTGGAAAAGTTGTAGGGCCCGGGTCGAGGCCGGGGCCGGCGGTAGTCCCTCGCGGACCCTGGTGAACGTTTATCGCCGGTGTTCCCGGCACCCGCGCCGTCTGGCCGGCGACCCTGGTCACGGTAATCCGCCGGGTACCGGGAATCGGGGTAATCCGCCGCGTACCGGGAGCCCGGGTAATCCGCCGCGTACCGGGAATCCACGGCGGTCGCCGGATCCGGCTGGGGTCGGCGGCCTGGGCCGCCGGCCGGGCCGGCCTTCCGCCCGCGGCGCCAGAGGTACCAGCGGACGGCGGTAAGCACGATGGCCGCCGCGGTGGCGAAGGCCATCGCGAAGAATCCGTTCGCGATCCACTGGGCCGCGCCGATGGCGTCCGCCGTCTTTGACGCGTCGTCGGACCGGTTGTAGATGATCCCGGCGGTCAGCGCGCCGACCAGGTAAGCGAGCACCGGGACCGGGAAGATCAGCCGTCCGGCCCGGGGCCGGACGGCCAGCGCGGCGACGACGGTGCCGATGACCACGAAGATCCCGAGCGTGAAACCGGGTGGGCGCCCGGTCGCCATGGTGGCGATTACGCCGATCGCAGTGCTGCCGACGATAAGGCACACTCCGAGGCCGCCCTGCAGCGAGCCGAACCGCCGCGGTCTCCCCGCGCGCGGGTTCCCGCGCCCGGGCGATGCCTGCGCCCGGCGGGCTTCCTGGCTGCCCAGCGGCCCTGTGCCCAGCGGCCCTCCCAGCGGCCCTGTGCCCAGCGGTACGGCGCCCAGCGGTACGGCGCCCAGCGGTACGGCGCCCAGCGGCAGGCTGCCGGGTTGGCTTATTGTGGGCCGGGCTCCGCCGGGTCTCCCCGGGCGGCTGGCCGGGTTCGGGTCAGGCTGGGGCGGCATCCTACGCGCCGGTGCGCCGGAATCACGGCCGCCCCAGCGGGGATCACGCGTCCCGGGATCGATCCCGCCCGGATCGCGGCCGTTCCAGCCGGCCTCGCGTCTGGGTGCCCCGGGCTCGCGTCTGGGTGCCCCGGGCTCGCGCCCGGGTCCCCCGGGGCTGCCCGCTACCGTCCTCGGGGTGCCCGCCGCCGGCGGGACCGGGGTGCCTGCCGGCGTGACCGGACCGGCTGCGGGGACTCTCGGACCGGCTGCGGGGACTCTCGGACCGGCTGCGGGGACTCTCGGACCGCCTGCGGGCATCGCCGGCGCGCCTGCTGGCATCGCCGGGGTGCCCGCTGGCATCATCGGAGTTCCCGTCGGCATCGTCGGGATGCCCGCGGGCGGCCGGGAATCGCGGTCGCGCGGCGCGGCTCCAGGTTCGCTACCGGACGGCCTGCTCGGGCGCGCTTCGCGCCAAAGGGGGTCGTTCATATGTTCTTCGGATGTTAGCCGTTGCGGACTAGTGGCGGTGACACGAAGGTAGGCTTCACGGAATGGTAACGATCCAGAGCCGAGACTGCTGAGGATAAATGCCATGGTTAGGCCAGCTTCGACGGCCTCGTTGTGGGGCGCAGCCGGAAAGGCCGGATACGCCCTGAGCTGCGTCACCGCGGCCCTGGTGCTGGCGATTAGCGGCTTTTCCTATTTTGTCGTCCGCGACGTGAGCAGCATCGGCGGCTCGCACGCCATCGTGTCCGGCCCGTCGATCGGTGCGCAGAACATCCTGCTGATGGGTCTGGAGAGCCGCACCGACTGGAACGGCAACATCCTGCCGAACAATGTCCTGAACGCGCTGCACGCGGGGAGCGCGCAGGGCGTGGCGGACGGGGTCGGCGGGAACGCCACGAACACGATGATCCTGATCCACATACCGACTGGCGGCAAGAAGGCGGTCGGCTTCTCTATTCCGCGTGACGACTGGGTTACCTTCCCCACCCCCTACGACGGGCAGGCCCAGGGCAAGATCGACCAGGCCTACGGCCTGGCCATGGCGGCCGAGGAAGACACGCTCCGGACGCAGGACCCCCACATGAGCCAGGACCAGGTCGCCTTCCAGGGCAACGAAGCCGGCCGGGCGGCCACCGTGGCCACGGTAGAGCAGCTGACCGGGGCGCACATCGACCACTTCGCCGAGGTCAACCTGGACGGCTTCTACGAGCTGGCCAGCGTTCTCGGCGGCGTGGAGGTCTGCCTCAACCATCCCGTCCCGTACGACCCCAACTCCGGCTTCTACGCCCACAAGGCCGGCCTTCAGCATCTCGGCGCCTCCATGGCGCTGGCGTTCGTCCGCCAGCGCGACGGTCTGGCTAACGGCGACCTGGACCGTACCCACCGCCAGCAAGCGTTCCTCGATTCGGTGATGCAGTCGCTCCGTAACGAGGGCGTGCTCGACGACCTGACCAAGATCGACTCCCTGCTGTCGATCGCGAAGCAGTACGTGATCACCGATTCCGGCTGGGACCTGCTCGACTTCGCCAGCCAGATGCGCGACCTGACCAGCGGCAACCTGGTCTTCCACACGCTGCCGATCGTGGCCTACGAGACCATCGACGGTCAGGACGCCAACGAGGTCAACCCCGCCTACATCAAGGAGATCGTGCAGGACACGTTCTACCCGCCCGAGGCGTCGTCGGGCTCGTCGAGCTCGCCGAGCCCCACGCCCACGGTCGAGAGCGGCGCCGACGCCGCCCAGACCACGGTGGACGTGTACAACGGCGGCAGCACCCCGGGGCTGGCCGGGCAGGTCTCGGCCGCGCTGGCCGAGCAGGGCTACCAGGCCGGGCAGATCCAGAACACCAGCGCGCTGTCGACGACCCAGGTGCTGTACGGCACGGGCGCGTCGGCCAGCGCCGGCCACATCGCCTCGGAGTTCAGCGTGACCGCGACGGCGAGTTCCACGGTGGCCGCGGGTCACGTCGAGGTCCTGCTCGGCGCGGACGCCACCGTGCCGACCACCTCGCCCACGCCCTCGTCCTCGGCGGTCGCCATCCCCACCACCGGTGCCCAGGGTGGCGCGGTCACCGCCAAGGACGGAATTCCCTGCGTCGACTGATGTCGCGATGACGAAGGACCGGCCCTCACGTGGCCTCGCGGTACTGGCCGGGGGTGGTGCCGACCCGGCCGCCGAACACCCGGTTCATGTGACTCTGATCGGCGAAGCCGCACTGGTGGGCCACCTCAGCCAGCGGGATGCCCGTCCGCCGCAGCAGCGTCTTGGCCCTGGCGACGCGTTCTTCCATCACGTAGGCATGCGGCGTCGCGCCGGTCGACTGCTTGAACCGCCGGGCGAACTGGAAGCGGCTCAGCTCCACTAGGCCGGCCAGATCGCCGACGCTGAGGTTGCCCGACAAGTGCTCATGAACGTAGTCACGGACGGCCCGCTCCTGCGCCGAGCTCAGGCCAGCGGAGCCGTCCGGCTCGCGGAACCGCACGCGGACATGCTTGCGCAGGATGTACACCCCGAGCTGGCAGGCCAGGGACTCCACCAGCAGCCTGCTGCCGGGTCCGCCCCGGGCGGCCTCCCCGGCCAGGAGCATCGCGATCCGGTGGATATCGGGGTCGTCGGCCTTCACCTCGTCGAGGAGCTCGACCTCCGCCACCTCATGCTCGTACATCTCCCGGCAGGTCCGGGCCAGCTCGGCCTGGGTCAGGTAGACGTGCACCACCTCGATGCGGCGCGGCCACGCCCAGTGCGACTCGACCGCCCGGGTGAGCAGGGACACATCACCCGGACCGAGCTGCTCGTCGATCCAGTCGCCCCCGGCCCGCCGGTGCATGGGGGTGGTCCCGCGCCGGTAGGCGACGATGACGTAGTCGCGCAGCGACGGGACCTCGACATCTGAGCCGGCGTACCGGTATCCGCGCACCGACACGCCCGGCCAGCCCTCCTCCGGGCTGCGCACAGTGAGGCTGCCGGGAACCCACCTCGGAAGCTGGTCCGGCTCGATCGGGCTGAAGGCGGACATCCAGATCACCTTGCTGACTTCTGGCGCCATCGTACGCTCGGCGCCCCGGCCCGGCCTAGACGCCGCCGCACGATCGTCCAACCGGTGGCACACGCGTCCAAGCCAGCGCTGCCCTTCCGGCGCATGCTCGGCAGGACAGGGTGGCCGCGAGGGCGCGGCCGATCCCCGGAATTAGCCGCGGAGGACCGGACATGTCAACCATGCCGAGCTCATCGCAGGCCCCGTCCCGGCCTGCCGTCGACGTCGAGGCCGTGATCATCGGCGCCGGCTTCTCCGGCCTGTACATGCTGCACCGGCTGCGCAACGTCATGGGGCTGACGGTGCGGCTCTTCGAAGCCGGCGACGGGGTCGGAGGCACCTGGTACTGGAACCGCTATCCGGGGGCGCGCAGCGATTCCGACAGCTACGTCTACTGCTACTCCTTTGATGAGGATCTCTGGCAGGAGTGGACGTGGAGCGAGCGCTACCCCGAGCAGCACGAGATCAGGGCGTACCTCGAGCACGTGGCCGAGCGGTTCGACCTGAACCGCGATATCACGCTCGGCACCCGGGTCACGGCCGCGGCGTTCGACGAGGTGACCGGCACCTGGACGGTGCGGACCGACACCGGCGGGGCGGTCAGGACGCGCTACCTCATCACCGGGGTCGGGGCGCTGTCGGCGTCGAACACCCCGGACTTCCCTGGTATCGGCTCCTTCGACGGCGACTCCTACCACACCGGCCAGTGGCCGCACGAGGGCGTCGACTTCACCGGCAAGACCGTCGGCGTCGTCGGCACCGGCGCGAGCGCCGTCCAGGCCGTCCCGCTCATCGCCAGGCAGGCGGCCGACCTCACGGTTTTCCAGCGCACCGCCAACTACATCGTCCCGGCCCGCAACGGCCCGGTGGATCCGGAGGTCACCGCGGCCCGCAAGCGGGACTACCAGGGGATCTGGGACCGCGTCCGCGCGTCCTACTTCGGCTTCGAGCTCAACTTCATCGAGAAGGGAGCGCTGGAAGCGTCCGCGGAGGAGCGCGAGCGCGAGCTCATGGCCCGGTGGGAGCAGGGCGGCTTCGGTATCTGGCTCGGCAGCTACGTCGACATCTTCTTCAACGACGACGCGAACGCGACCGTCAGGGAGTTCCTGCACGACCGGATCCGCGAGACGGTCGACGATCCGGAGACCGCCGAGCTGCTGATCCCGAAGGGCTACCCGTTCGGCTGCAAGCGCAACCCGCTCGACTCTGGCTACTTCGAGACCTTCAACCTGCCCCACGTCCACCTCGTCGACGTGAAGTCGAACCCGATCGCGGCGATCACGAAGCAGGGAGTCCGGCTCGAGGACGGCACCGCGTACGCGTTCGACGCGATCGTCTACGCCACCGGGTTCGACGCGATGACCGGACCGCTGAACGCGATCGACATCCGCGGGCGGGGCGGCCGGCTGCTGCGGGACAAGTGGGCCGAGGGACCGCGCACCTACCTCGGGCTGACCAGCGCCGGGTTCCCGAACCTGTTCATGATCACCGGCCCGCAGAGCCCCTCGGTGCTGTCCAACATGCCGGTCTCGATCGAGCAGCATGTCGAGTTCATCGGCCGGATCATCGGCGACATGCGCGCTCGCGGCGCGGAGACGATCGAGCCGACCAGGCAGGCCGAGGACGCGTGGGTCGCCCACAACCAGGAGCTGGCCGAGGCCACGCTGTTCCCGACGGCGGACACCTGGTACATGGGCGCCAACATCCCGGGCAAGCCCCGCGTGTTCCTCCCCCACCTCGGCTTCGTGGGCCCCTACCGGCAGAAATGCGATGAGGTCGCCGCCAGTGGCTACGAGGGCTTCGCCTTCGACGGCGCGCAGGCCGCCGAGGCCGATCCTGTCTCGTCCTGAGCCGCGGAAAGCCGCCCGCCGGGGAAGAATCGCTACCAGCCAATGAGGAGGACACCGCAGTGATCAGCAACCCGTTCTACAGTCATGAGTTCCACGGCGACTACGACATGGTCAGCATCGGCGGCCTGGATCTCGAGGACGGCGGGCGGATCCCGGACTGCGAGCTCGCCGTGGCTACCTTCGGCGAGCTCAACGCGGCGAAGGACAACGCCATCCTGATCACCAGCTGGTACTCCGGCACCCATCAGATCTGGCGGGACGTCTACATCGGGCCCGGGCACGCGCTGAACCCGGAGCGGTACTTCATCGTGGCGGTCGACCAGATCGGCAGCGGCCTTTCGATCTCTCCGCACAACGCTGACGGCGCCAACGCCGGCATCGCCATGTCGAAGTTCCCGCATGTGCGGATCGGCGACGACGTAGTGGCCCAGGAGCGGCTCCTGCGCGAGCACTTCGGCATCGAGCGGCTGGCCCTGGTCACGGGCGGCTCGATGGGCGCGCAGCAGACCTATGAGTGGGCCGTCCGCTTCCCCGACAAGGTCTTGCGCGCCGCGCCCATCGCCGGAACCGCGCAGAACACCCCGCATGATTTCCTGCTGGCCGAAACCATGCGGGAAGCCATCATGTCCGATCCGGGCTGGAACGGCGGAGAATACGCGTCCAACGCCGACGTGGCCGCCGGGCTCATCCGGCAGGCGCACCTGTGGGGCGTGGTGGGCTTCTCTACCGAGTTCTGGAAGCAGGAGGTGTGGCGGGTCCTGGAGTTCGACTCCTCCGACGCGTTCATCACCGGGTTCCTTGAGCCCTACTTCACCCCGATGGACCCGAACGACCTGCTCGCTCAGGCCTGGAAGTGGCAGCGCGGCGACGTGGCCCGGCACACCGGCGGAGACCTCGCCGCCGCCCTGGGCCGGATCACGGCCAAGGTCTTCGTCATGCCCATCGACGAGGACCTGCTCTTCCCGGTCCGTGACTGCTCCCCGGAACAGGCCCTGATCAAGGGCAGCGAACTGCGGATCATCCAGGACATCCAGGGCCATCTCGCGCTGTTCGGTGTCGCCCCGACCTACCTGCCGCAGATCGACCAGCACCTCTCCGAGCTGCTGGCGACCCAGGTCTGACCTAGGGCGGGGAGGCGAAACTGACCCCGGCCGCGACTAGGAGCGCGTCCGCAAGCTCGGCTGGCTTGGTGAACAGCGACTCGTGGCTGCCCGGCGTGTTGATAGGCGTGGCGCCGATTCGCCCGGCGAAGCGGTCCCAGCCGTATTCTCCCGGGGGCAGCGCCACATCGTCGGCGGACAAGACATAGCTCAGCGGCACGCCGGCGTCCCGGTACGCGGTGCCGTTGACCGGGGCATCGGTGAAATACCGGTAGGGCTGCGGCCTCAGCTGGGCGTGGACGACCTCGGCGGTGGCCGGATCGGCATCGTTCATGAAGGCGCCCTGGAACACCGGCAGGGGCAGCGCGACCGTGTTGTCGGCCGAGGCGCCGGCGAGCTCGGCGAACAGCTGCTGGTAGTCCGGCGGCACCTCGTCGTAGAGGGAGCGTCCGGCTTCCGGGACGAACGCGCTCCAGAACACGACCCGGCGCAGACGCGCCGCCACGGCCGGGGTGGCGCCGGCGATCACGTAGCCGCCCCAGCTGTGCCCGACGAGGGTAATGCCGTCCGCGCCGAGCTCATCGATGTCCGCTACCAGGGCGCTGACGCATTCGTCCAGGGCTAGCCCGGCCGGGTCGTCGTTGACGCCCAGGCCAGGGCAAGTCGCGGCGAAGACCCGGTGTCCCCGCGAGCGGAGCGCCGTGGCGACGGCCTGGTACGCCCAGCCGCCGTGCCAGGCGCCGGGGACGAGCACGAAGTTCTCACTCATGAGTGGACCTTTCCTTCTGGGACTTAGGCGTAGCTCCGGTCGATCACCTCGCGCACGAAACGGTCCGCGGGCCCGTGCAGCGCGTCGTGGGCGGTCCTGAACAATTGGTGCACCCGGCCCCCGGGCCAGCCCTCGGGCAGCAGCTCCTCAGGCAGGTCCGGATCCCGGAACGGCAGCCTCCGGTAGGAGGCGACGAGCCTGACCTGCCGCCGCAGGGCCTCGTCGCCGGCGAGCGCGGCCAGCTCGGCGGGCGGCGGGAATTCGGAATACCGGGCCAGGAGCTCGGAATACTCGCGCGCTAGGCCGTCGAGGTCCCAGCAGCGGCCAGCCATCTCACGGTCGGCGGTGCGATCGGGGGCCCGGCTCTCGAGCAGGTCGAGGCGCCCAGCGGACTGCTCGCGCAGCGCTTCGGCGATGCGGTCAAGCCGCGGATGCGGGCTGATCCATGTCGCGCTGGCCAGGGGGCCGAACCCGTGCCACGCGAGGAGCCTGCGGAGCTGATCTCGCTGAGACCGGTTCTGCTCGGGAATGGCGTAGATGACCATCCGCCACAGGCCGTCCCAGCGGCTGTTCCCGCGCTCGAAGATGCGCGCCCTGCCCTCGTCGAGCAGGGCGAGCCCGCGCGGGGTCACGGCGTAGCTGGACTGGCGCCCGTTGCGGTAGGTCTCGAACCAGTGCTCGCGGCGCATCCGGGCGAGCACCACCCGGGCCGCGGCGTCGCTGACACCGAACACCTCGAGCAGCCGGTTCAGCGCCCGCATCGGGATCCGTCCGTCTCCGACGTAGCGCAGGTGATCCCCGAACAGGTCCCACAGGACGGCCCGCGGTTTCATCGCGTATTGCTCCCACGCTGGAACATGGTCAAAAGTTTGTGTCATGTCAGAGCCGTTCGTCAATAATCTGACACATATTGTCCGCAGCCGGACTGCCTGCGGGTGCAAATCGGGCCGCGCGGGGCTTCCGTCCCACTATCATACGTGACATACTTTTCACGAACGACGCAGAAGTGAAACATCACGTTGACAGGGATTGTGCCATGCGGATTGCGGTCGTCGGAGGCGGGCCCGGCGGGCTGTTCGCCGGCTCGCTGATCAAGCGGTCGGACCCGGGTCACGAGGTGACGGTGTTCGAGCGCAACCGCGCGGCGGACACCTTCGGGTTCGGCGTGGTGTTCTCCGACGCCACCCTGGCTGGCATCCACGCGGCCGATCCCGTGCTGCGGACCGCGCTGACCGAGCACGGGGTGCACTGGGATGCCATCGAGGTGCGCGCGGGTGGCGAGCGCCGCCGCTGCGGCGGCAACGGCATGGCCGCGGTTGAGCGCAAGATGCTGCTTTCCCTGCTGCAACGGCAGGCCGCGGATGAAGGAGTGGACGTCCGGTTCTGTTCGGAGGCGGACGTCGACGCGGTCCTCGGCGCGGGATACGACCTGGTCGTCGTGGCCGACGGGGCGAACTCCCGGTTCCGGGGGCGGTACCGCGACGCGTTCGGGCCCAGTGTCGAGACCGCGACCGCGAAGTTCATCTGGCTGGGCACCAGCTACCCGTTCGAGGGCCTGACGTTCGTCCACGAACGCGGTCCGCACGGCGTGTTCGCCGTGCACGGCTACCCGATCGGCAACGGCGTCTCCACCTTCATCGTCGAGACCGACGAGTCCTGCTGGTCCGCCGCCGGCCTCGATGAGTTCGACGTGAACTCACCGCCCGGCCGCAGCGACGGCAAGAGCCGCGCCTACCTGCAAGCGCTGTTCGCCGGGCAGATCGACGGCCACCCGCTGCTGGTGAACAACTCCCGCTGGGGCAACTTCCGGACCCGCCGGGCGCAGCGGTGGCGGCACCGCATCGGCGGCACGGCGATCGCCCTGCTCGGCGACGCCGCGCACACCGCTCACTTCTCGGTCGGCTCCGGCACCAAGATGGCGATGGAGGACGCTATCGCCCTCGCCGCCGCCGTGGCCGGCCAGCCGGGCGACCTCGACGCCGCGCTGGCCGAGTACGAGACGGTGCGCCGGCCGCAGGTCGAGAAGATCCAGGACTCGGCCCGCCCGAGCCTGTCCTGGTGGGAGCACTTCGGCCGCTCCCATGACACGCTCCCGGGCTGGCAGTTCGCCTACCACTTCTTCACCCGCTCGCTGAGCGAGGCCAAGCTGGCCCGGCGCGACCCGCGCTTCGTCCAGGCCACGCACGCCCAGTGGGAGTCCGCCCACGGGGCGCCGCCGCTCGACAGCCCCCTGACGCTGTCCGGGCACACCGTTCCCGCCCGGACGGTCACGGTCGGACCCGGCGCCGTCAGGCTCGCAACCGGCGCGCTGGCCCTGCTGAGGGCGGCCGGCGACCAGCACCCCGCTTCGGCCGGACGGCCCGGCGACGGAGGCTGGGCCCTGGAGATCATCGCCCCGGAGACCGAGGCCGATCTCGGGCCGGCGCTTGAGGCCGTGGCGAAGGGCGCCGCCGGCCGGGCGGCGCTGGTCGCGGTGCGCGCGGGCACCCCGCTGACCCGCCGCCTGATCTGCGAGGAAGCGCGGCTGGGACACGGCATCCCGGCCCTGCTGATCGAGGACGGCGACGCGGACACCGCCACCACCGCGATCCTGTCCGGCCGCGCGGACCTGGTCGCGGCGCCGGGCGGAGCCAGCGCGTGAGGGGGGTAGATCACCATGCCTGACGCGCCGGCCGTCAGCTCCGTCGCCGACGGAACCGTGCCCTGGCCCGAGCGGGCCGCCCGCGAGTACGCCGCCCGGGGCTGGTGGCGCGGCCAGGCTCTCGGGACCGAGCTGTGGAACGCCGCCAGCGCGCGGCCCGGCGCCGTCGCCGTGGTCGACGGCGAGACCCGGCTGACCTACCAGTCCGTGCTCGCCCGCGCTGACGCTCTCGCCAGCAGGCTCACCGACGACCTCGGACTGCGCCGCGGCGACCGCATGGTGGTGCAGCTCACGAACTCCTGGCAGTTCGTCATCCTGCTGCTGGCCTGCCTGCGGGCCGGCGTCATCCCGGTCATGGCGCTGCCCGCCCACCGGCGGCACGAGCTGGCTTACCTCGCCGACCTCAGCGAGGCGGCGGCGATCGCGGTCCCGGGCCAGGTCGGTGACTTCGACCACCAGCAGATGGCGCGCGAGCTGGCCGCCGGCTGTTCCACCGTCCGTTCCGTACTGACTACGAGTGAGACCCTGCGCGCCGGGAGCACCGGCCTGACCGCCCTGTGCGCCGAGCCCGCCGAGCCGGACACCGTCCGGAAGCGATGGGACGCCGACCCTCCGGCCAGCCGCGACGTCGCGGTGTTCCTGCTGTCCGGAGGCACTACGGGCCTGCCCAAGCTCATCGCGCGCACGCACGACGACTACGCCTACAACGCCCGGGCCAGCGCCCGCTTGTGCGGCCTGCGCCCGGACACCGTCTACCTTACGACGCTGCCCGCCGGGCACAACTTCCCGCTGGCCTGCCCGGGCATCCTCGGGACCATGCTGTCCGGCGGCCGCGTGGTCATGCTGCCCTCACCGGAGCCGGAACGCGCCTTCGCTGTGATGGCCGCCGAGGGCGTCACCGTGACCGCCGCCGTGCCCGCGGTCGCGCAGCGGTGGATACGGTACGCGCGGGAGCACGGTGCCGGTCAGCTGCGCACGCTCACGCTGCTGCAGGTCGGCGGCGCCCGGCTGGCCGACGAGATCGCGCGGCAGGTCCGGCCGGTCCTGGGCGCCACCTTGCAGCAGGTGTTCGGCATGGCCGAGGGACTGCTGAACTACACCCGCCTGGATGACCCGACCGACGTCATCTGCGCCACCCAGGGGCGGCCGCTTAGCGAAGGCGACGAGGTCCGGATCGTCGACGATTTCGACCGTGACGTCCCCGACGGTGAACCCGGCTCGCTGCTCACCCGCGGGCCGTACACCCCGCGCGGCTACTACCGGGCCGCGGAGCAGAACGCGCGCGCCTTCACCGCCGACGGCTGGTACCGCAGCGGCGACATCGTCCGCCGTCGCGCCGACGGCAACCTGGTCGTCGAGGGACGCGATAAGGACATGATCAACCGCGGCGGGGAGAAGATCAGCGCCGAGGAGGTGGAGAACCTCCTCTACCAGCTCGCCCAGGTCGCCCACGTCGCCGCCGTGGCCATGCCCGATCCTGAACTCGGCGAGCGGGTCTGCGTCTACGCGGTCCTGGCCCCGGGCGCCACGCTGACCCTCGACGCCGTGCGCGCGGCCATGACCAGCGCCCACGTCGCCCGGTATAAGTGGCCCGAGCACCCGGCCACCAAGGTCGGCAAGATAGACAAGAAGGCGCTGCGGGCCGACATCGCGGCCCGGCGGCCCCCGCAACCTCGATCATCAGGAGGCAGCCAAGGTGACCAGCCTGAAGAACGAAACGACCACCGCCGATTTCGACAGCCCTGAGCACCAGGCCAAGCTGGCCGGGCTCTACCGCGACTTCGACGCGGCCGGCCTGACGCCGCTGTGGCGGACCCGCGAGGGCCTGATGCCATTCCACCCCGAGCCCCGCGCGGTGCCGCACCTGTGGCGGTGGGCTCAGCTGCACCCGCTCGCGGCCCGCAGCGCCGACCTCGTGCCGGTCGGGCGGGGCGGCGAGCGCCGCGCCATCGGCCTGGGCAACCCGGGCCTGCCCGGCGACCCCTACGCCACGCCCACCCTGTGGGCCGCCATCCAGTACCTCGCGCCGCGCGAGAACGCCCCCGAGCACCGGCATACCCAGTCCGCGTTCCGGTTCGTCCTGGAGGGCGAAGGCGTGTGGACGGTGGTCGACGGCGACCCGGTAGCCATGCGCCGCGGTGACCTGCTGCTCACCCCGGGATGGCACTTCCACGGCCACCAGAACTCCTCCGGCCAGCCGATGGCATGGCTCGACGGCCTCGACATCCCCATGGTGGCCACCCTGGACCAGGGCTTCTTCGAATTTGGCCCGGATCAGGTGCGCGACACCTCGACGCCGGACCGCAGCCGCGGCGAACGACTCTGGGGAGGTCCCGGCCTGACCCCGGTGTCGGCCGCGGGACAACCCCGGCCGGCGTCCCCGCTGATGGCCTACCGGTGGGCCCACACCGACGCCGCCCTGCGCGCCTAGCTGGAGCTGGAATTCGAGGGCCATCCCGGCGTCACCGAGCCCGGTCATGCGGCGGTGCGGTTCACCAACCCCACCACCGGCGGCGACGCGCTCCCGACCATGCGGACCGAGATGCACCGCCTGCGCGCCGGGATGGCCACGGCCCGCACCCGCACCACGGCGTCGGCGGTCTGGCAGGTCTTCGACGGCCGCGGCACGGTCACCCTGGACGGCGACGCGCACGAGCTGGGGCACGGCGACATCGTCGCCGTCCCCTCCTGGTGCGAGCTGTCCCTGCACGCCGACACCGACCTGGACCTGTTCACCTTCTCCGACGCGCCGGTCTTCGAGAAGCTGTCCCTGCTGCGCACACAGGTCAGCCGCTGACGCGACTCGCGAAATCGAAGGGACCGCTCAGGCTCACTGGACGGCCGTCACCGGCGGGCGGTGGACCGAGACCTCGGGCGGCACCGCGTCGTAGGGTTCGATCTCGACCATGGCGAGCTGGCCGGTCGTGCCCTGAGAGAGGGCGGAGCTGGGCCGGTCGGCGGTGAGCACGTTCGGGTTGCCGTGCCGGCAGAAGGACGGGTCGGCGGGGTCGGGGTCATACCAGGCGCCGGTGGACAGCTGCACGACGCCGGGCCGGACGTCCTCGGTGAGCGTGACGCCGGCCAGGCAGCTGCCGCGGCCGTTGAAGATGCGGACGCACGAGCCGTCGGCGATGCCCCGGGCGGCCGCGTCGCCCGGGTTCATCGCGGCCGGCTCGCGCCCGGCGATCTTGCCTTCCTGGCTGTAGGCGCCGACGTCGAGCTGACTGTGCAGACGGCGGCGGGGCTGGTTGGCCACCAGCTGGAGGGGATAGCCACCGGGATGGCGGCCGAGCCATTCGGCCGGCTCGAGCCAGACCGGGTGCCCGGGGCAGTCGGCGTAGCCGAAGCCGTCGATGGTCGCCGAGAAGATCTCGATCTTCCTGCTCGGCGTGCTGAGAGCGAAGCCTGCCGGGTCGCGGCGGAAGGCGGACAGCAGCACCTGGCCGGGGTCGGGCACCGGGATTTCCAGCGATCCGGCCGCCCAGAACTCCTCGAACGGCGGCATCTCGTGGCCTGCTCCCCGCAGGTCCGAGCGCCATTGCCCGTACAGGTGACGCAACCACTGGCCCGTGGTCCGGCCCTCGGTGAAGACCTCCCCGACTCCCAGCCGCTCCGCCAGGGCGGCGAAGGTGGCATAGTCATCGCGCGCCTGCGCATACGGTTCGGCCAGCTGCGGCATGGCGAACAGGGTCGAGTCGCCGCTGCCGACGCCGAGATCGTCGCGTTCGACCGACATCGTCGCGGGCAGGACGATGTCCGCGTGCCGCGCGGTGGCGGTCCAGAACGGGTCGTGCACCACCACGGTCTGCGGCCTGGCGAACGCCTCGCGCAGCCGCGCGAGGTCCTGGTGATGATGGAACGGGTTCCCGCCGGACCAGTAGACACACTTGACGTCCGGGTAGCGGCGGCGCTGCCCGTCGTAGTCGTATGCGGCGCCAGGATGCAGCAGCATGTCCGCGATCCTGGCCACCGGGATGTAGGAATCGATGCCGTTGGCGCCCTGGGGCAGACGCGGCGCCGACATCCGGCGGGGGTTGCCGACGTCGCCGCTTGATCCGTACCCGTGCCCGAAGCCGCCACCCGGCAGGCCGATCTGGCCGAGCATCGCGGCCAGCACCAGCCCCAGCCAGACCGGCTGTTCCCCGTGCTCGGCGCGCTGCAGCGACCAGCTGACCGTGATCATCGTGCGCCCGGCCGCCAGCTGGCGGGCCAGCGCGCGGATCCGCTCAGCCGAGATACCGGTCAGGGCGGCCGCCCACGCCGGGGTCTTCGGCACGCCGTCGGCGTCACCGCGCAGATAGGCCTCGAACCGCGGGTAGCCCACCGTGTACCGGTCCAGGAAGCAGCGGTCGGCCAGCCCCTCGGAGTCCAGGACGTGGCACAGCGCGAGCATCAGCGCGGCGTCGGTGCCGGGCACCGGAGCGATCCATTCGGCGCCCAGGCTAGCGTCGGTATCGCTGCGCAGCGGGCTGACCGAGATCAGCCGGCACCCGCGCGCCACCGCGGACGCCAGCGCCGGAGCCATCGTGTGCCGCCCGATGCCGCCCGAGGCCACGGCGGAGTTCTTCGGGGACAGCCCGCCGAACGCCACCACCAGGTCAGTGTGCGCCGCTATCACCGGCCACGCCGTCGCACCCGCGATGACCAGGCCCACGTTCCCGACCACGTGCGGCAGCAGCACCGAGGAGGATCCGAAGCTGTAATTGTTCACCGAGCGGACGTAGCCGCCCAGGCAGTTCAGGAACCGGTGCAGCTGGCTCTGGGCATGGTGGAACCGGCCCGCGCTGGCCCAGCCATAAGACCCCCCGAACACTCCATCCGGGCCGTAGCTGCCATACACCCGGCCAAGTTCGGTGGCCAGCAGGTCAAGGGCCGCCTCCCAGGACACGGGTACGAACACGTCGCTGCCCCTGGCCGCCGCGGCCGGGCCGCGCTCCAGCCACCCCTGACGGATGTACGGCTGGTCGACTCTGGCCGGGTGACGATGCGCCGCGGCCAGGTTCTCCAGGATCCGGCTGGGAGCCGGGTCCTCCCGCCAGGGACGCACCGACGTCAGCTGCCGCCCGTCGCTCTCGATCTCCGCCGCACCCCAATGCGTGAGGTGGACGTACCTGCGCTGCTGCTCGGACACAGTTACCATTCAAACCGAAAGGCCCGGCATCCGCACCCACGCTATTGCGCGGGGACATGTCTCAGCGCAAAGTACGTGCCATGGGCTTGTTTCGTAAGTCACTGCCCCCACGTCCGACGCTGCAACGTCGGGTGCCTCGCCCCTGGGACCCGCCAGAGTCGGAGTTTCCCGCCATCGTGCCGGTTGACACCCTGCCGTTCACCCCGTCTGAGCAGGCCGCCATCGCGATTACCGGGATAACCGCCTACTCCACCGGGTTCGAGATCTTCATGACCCGGCGCATCCGGCCGGGAATCCCCGGCCTCGACGAAGACCCGACACCCGAGATGCTGAGCCGTAGCCGTGCCGATCTGCTGGCCGCCCCGTTCTTCAGTCTGCTGCTCTCCGACGGCACGCAGGTCATCAGCGGCAGGCCAGCTGGGGAATCCGAACCGATCGGGCCGATCTTGCGGCCCCGCGGCGGCGGCGGCTCCACGCACTCGCAGTTCTTCCGGTGGTGGGCCTGGCCGTTGCCGCCCAAGGGGTCGCTGGAGTTCATCTGCCGGTGGCCGATGTACGGGATCACCGAAACGCGGGTCGGCATCGACGCCCAGCTAATCCTTGACGCCGCGCACCGCAGCATCCAGCTGTGGCCAGAGGACCGAGGCTGACAGAAGGTCTGCGCGGAACCGGACTGTGGTGGCCGTCGCCATGCTAGCTGAGGGCGAGCTGGCGGTGGATCCGGCCCTCGGTATCGGTCAGGGCCTGGCCGGTGCCGCCCCAGCGTAGCTGGATCAACTCGGCCGCGATGGACACCGCCGTCTCCTCGGGCGTCCGGGCCCCGAGGTCCAGGCCGATCGGCGAGCGGAGGCGGCTGAGCTCGTCGGAGGTCAGGCCGGCCTCGCGGAGCCGGGCCAGCCGGTCGTCGTGGGTGCGCCGGCTGCCCATCGCGCCGATGTACCCCGCCGGGGTGCGCAGCGCGACCTCGAGCAGGGGCACGTCGAACTTCGGATCATGGGTGAGCACGCAGATCACGGTCCGGGCGTCCACGTCCGTGCCGGCCAGGAACCGGTGCGGCCAGTCCACCACCACCTCGTCCGCGTCGGGGAACCGCGACGCCGTGGCAAACACCTTCCGGGCGTCGCACACGGTGACGTGGTAGCCGAGGAACTTCCCGGCCCGGGCCACGGCGGCGGCGAAGTCGATCGCGCCGAACACCAGCATCCGGGGAGGGGGTGCGAACGAGCTCACGAACACGCTGAGGTCGTCACCCCGCCGCTCGCCGTGCTCTCCGTACCGCCGGATGCCGGTCAGTCCCTGGGCCAGCATGCCGCGGACGTCGTCGTCGACGGCGGCGTCCAGCCGGGCGGTGCCCAGCGTGCCGGACGCGCCGGAGCGCCAGCCGCCGTCGTCGGCATCCGCGCTGGCGGTGTCGCGGCTCCAGATGACGCGGCGCGCGCCAACCTGGCCCGGTCCCGAGATCACGGTCGCGACCGCCACCGGCTCGCCGCGCTCGACGGCCGCGGCGATCTCGCCGAGCTCGGGGAAGCTTGCCTTATCGACCCGCTCGACGAATATGTCGATGATCCCGCCACAGGTCAGCCCCACGGCGAACGCGTCGTCGTCGCTGACCCCGTAGGTCTGGAGAACGGGCGCGCCGGTCTGGCAGACGTCGAGCGACAGCTCGTAGACGGCGCCCTCTACGCACCCGCCGGACACGCTGCCGACGACCTCGTGATCGCCGGCGGCCGAGACGGCCAGGGCAGCGCCCGGGTCCCGGGGTGCGCTGCGGTACGTACGCGCGACGGTGGCCAGGCCGAAGGTCTCACCGGCCTCCCACCACTTGGTGATCCTGCTCAGGATGTCACGCACGCGCGTCACCTCTGCTGTCATCGTCCTGCTAACGCCAACCGGCCGTACCGCCGAGCGTATTCCTGGCGAGAGATCGGCGCGGCGGCCGAATGAGTCTTTGCCTGCACGGCCTACACCATGACGATCGGCGCGACCGCGGGGGTGGATCCGGAAAGCCTGGTGCACTCCCGCTACATCCTGATCTGGGCCTGCAACATGATCTCGACGAACCTGCACCTGTGGCCGTTCGTGGCCGAGGCGCAGCGCCGCGGCGCGAAGGTGGTGGTGATCGATCCGGTGCGGCACCGGACGGCCGCGCACGCGGACTGGTATATCCCGATCCGGCCCGGCACCGACGGCGCGCTCGCGCTGGCCATGATGAACGTCATCATCGGTGAGGGACTCACCGATGAGGCCTACGTCCGGGATTACACCGTCGGGTACGAGGAACTGGCCGAGCGGGTCCATCGCTACACCCCGGAATGGGCCTCGGAGCAGACCGGCATCCCGGCCGATGACATCCGTACCCTGGCCCGGGAGTACGCGACCACCCAGCCGTCGATGATCCGGATCGGGGTCGCCATCGAGCGGCACGCCGGGGGCGGGCAGACGGTGCGCTCGATCGCCTGCCTGCCGGCGCTGACCGGAGCCTGGCGCCAGGTCGGCGGCGGGCTGCTGCAACTGCCGCTGTGGGCGTTCCCGGTGAACTGGCCCGCCCTGCTGCACCCGGAGCTGGCCACGCCAGGAACCCGGGTGGTGAATCAGTTCCTGCTGGGCCGGGTGCTGACCGGGGAGCTGGGCCTGGACCCGCCGGTCACCGCGCTGATGGTGTACAACTCCAACCCGGTGGTGGTCTGCCCCGAACAGGACAAAATGATCGCGGGCCTGTCCCGCGAGGATCTGTTCACCGTGGTCAGCGATCATTTCCTGACCGACACCGCCCGGTACGCCGACCTAGTGCTGCCGGCCACCACCCAGCTAGAGCAGCACGACATCATGTTCAGCTGGGGGCACTTGTATGTCACGCTGAACACCCCGGCCATCGAGCCGGTCGGCGAGGCTGTCTCCAACACCGAGCTATTCCGGCGCCTGGCCGCCCGGATGGACTTCAGCGAGGACTGCTTCACCCGCACCGACGAGCAGATGATGGCCGAAGCGTTCGACTGGACCGCGCCGGCGATGGACGGAATCACCCTGGAATCACTCCGCCGAAGCGGCTGGGCCAGGCTCAACCTGCCCCCCGCCGACCAGTACGCCCCGCACGCCGAAGGCAACTTCCCGACCCCGTCGGGCAAGGTCGAGTTCCGCTCCTCGATCGCCGAGCAGGCCGGCAACTTCGTGCTCCCGCTGTTCCGGCAGGGC
>Ga0302177_10000969_pt1 | contig 20825 bp, 18 predicted proteins | sample I_Palsa_E1_2_FD_198780 | JGI IMG/M metagenome (GOLD analysis project Ga0302177, IMG submission 198780) | Peat permafrost microbial communities from Stordalen Mire near Abisko, Sweden - I_Palsa_E1_2 | ecosystem: Environmental > Terrestrial > Soil > Palsa > Peat permafrost | place: Sweden... | reverse complement strand
CGACGTTGAGGAACTGGTGGCCGCGCTCGAAGCTAAGGCTTGAGGGCGAGCAGTCGTCCGAGCATCGCCTCGATCGAGGTCACCGACCGGAAAGTGTCCGGTGTGATCTCGTTCTGAGGAATGGTCAGGTCGAACTCACCCTCTACCGCGAGCATGAGATTCACCATCTTGATCGAACTCATCCCGAGCTCGCTCAGGCGTGCGTCCACGGGCAGCGAGGCGCCATCGCCCTTGTCCAGGATCTGCCCGATCAGGGCGAGCAGGCGCGGCCGCAGCGACAGGGCAGGGACAGGCTTCGCGGACACGTCGTTCATCGGTTACGCCAATGATACCGGTTCTGCACGGGCCGCCGCCGCTCGCGAGCGCACGATGTGGGCGAGCCAATTGCGATAGATCGCAACCGCAGAGGGTTGCCAGGTGTTGGTGAGGCCCGCCGCCACGGCAGCGAAGGGGAAGCGCTCGGTGAGTTCCGCGCGGCGGTCCGCGAGCGCCTGGATCCTGAAGGACTCCATCTGCCGCGTGGCCTCGGGCTTGAGGTAGCCGATCGGCAGCGTCGGGTAATGCTCCTGCGTGCCGGCAAGATACCGGCCGACATCGCGCCGATATTCCCTGAGTAGCGTTGTGCCCTCGTATTCCGGATGGCCCTGGAAGAACAGCAGGAGACTGCCGCGCTCGCGCACAAAGGCATCGGCGCCGCCCGCGTCGGACCAGCTGAGGAGCGTGTAATCGGCCGCGCGCAGCGCCGGCACGGGCAACTCGTTCCAGCGTGAGTGGGGCATATGCAGGGGCGACGCCGCGCCCTCCAGGAGCGCATGTCCCGCGAGAGTGCGGTGCTCGTATACCCCCGAGCGTTTCGCCGGCAGCCGTTGGCGCTGGATCCCGTCCAGGGCCTCGACCGCGGCGTGGGCGGCAAGACACGACCAGATGCTCGCCACGGTGCTGCGCTGGGCGAAATCCAGGAGCTCCACGAAACGCCCCCAGTAGGGCTCATCACGCAGTCGTGGTGCGCGCGGCTCGGTGCCGGTGACAATCAGGGCATCCAGCGGCTGCGCGAGCAGTTCCTCGATCGGCCAGTAGCGCCGGGCCACTTGTTCTGCGGCTTCGACGCCGCGCGACAGCTCCGGAAACGACGCCAGCCGCACGGCAATGGCCTGGTCGCCGGCAGCCGCCCCGAGAAGCGCACAAAACTGTGCTTCGGTCGACTGGAGCGCCGCGTCGGGCATGTTATTGATAAGTCCAATGCGCAGCGCCCCGTCCATCTGCGATTGCCCCACATCGGTGCGGGCGGACGGGGAGGACGTCCCGCGGGACTCAAGGGTTACCGGCATGATATTTCACTTATTTTTCAACGGTCTCTTCTGTGACGGACTGCGAAGGCCGTCACAAGCCCCTGATGTATCATCGGTTAGCCAGATTAGCGTCTGGCCACAAGGAAAACTAATCCGGGGGTCTCGTTAATGGAAGCTCAGGTACTCGGAGGGACGCCCACCGGAGTCGCCGACGCGGTCGTCGGGGATCTGTCGGCCCGCGGCAAGGCGGTGGCGGCGGTCGCGGCTGCCAACGCCCTCGATGTCGACGCCAACGCCCGCTTCCCGGCCGAGAGCTTCGCCGCCGCCAAGGCGCAACGGCTGCTCGGCATCATGGTGCCCAAGGCCCTGGGCGGGGAGGGTGCCAGCATCGGTGACGTCGCGGACGTGTGCTACCAGCTCGGCCAGTCCTGTTCCTCGAGCGGCATGATCTACGCGATGCATCAGGTGAAGATCGCCTGCATCGTGCGTCACATGGGTTCGAGCGTCTCGCTGCAGCAGCTGCTGCGGCGCCTGTGCGCCGAGCAGTTGCTGCTGGCTTCGTCCACCACCGAGGGCCAGGGCGGCGGCAACATCCGCTCGAGCGAGGCTCCGATCGAGCCGCTGGAGGGCGGCCGCATCAGTCTTGAGCGCAAGGCGAGCGTCATCTCCTACGGCGCCTACGCCGATGGCGTAGTGACGACCGCGCGTCGCGCGGCCGATGCCAACTCCTCGGACCAGGTGCTCGTGGCGCTCCTGAAGAGCGACTACACGCTGACGAAGCTGCAGGGCTGGAACGCGCTCGGCATGCGCGGTACCTGCAGCGAGGGCTACATGCTCAAAGCCAACGCCCAGGCCGACCAGGTTCTGCCGGAGACTTACGAGCTCATTCACTCACGCACCATGGTGCCCTCCGCCCACCTATTGTGGGGCTCGGTATGGACCGGGATCGCGGCGAGCGCCACCGCGCGCGCCCAGGCCTTCATCCGCAACGCCATGCGCCACAGCAACGGCCAGCTGCCCCCGGGTGCCCCGCAGTTCACCAAGGCGATGTCCACACTGCGCACCCTGCGCGGCATGCTCTCGACCTCGCTGCGCAAGTACCAGCAGGTCATGGACGACCCGCAGGCGATGGCGGGGCTGGATTTTCAGACCATGATCACCCTCACCAAGGTCGAGGCCTCCGAACTCGCCGCCAGCACCGTCATGAGCGCCATGCGCGCCTGTGGCCTGTCCGGCTATCGCAACGACGGCGACTACACCCTGGGCCGTCATCTGCGTGACGTGCTGTCCTCGCCGATCATGATCAACAACGACCGCATCCTGTCCAACCTGGCGACGCCTGCGCTGATGAGCGCGATCCCGACGTCGCTGCGCGAGTGACCCTGCGATGGCCTCCCGTTCCATCGCCCGACTTAACGGAGCCGAGCGACGATGACCGTTTCCCACGCTGAGACCGCCGCCACCGACCCGCTGGCCCACCTGGCCGGCGCGCTCTTCCGTGACATGGGCGTCGATGGTGTCTACGCCCGCAGCGCCCTCTACGAGGGCGTCATCGAGAAGCTCACGGCCTTCATCACGGCGCAGCGTGATCCGCGCGCTGAAGTGCTGCGGTTCCCACCGGTCATGAGCCGCAAGCAGCTGGAGAAATCAGGTTACCTCGACAGCTTTCCGAACCTCCTCGGGTGCGTGTGCGCGCTGCATGGCACCGAGGCGCAGATTCGCGGTGCGGCGGAACGCTTAAAGACCGGCGGTGACTGGACAACGTCTCTTGCGGCCGCGGATCTGGTGCTCTCGCCGGCTGCCTGCTATCCGGTATATCCCCTGGTGGCCAGCCGCGGACCGGTGCCGCCAGGCGGACTCGTGTTCGACGTCGCCGCCGACTGCTTCCGGCGTGAGCCCTCGAAGTCCCTGGATCGCCTCCAGTCCTTCCGTATGCGAGAGTACGTGCGCATCGGTGCGCCCGAGGACATCCGCAGCTTCCGCGAGGGCTGGATGAAGCGTGCCCAGGGCCTGGCGGACCAACTCGGACTTCCCTATGCGCTCGATGTGGCCAGTGACCCCTTCTTCGGCCGGGTAGGACAGATGATGGCGGTGAGTCAGGTGCAGAACTCGCTCAAGTTCGAGCTCCTGATTCCCTATTACGAGGGCGCTCGTCCTACCGCCTGTATGAGCTTCAACTATCACCAGGCGCACTTCGGCGAGGTATGGGGCCTTCACAATGAACGCCAGGAGCACAGCCATACCGGTTGCGTAGCCTTCGGCATGGACCGGCTGGCGGTCGCCATGTTCGCCATTCACGGCGTGGAGCTGCCGCGCTGGCCCGCGTCCGTGCGGCAGGCGCTGGCACTGTGACCGGAGCGGCCGGCCGGCGCGCCTAAGCCATGCCGCTCGATGCGCGCGCCAAGCGATTTCTCGACACGCTGGCCGCCCTGAATCCCCCGAGTGCCCTGTCGCTGTCGGCGGTCGAGCGTCGTGAGGCGCTCAAGCACCTGCTGAGTTTCTCCGGCCGCTCTGAGGCCGTAGGCGCGGTCGAGGAGCGCACGCTCCCCGGACCCGCGGGCCCGCTCGCGCTGCGCGTGTATACCCCCTCCAGCCGCCACTCAAGCGAGGCACTTCCCGGACTCATCTACTTCCATGGCGGGGGGCTCGTCGCCGGGAGTCTGGAAACCCACGACCCCATCTGCCGCTGCCTCGCTAATGCCAGCGAATGCCGCGTGCTCTCGGTCGACTACCGCTTAGGGCCCGAGAGCCGCTTCCCCGCGGCCCTGGAGGATGGCTGCGCCGCGACCCAGTGGATCGTAGGCCACGCGCGTGATCTTCTGCTCGATCCGCGGCGGCTCGGCATCTGCGGCGACTCCGCAGGGGCGACGCTCGCCGCGGTCATCTGTCAGCAACTGGCCGCCTCCCGGGGTGCCGCGCTGGCGTTCCAGTTCCTGCTCTGCCCCATCATGGATTTCGTTTCCGAGAGCGCCTCGCGGCGTGAGCTTGCGCAGGGCTACCTGGTCGACCGGGAGACCCTCGAGCATGACCTGCGGTATTACTTGGGACCGGATACCGATGCCGCCGATCCGCGCGTGTCGCCGCTGCGTGCGCCAGACCTCGACGCGCTGCCGCCGACCATCGTACACACGGCGGAGTTCGATCCGCTGCGTGATGAGGGGCGCGCCTACGCTGAGCGCCTCGAGGCCGCCGGTGTCAGGACCCTATACCGGTGTCATCCCGGTATGATTCACCTGTTTTACGGCATGCGGGGACTGATCCCGTATGCCGCCACGGCCTATGCGCAGATGGGCGCCGATATCCGCAGCCTGCTCGATGCTGCTTAGGGCGCCCAAGAGGACACACCGATGACGGATCGCTCTCAGGTCGAACAGCTCGTCAAGGAGTTACATGCCGCCCGCATGGAGGGTCACCTCGAGCGTCTGTGTGCGGTGTTCGCCCCCGATGCCCGGCTGCGCATCGCCGGCTCCAGCGACGGCAAGCCGATCGCGATCGATGCCAGCCGTATCGCGCGCATACGTCCGTGGCTCTCGATCCTGGTCAAGACCTTTCGCCTCAGCCGCTATCAGCTGCTCTCGATGACGATCGAGGGGGCCGCGGCCGCGGCCCACTGGCGCGTGGACATCGAGTCGAAGATCACCGGCATCATTGTTCCGACCGAGCTTGTCGACCTGATTGAAGTGCGCAACGGACAAATCAGCTCCCAGATCGAATTCTTCGTGCCCTGCTGAGTCGGCCGGGGGCAGGGTGCAATCACCCGCTCTCGCCGCGTCCTTCAGCTCCGGCCGCTGCTTCCCGACGCGATTGCCGCACGTCCAATCCCTGCAGGCACGCGGCAGCGGGAACACGGTTTGTCTGCATCACGTCCAGAACTCGTTTCGACCTTCATGAAGGTAGGCGGCGTCATTGTCGAGCATCTGAACACGCAGCGGTGCTCCGGGCAGCGCTGCGCCGCTAGCCGGTCGAAGCTGAACGACTGTTTGGTGGCGTGCGCGGAAGCCGCAGGTAAGCAGCGCCTGCGCCAGCAACGGGTCGTTAGCCCAGGCCACGACTTCGGCCGCATTCGGATCCCTGCGCGACTGCTCGGTTGCAAGGCGAATCATCGTGCGCCAGTCTGCCGGGTCCTGAGAATCGATCCAGCAGTCCGCGATTCGCACCTGCCCGGGTGCGTAGGCGAGCATGAAGTAGCCCTTAGTCCTGTCCGTCTTCTTGATTGCATACAGCTGCATCGGCGCGATCGGACAGTCAAGCGAGTAGCTAAACTCATCCAGCGAGCGCTCCATCGAAGCCATGCCGCGTGCCGGCATCGGCAACACGGCGGCGATGCTGCGCAGGTCGCTCGCGGCGACGTGCTGTGCCTGCCAGTCGCTGTCAGGCGAGCGGAGTCTAGGAAAAGTGGCGGCAACGCCGCGCGCCAGACGCGGCAGGCGCCGCCAGGCTGCATCCCCGCCGCTACGCAGCAGGCGCAGCGGATGCAGGGTGCGCACGTAGCCTGTGACCGTTCCGGCGGACCGAAAGCCGATGTACGGCAGGATACGCAGTGTCTGCGCGCTGCCGCCGATGGCCAGCAGCGTCGAGCTTTGCCCGATGTGTTTCATCAGGGCCACCCCCGCGCCGATTTCGCCCGCGCGCGCCGCCCAGTCGATTACATGGACGGTGCTGAGGCGACGCCCTTCCCAAATACAGGTGGAGTGAATGTTGGCGCCATGGGCCAGAACCTCATTGTCGTCACTCAGCACGAAAGATCGCGGGCCTGGCCGATCAGCACGCGGCCGCCAGTACTTCCAGTACAGGTGCGGCGCATCGACGTTCGGGCGTAGCCCGACTCCTGTCAACAGACTGACAATCGCTGCAGCATCTTCCGGCGTCGAAGGCCGAATCAAGCGGGCCATTGAGGCAAACTCTCCCATGGCGCGCAGATTGTGGAACTGCCGCCCAGCGCGATACCGTAAGCAACCCTAGACGCAGGCCACCCAGCGCGCCGCGGCACCCAAAGGACGAGTGCCGCCTGTACCATCATCGCCGTAGCGCGTCGCCCTTCATATTATGTCGGCTATGTTTGCCGGTGGTTGTGAACTGGCTCACCAGAAGACTATGCCGCCCTGGCCGCCGCGTTGCCCGCGCCGCAGGACAGTTTGCAGAGCCACATTACATACTTCGAGCCGCTAAGCGCGCAGCCGAAAATCAGCATGCTACTATTGATGCCAACCGCGCCACAAAGAGCGTCGGCAGCACTAAGCAGGCAAAAACGGTGGATGCCACTGCGACAGCGGTAGAGGGGCGGATCCCGCCGGGTCCGCCGGAGTCCTATGATCCCAGGCAGGATCTGCTCGGCTGGATGCAGCTGAACTTCGACCGCTTTGGTGACATCTACCGGGCAACTATCTACGGCGGCGAGGTGTATGTCGTCAGCTCGCCTGAGTACGCTGAGCACGTACTACTTGGTAACTGGCGCAATTTCTTGCGCAAGGGGCAGGCGGTCAAGCGTATCGCCCTGAGTCTCGGCAACGGGCTTATATCGAGCAACGGCGAGTTCTGGGTGTCGCAGCGGCGAATGATACAGCCCGCGTTCAGGCGCGAGGCGGTTGCGGCGCTGCGGGATGTCTTTCTAAAACCAAATATTGCGCTGGCCGAGAAGTGGAAGCAGGCGGCACGTGCCGGAGAGAGCGTCGATGTCACCCGCGACGTGAGTCTTGCTGTTCTGGAAGTGACACTGCTTTCGATCTTCGGCGACGACTACGACAAGGTGGCCGGGCAATTTCATATCATCGCCGAGGAATCGCGCAACATGGAGTTTGCGCAGACCTGCAGCGCCTTGTCGAAGACGATCGTGCGGATTGCCGAACGCCGGCGCAGCACACACAATGATGCCGAGGATATTCTGGGCATCATGATGCGCTCCCGGGATCGGGACACGGGGCAGTCGATGCCCGACGTGCAGTTGGCGCGCGAGGCGCTGACGCTGGTCATCGCCGGCCACGAAACCACGGCGAGCGTGCTCAACTGGATCTGGTATCTGCTGTCGCAGCATCCGCTCGTGGAAACCAAGGTCTTCGCCGAGATCGATGCGTTACTCGGCGACGAGCTGCCGACGATGGCTACGCTCGGGCGCTATACCCATACCCGCAGGGTCATCGAGGAAGCGCTGCGCTCCTATCCCCCGTTGTGGCTCATGACGCGCAAGGCCATCAATCCTGATCGGCTCGGCGAATACCTCGTGCCGGCGAAAACCGAAGTCTACATTTCGCCCTTCCTGCTGCAGCGGCATCCGCGCCTGTGGCAGAACCCGCAGCTCTTCGATCCAGACCGTTTTGCGGGCGACCCGCCGGCGCTTGAGGAGTCGGCGGATCCGCACCGCCTGGCCATGTGTCCGTTTGGGGCAGGTCCGCGTAACTGCATCGGCGAGTTTTTCGCGCGCGTCGAGATGCAGATTCATCTTCTGACGATCGCGAGGGAACTGCGGCTGCAGTTCGCACAGGCAGGGCCGGCTGAATACCTCGCGGGTGTGAATCTCTTGAGCCGGCACCATTTCATTGCTACGCCAGAGATCAGAGGGCGACACGTCCACTGACCGAGGGGTGCCGTCGTCGGCTGGGCCCTCTAGACTCCTCCGCACCCAGCGATCCGAGGGCGCCTTTCCCCATGCCGAGCCCGATGAGTACCAGTGCACCAATACGTACGCCGCGCGTCCCGGCTCTGGACGGTATCCGCGGCGTCGCCATCATCTGGGTCGTGTTTCACAACGCGACCGACATGCCGTATCCGGCACCGCGGGGGGCGTTGCACGTGCTCGCGGTGTTGAGTCACACTGGTTGGATCGGTGTGCAGCTGTTTTTTGCGCTCTCGGGATTTCTGATCACCGCTGGCTTGCTCGATAGCCGCGGCGCCGACAACTACTTCAGTGGCTTCTTCGCGCGCCGGGTGCTGCGTATCCTGCCACTCTATTACACGGTGCTGTTCGTTCTTCTCGTCTTGGTGCCGTGGGTCTTCACCCCGGCCGCACCATTCTCTACCTCGCATCAGTGGCCGCTGTGGCTGTTCGTGTCGAACTGGGACCACGGTGTACCGTACGGATTCGCACACTTTTGGTCTCTGGCCGTCGAGGAGCAGTTCTATCTGATGTGGCCGTTGTTGGTGTTCTGCTTCGCGCCGCGGAAGCTGTTGTTCGTCTGTCTGTGGATTGCTCTTGGCGCGCTCCTGTTGCGTGTTGGGTTGGTGTTGGCGGGTGCCGGTGAATGGACACTCTACGAAATCACGCCTGCCCGTATGGATGCCCTTTCCCTGGGAGCGGCTGGCGCCTGTTTGGCTCGCATGCCTCAGCAACTCAGCTGGCTTGAGTCGCGGCGGCGGACGATTGCTGTCCTCGCTACCACTCTGCTGATAGCGGGCGCCCTTGCAACTCACCTCTTTGATCGCTACGCGTGGCCGGGGCAGACCGTCGGCTACAGTGTACTGGCAGTGTGTGGTGCAGTGTTTGTGACGCTCGAAGCTACGCCAACGGTTCATGTCCGGCGCTTCGCGTTGCTTTCCTCGGCGCCACTAAGATCGTTTGGAAAATACAGCTACGCGATCTACCTATTTCACGGGCTGCTGCACAAGTTGGTAGGCGAGCCCTGGCTGCTGGCTAGATACGGCGTCCCTCCCCCCGTTGGCACCGTGCTGCTCTATGCCACTGGCGTGCTTGTGATCAGCTATATCCTCGGGTTCGGCAGCTATCAGCTGCTGGAGAAGCGCTTCCTAAGGCTGAAGCCAGCTGTTCAGTGGCCGGAAAGCGCTTCAGCCGGGTGAATTACTGGACGGTCTTGGCGCCGACGTTGGACAGTTCACCCGCGGTGCCGGAGCTGGTGTAAGCGTCGACTTCGAAATACCAGGTTCCGGCCGCGAGATTGGTCACCACGTACGTGGTGACCGTCGGGTTGGTAACCTGAATCACCTGATTGAGACTGCTGGCGGAGGTCCCGTAGTGAATGTAGTAGCCCGCCAGGTTTGTCAGTGTGGTGCCGTTCATATTCTGCGTTACTGACGTCCAGTCGAGCGTCGCAGATCCACTCGCTGTCTGATTGACTGTGATGGCGAATGCGGGCAGCGATGCCGTGCTGGTCCCGTCCGTCACACTGATCAGGATATTCGAGTAAGTGCCGGCCGCGGCGGCCGCGGGAGTGCCTGTGAGTTGTCCGCTTGCGCTGCTGAAGCCAGCCCACGAGGGCTTATTTTGAATGCTGAAGCTCAGCGTGCCTCCGTTGGGATTGGTCACGGTCGGCGTGAAGCTGTAGCTCGAGCCGACGTTCACCGCAATGGGCGCAGTTCCTGAGATCGTGAGCGTCCCGGCCGTCACTACCTTGATCGAGAACGCCGGCAGTGAACTTGTCTGCGTGCCGTCAGTGACGTTGATGACGATGTTGGAGTAGGTGCCGACCTGGGTGCTCGAGGGCGTGCCGGAGAGCGTACCGGTTGAGGGGCTGAATGACGCCCACGAGGGTTTGCCCTGAACCGAGAACGACAGGGCCGTGGTGCTGGACGCATTTGTCGACGGCTTAAACGAGTAGGCCGTGCCCGCAGTGACCTGCGTGGGCGGAGTTCCCGAGATCGTCAGGGCCGCCGTTACCTTGATCGAGAACGCGGGCAGTGAACTCGTCTGCGAGCCGTCTGAGACGCTGATGATGATGTTCGAATACGTGCCAACCTGGCTGCTCGAGGGTGCGCCGGAGAGGGTCCCTGTCGAGCCGCTGAAGGATGCCCAGCCGGGCGCATTCTGTACCGAGAAGGTGAGGTTAGTGCCGCTCGGTGCGTTAGTGTGAGGTTGGAAGGAGTACCCCGTGCCGGCAGTGACGCTGCCTGGGGGCGTTCCGGATATGGTTAGGGCAGCCGTAACCTGAATGGAAAAGGCGGGCAGGGAGGCGGAATTGGTGCCGTCACTCACGCTGATGACTATTCCGGGATACGTACCCACATTCGCAGCAGCGGGGGTCCCGGCGAGAGTGCCGGTTGCGCTGCTGAAGGTGAGCCAGGCGGGCCGATTGGAGACGCTGAATGTCAGTGCAGCGCCATTAGGGTCGCCGGCGGTGGGCGTGAAGCTGTAGGACGACCCTGCTCTGACTGATGTAGGGGGCTGTCCGGAAATCGTAGGTGGCTGGCTCGTCGGATTCGGCACCGCAACCGAGATCGAGAACGCATCCATCGAGCTGGTTTGCGTCCCATCGGTCACGCTAATGACAACATTTGGAAATGTACCCGCCTGTGTCGGAGCACCGGAGAGTGTTCCAGTGGTGGGGTCAAAAGTGGCCCAGCTCGGCTTGTTAGTCACGACGAATGTGAGCGCCGTACCGGTCGGCGCGTTGGTCGTCGGCTCAAAGCTATAGGTCGAACCAATATCAACAATGGTTGGCGGATTCCCCGAGATAGTCAGTGGCGCTATCACTTGAATCGCGAAGGGAGTGAGCGATGTAGTCGCCTGGCCGTCACTGACGCTGATCAGGATGTTGCCGTACGTTCCGACACTCGCCGGGGGAGGGGTTCCTGTCAGCTTACCGGTGCTGCTGTCGAAGCTCGCCCAATCCGGCATGTTGAGGATTGCGAACGTGAGCGAGTCATTATCAGCATCGCTCGCGACCGGGGTAAACGCGTAGGCGCTTCCGGCGATCACACTTGTGGCGGGCGTGCCTGAAATCTCTGGCGCGGAGTTCGTCTGGCCTGTGCCGGTAACGCCCGATGCGGAGTTGTTTGGTCCGCCGGAAACTCCGACCGCGCCGCAAGCAGCTAAGGTCAAAACTAACGCAATGCCCAGCACACCGAGGCGCAGGCGACGCAAAGTGTCTGACCGGAATTGAGCCATGCCTTGCAGTTCTCGCTTTAGCGGCGTTTCACGAACGCAAGGGCGAGCAAACCCGGATCAGAACTAACGGCAGCGCGGTTCGGCGCCGCAGTGCCGGTAACTCCGCTATCTCAAGTGAGCGACAAAAACTTGAGACCGGAAGCTTTGCGTCCCCGCCTCACGGGGGGTTTGCCCTTGACGTGCGCGGCAGTAAAGCGCTTCAACTACAGCAGTGCAATATGTCTCCGTGTACCGACAGGCTTCGGGCAATGTTGGAATCGACGTGTGGCGAAGACGCCTGCGCGATGAGCGCGCATTGTCAAATGAACTGCGCGCGGCATGGATGAAGCGCGCCCACTCGCGAGTGCCTTTATCTGACCGTGTTGAAACGACGAAGCAGATGGTCCGAGCTGCGCAAGCGCGCGGCTAGAGGGCTGCTTGATCTTGTGGTGCAACAGCCAGCAGGTTCAGGAACCTAACGCGGTACGCTAATGTTGGTTCTTGGTGGGGCCGCTGGCGTGACTGGCGAACGCATACGGGGACCTTTTAGGTCCCCGTATGGCTAGTACTCTTGTGAATGTGAGTGCCGCGTCGCGGCAGCTGAGGCGTGCTGCCAGGTCCCTAGCAGAGCGTAGGACTCGCCGGCCTTATTTCTTGTCCCGTCGCCGGCGCCTCTTGGCGGCGATCGCGGCAGCTGCACCGGCGCCCAGTACCGCCAGCGTAGCCGGCTCCGGAACTGATGTTCCGCCCCCGCCGTGGCCCGAGCCCGGAGGGGGAGGGCATAGCAGCTTCCCGATGATCGGCAGGTCGCAGAGGAAGCTTCCCCCGCCGCCGCTGGCATAAGCCGGGGTCGTGCCCAGGGCGCCCAGGCCCGCCGCAGCGACAAGAACTAGAACAATGTTTTTCATAAGTCGACCCCGCGCCAATTGATCCTCGTGAAGCCTTTGCAAGCACCGGACCAAGCGGCCTAATCCATTGATTCTTAGTGACTGCCTATACTTAACCGGCAGTTACTTCCACTATAAACGTAAAGAATCTCGACAATACACCGACCATGACCACGTCGCTTTTCGTGCAGTGCGTCACAGTTTCCCGGGCGTCGGCAATGCGCGACAGTCGGTAAGATAACATTGACGGCTCTACGGGGGAACTGAATATCCACGTACATGCCCTCAACGAATCCCCGCGAACGGTCGCTACAACAGCGCTGATCGCCATGCTGATTGCCTTTGTGGCCGTGGCGTATTGGCCAGCCACGTCTGCACTCTGGCAGTACTGGATCGAGCAGCCCTATCTGGGTGGCCATGGGCCTCTCGTGGCAGCTCTGGCGATCTGGCTGTTGTACCGATCCCGCGCCCGGATCGATTCAATGCCCGTGAGGCCGGTGCCCTGGGCTCTGCTGCCTCTCGTAGCTTGCAGTATCGCTACGCTGATTCTCTGGAAGGCAGGCATTCAGTCACTTCAGGTGCTGATGCTGCCAGCACTGATGTGGCTCGCTGTGCTTGCGGCCTGCGGCGGCTCGGTGGCTCGTGCCGCCGCTGTGCCGATCAGTTACCTCTACTTCGCGGTGCCCGCGTGGAACGTGTTGAGCCCCGCTCTACAGAGCCTGACGGTGCGGATCGTGGGGTTTGCTGCCACATTGATGGGGCTGCCAGCGACAGTCTCGGGAACAATCGTCTCTTTTCCTGACGGTGCACAGTTTGCTGTCACGCTGGCTTGCAGCGGAGTCGGGTTTCTGGAGCAGGGCCTCGCGGTAGCCGTGCTTATCGGTGAGCTTGAGGATGCCACGATTGGTCGTCGTATACGGCTCTTGGGGAGCATGTTGTTAGTTGCCGTCGCCACGAACTGGGTGCGGGTACTACTGCTGGTGCTGATTGGCCATGTGAGCGGAATGAACAACGTACTTGTTTCGCAGTACCATCTGGAATTCGGTTACGCGCTGTTCGTAGTCGTGCTTGTGGCATTCGTCTGGGCGACAACCTTCGCGCCTTTGACTGAGCGCACGACCGGCGTGATGCCGCGCGCGAACGCGCACGCGTGGAGTAGCTGCATTGTCGTTCTAGCTGCGCTTGTTGCAGGGCCGCTGGTCCTGTCTGTCTGGTCGCCGCCAGCCGCTCAGAACGGTCTGTCACGCTTGGTGCTTCCAGTTGGCCGCAATACGTGGCGAGGGCCGCTGCCCGCTCTGCAAGGCGGTTGGCGACCGACTTTCGTGGGCGCCGACGCGCAGCTTCACGCCGCCTATGAAGATCCCCAAGGACGGGCCATCGAGGTAGTTGCGGTCGGATACTCCTCACAGAAGCATCGTAGCGAGCTGGTCGCTGAAGGCAATTCCCTCTTGGGTGACGGTGGTCTGTCGGCACTTACCTCGACGCTTGCGGATGTGGATCAAGACACCTATCGGGAGATAGTCGCCAGTGACGAAGAAGGCAATCGTTCAGTCATCTGGTGGGTCTACGATATTGGTGGCAGAACCTTCGTGGTCCCGCTCTTGTCTAGGCTCTGGTATGGGATACGCTCGATCAGCGGTGCTCCATACTCGGCGCAGTTCGCGTTTCGGGCAGCGTGTTTACCCTCTTGCGATGCGGCGCGTGCCACACTACGACAGTTCATTCGGGGTATGGGCACGCAGGTACTGAGCGCGGCCAACCCACAAAATAGTCGGGACGCGGCGCTTGCTCCGCGCCCCAACGTAAGTGCAGAACAGGAAGCGTCTCCGTGAATCCGCTTATTGCGCAGGTATGGGACGAAGTTGCGAGTGCGTACCGCTACCGCTGGCTGGCGCTTGCATTGGCGGCTCTAGTCGTCGTATTGGGCTGGTTGTACGTCTTCGCCCTTCCGGATCGGTACGAAGCCGTCGCGAGTGTGTTTGTGGACACTCGCACGTCGTTAAAGCCGGTGCTCCAGGGGCTGACCGCGGACCAGGACGTTGACGCACAAATAAGCTTTGTGCGTCAGTCCCTGCTTGCTGGACCTTCGCTCCAGCGCATAGCACTCGTGGGCGGCGTCCTTCCCTCGGATAGCATCGATCCGCGGCTTCGCGAACAACTTGTAGAGGACATGAGTCGTCGAATAGACATCAGCGTGCATAGCGCAGATGGCCGTGAGGAGGATAGAACCACAGCGGGTAGCATCTATAGAGTCGTCTATCAAGATCGAAATCGAGCTCGCAGTCTGCGGGTTGCCGGCATTCTGGTTGACACGCTGGTTAACGAAACTCTCGGCGGAAAACGTGAAGGCTCGGAGAGCGCTCAGCAATTTCTGGAAACACAGATTCATGACTATGAAAAGCGCTTGCGGTCGGCGGAGGACCGTTTGGCTGCCTTCAAGTCAAAGCACATGGGGATGATGCCGACCGAGCAGGGCGGTTATTTCGCACAGCTCCAGAAGGAAGCTGAGGCTGCCGCAAATCTCAAGACTAAGTTGGCCGAGGCGCAGTCGCGTCGCGCAACGCTAACCAGACAGCTTCACGGTGATATCGCAGTGGCCGCCGTCGCGCCCGGCCAATCCGGATCCGGCGCCGGCGGCGGTAGCCTCGATACCCTTGGTCGCATAGACGAGGCGCAGGCGAAACTCGACGATCTGCTGCTGCGATTTACCGACAAGCATCCGGATGTTCTGGCCGCGCGTCAGACGCTCGCGGATCTTAAGAAGAAGCGAGCGGCGGAGATCGATAGCCTGCGTCAGGGCGACGCTGCCACCGCCGCCGCGAGTCGTGCCAGCAGCAATCCCGTTTACCAAAGCGTACAACTGGCGCTCAATCAAGTTGATGTTGACATTGCCGATTTGAGCACTGAACTTAGCCAGCATGAGGCAAAAGTCGCCGAGCTGCGACGCATGTTGGATACCGCCCCGCAGGTCGAGGCGGAGTATGCGCAGCTTAATCGCGACTACGACGTAAACAAGGCGCAATACACGGCATTGCTCGCGAGTCTGCAGAAGGCGCGCCTCGGCGAGCGAGCCGACGATGCGGGTTCGATTCGTTTCGAGGTAGTGCAGCCGCCCACGGCGAGCTTTCGTCCTGTCTGGCCGAAACGCCCCGCGCTGCTGGCTATGGTGCTTTTGCTGGCCCTCGCCGCCGGTGGTGCCCTGGCGTACGGCCTGAGCTACCTGCATCCTGTTGTGTCCTCAGCCACCACTCAGTCGTTTGGTCTACCGGTGCTGGGGACCGTGAGTGCGGCATTTCCGGCGCAAGCACGACTAAGGGTTAGGCGCGACCTCGTAAAGATCTCGGTTGCCGCGGCTTGTTTGCTCGTTGCGTTCTCCGTTGCGGTGGTTCTTAGCCTCGAGGGATATCGCCTCAGTGTCACAGCTCTGAAGGGCATGGTGAGTTCGTGAGCTTGATCGAAAGTGCTCTCGAAAAGCTGCGTAGAGGCGCAGATCGGGAAGTTGACGCGAGCCTGCGAGCGGAGACGCCGGCGGTCGCCTCAGTAGTCTCGGCCAAGATTCCGGTGGTCCCTGCCCCTGCCGAGCAGACTCTTGAGCGCATCACTATCGATACCGCGGCGTTGCGCAGTCGCGGTTACCTCCCGGAGCTAGGGCTCGAGCGTCGCTTTGCGGATCACTATCGGCAGATCAAGCGTCCGCTGATCGAGAAGGCGCTCTCCGGGGGCCCGGAGATGAGAATTCTAGTTGTCGCCAGTGCGTTGCCCGGAGACGGCAAGACCTTCACGAGCATCAACCTGGCGCTCAGTATGGCTCGCGAACGCGATGCCTCGGTTCTATTGATTGATGCGGATGGTCCAAAAGCGCGGGTAAGCGAGGTCTTGGGGTTGAAGGGAAAGCGGGGACTCCTTGATGCGCTTGCCGACGAGTCAATCGATGTTGAATCACTCGTCGTGCGAACCGACATACGCGGACTTGAGCTTCTTCCAGCGGGAAGATTTATTGAGAACGCCACCGAACTGCTGGCCAGCGATCGGATGCGTCAAATTGTGACGCGGATTGCTGCTCGAAACCCCCGACGGCTCGTTTTACTGGACTCAGCCCCATTGCTGGTCTCGAGCGAGGCTCGCGTGTTGCATCGAGTCGCCGGACAGGTCGTTCTCGTCGTACGGGCCGGCGCGACCCCGCGCCAGGCAGTGTCAGACGCTATAGCGCAGGTTGATAAATCTAAGTTGCAGGGGCTGATCATAAACCAGGCTGTCTTTCGTAAAGACGGCGGCTACTACGACTACGGAAGCTATGGAGCACCCGGTGAAGGCGCCGAAACCCCCGACTAAGTACTGGGTCAGAGGCCGCGCCTCTCAATCGGCGCCAACGACTCCTCAGGGGTGCGCCGTATCCAAGGGCTGAGCAGCGCCACCCCCCGACCAGCGCAGAAGATCGAATCCGAGCTGGTGTGGTCTTGCAAACCAATCACCGATGCCGACGCGCTTGAGTGAAAATTGGTCGGCGGGGATCGCGTTTACTCCCCCGTAGCAGGATACGCAGCTGCTGAATCCCGCAGCGCGAACCAAACTTCGGGCTTCTTCGGAAAATTGTTCGCGGCCGCCAAAAGGATAGGCAAAGAGATTGCACGGCTTGCCTAGTTCACGCACCAATTTCTGCTTAGATACTTCCAGCTCCCTGCGGATAACATCAGGGGCACTTAGTCCCATGTTGATATGCGAGTCTGTGTGGTTACCGATCTCGAAACCTTGCGCTGCAAGAGCGCGTACGTGATCCCACGTCATCCACCCAGGTTGTTTCTTGAAACCCTGATCCCAAAATGGAACTTCGTTCGTGCCAAGAAATCCAGTGGTTACAAAGAACGTTGCGGGAAGTCCGAACCGACGAAGTATTGGTGCGGCGACCTCTGCGTTGTCCAGATAGCCATCATCGAAGGTTATTGAAAGTGTCCCTCCCATGTTGCTTCCTGCGCGACATCCGTCGATTTGATCCGCAAGAGGAACCACTCGGAAGTACCTGCGAAAGAAGGCACAAAATGCCTCGAATTTCTTCGAGCCACAGGTTATCCCGTCTTCCGGGAGTTCATCATTTACTCGATGAAACGCAACGATTGTGAACTTCGATCGAAACTCGCGTTGATAAGCGCCCGTCACGCCCGAAAGCTGACCGAGCATTGCGGCGATGCGCTTTTTGATTAGCACGGACGAACTCATCCGTTCCTCGCGGGATCGGATCGCGATAGCTTGCACAACATCATGTGCGTGCCGGACACGTGTATCCGGGCCCGGACTTCAACCGTGACTGGCTCACAGAGCTACTCGCGAAGCGGAAGCCAAGTTACCATGCGGTCGCCGTTGAGATAGCGGAGCGTCGCGACCAACGACGCGAGGTTTGTGAGTAGGAAATAGTACGGCTTGCTCAACAGGCTGTGCCGCCGAGCATCCAACTGCAGGGCAAATCCCGCAACGCCAGCTCCAAAAGCAACCGACTGGACTATCAGGACGGCGCGGTAGAGCGGGTTCTCAGACAGGATCAAACACGTCACGAGCGTCACCAGCAGCCAGTAGGGCGAGAAGTACCGCAGGACCTTGTGTGACCACAGCTGCCAAGCGAAGAGCGGATAGGCGAAGATATTGAGAAATCTGCGCTCCTCAACAAGAGCGCCGATGCTACGAATAGCAACGCGCACCCGCATGGAAAACTCATTGCGCGGTTGATCAAGCGTGTCCTCGAAGCAAATCGCGCGGGGTTCCAGAATGGTTCGAAGTCCCTGCTCGCGCATGCGCATCGCGATTACGAAGTCGCTCACCAGTTTGAGCGAGATCGGCCGGTACGCTTGCCTGCGAACTGCATAGAGGCAGCCACTCACGCCGATAAGTGTCCCGAGCCGACTTTCAGCCAGGCGGAGCGTAACTTCGTATCTCCAGTACGACACTCCCCCCGCAGCGGTAAGGTTGTGTCCCTTTCCTTGATAAACCAATAGTCCAGCAACACAACCCACCTTCGGGTCGGCGAAGTTCTCAACTATCGCCTTAAACGCCGAGGTTTCGATTCGGGTCGTAGCGTCCGTGAAAATCAAGACCTCGCCCCTTGCCCTCTCCGCTGCTGCGTTCTGGCATGCTGTCTTTCCGCGTCGCCCCTCTATACGTAGTAACTCCACGCGATCGGGCTTGCAACGTTCCACGATCTGATCGGTCGCATCAGTCGATGCGTCCGAAACCACGATTATGTTGAGAAGGGCGGCTGGATAGTCCAACGAAAGAACATGATCGATCTTGGCGCGGATGTTCTTTTCCTCGTTATAAGCGCTGATGATCACGGTGATTGACGGGTATTGTGCAGCAACGCACCGTACGGGTTTCCCGGCCACCGAAGCCAACACTCGGACAATGAACGGATAGCCGACATACACGTAGGCGAGAATCGAAGCAGCCGTCCAGAAGAGTACTTCCGCCATTTGATTGCGCTACGCGATGAGTAACTGAGGTGCCTCGCGAGCGGGCTGTTTCAGCCAGCGCCCCGCCCACTGCTGTAGTTGCAGTAGGATCCAGACCCCAGCCGCGGACTCACCTCGGCTCCCGATGAAAAAGTTATCGACGATCCCGTCCGTCGTCCCAGAATCCAATATCCCCCATTGGCGCACGCGCTCAGCCGATAGCTGGTCACGCAACAAATGTTTCAGCGGACCGCGCAGCCAGGCACCAATCGGAGCGGAGAAGCCCTGCTTGGGTCGCTCAAAGAAAGTTGGAGGAAAATACTGCTTCAATAGCGTTCGAAGGATGTACTTGTTTTGATTTCCCCGCACCTTCCAGCGCATCGATAGCGCCGCGGCGAGCCTCGCTGATTCATGATCGAGAAAGGGCTCCCGAGCTTCAAGGGAAGTCGCCATCGAGGCGCGGTCGACCTTGACCAACAGATCGCCCGGAAGGTAGCGCGTCATGTCAAAGTGCATGAATCGATCGCGTGGATCCGTCCCTCGGACGGACCTGTAGGCATCACGTGGGCCATCAGATTCCACGCTTTCACCCTGCATTAGGCTTCGGCGGGTCGCTGCAGGCCATTCGGAAATTGCGGCGTCGTAGGCGTCAAATTCGTCGCTCGCCTTTGACATGCGGATGAATTTGCGCAGCTTATCGTTTATTGCCGCAAACTTGGGGCCACCACCGCGGGTAATTGCATATCCGCGTGCGACCACTTCAGGCGGCAGTGAGTCCAGTATCTCTCCTGACAGAGAATAAAGTCCGCGTACCAAGCGCGATTGATTTACGAACCGTCCGCAATAAGCGTACCTCGCGTAGCCGCCGAACAACTCATCCGCACCATCCGCGGACAACGCCACCTTCACATGACGGCGGGCGAGCCGCGAAACCAACAGCGTAGGTACCAGTGAGCTGTCGCCTATCGGTTCGTCGGCGATGTCTGGTATCTCTGCAACCGTGTCGACTGCCAACTGAGGTGATAGAGAGAATTCAAAATGCTCGGTGCCCAGCGTGGTGGCGACGGTTCGGGCGTAGTCAGATTCATCGAATTCCGAGGAGCCGAATCCAATGGTAAAAGTCTTTAGTTTGAAGCCGCCACGTCGCGCGAGCACGGCTGCAACGAGTGAAGAGTCGATCCCGCCGCTCAGAAACAAGCCTACCGGTACATCTGCAACCATCCGGTAGGAGAAAGCCTCCTGCAGTGATTTTTCAACGCGCTCGAGCAGCTCCGGTTCTGGCATCGAATTGAGTTCTGCACGAAGAGCGGATGCGCGCGGACCGTCGTAAAGGTCGCGGGCGCTCCAGTACGACCATTCAACACGTTTCAGCCGTGCGTCAAACGAACAGACGGTTCCTGGGCGGACCGTACAGACGTCAGCAAAGATGCTTCGGGGAGAAGAGATGTAGCCGTACTGCACGAACTCAGCAATCGATGCTGAGTCGAGTGGGCGAGTTGAGATGTCTGTGGCCAGAAGGCCCTTGAGCTCGGACGCGAATGCGAGTCGTCTTCCCCGCACTGAAAAGTATAGGGGCTTTACGCCGAAGCGATCGCGACACAGGTGCAGCAGTTTCTCTGAGCTGTCCCATATCGCAAACGCGAACATTCCACGGAAGCGCGTCACCGCGCCTAAACCCCAGGTGCGGTAGGCCGCTAGTATGACTTCAGTGTCCGAGTCACTTCTGAAGTTCCATCCGAGCTGGCGAAGTTCATCGCGAAGCTCTCGATAGTTATAAATTTCTCCGTTATAGACGATCCATGTGTTGCCATCGGAAGTGGCCATCGGCTGATGGCCGAGCGGTGAGAGGTCGATAATCGACAACCGCAAATGCCCGAACGCGAGCATACCGCCAGCAAGGAGCTGAATTCCTCGATCGTCGGGGCCCCGGTGAGCCATGGATGAGAGCATCGAACCCACATTTGAAGCATCAACACGTGCTTCCAGGGAGTAGACGCCAGCGATGCCGCACATAGTTGGCCCAAAGGTACCGAGGGGAATCGCCTACCGTAAGAGCAGATCTATTATTTGGATTAAGCGATCTGTCGGAATCGGGATCGTCTCGTGGATTTGGCCCCTCGTCAATTGACTTCGGTCATATTGGCTTGGTCCGTCACACAAGCTCTCATAACACCTTATTTTTACTGCCAATTATGCACATAGATTGAGAACCTGCTCACAGTGGTCCCCTATCGAATTGCATCCTATGCTTCAGATCTTGCGAGGAGATCTCACGTCGGGGATCAAGCTTCAGTGAGCCGCTGGGTCGTGGCTGACGATGTGTGAAGATACGAAAGCTGCGGCTGTGGAAGCTTGCCGGATCCACCCCCGCCCGGCCGGTTCGAGAATGTCGCTTTCAGGT
>Ga0302177_10000968_pt1 | contig 20840 bp, 22 predicted proteins | sample I_Palsa_E1_2_FD_198780 | JGI IMG/M metagenome (GOLD analysis project Ga0302177, IMG submission 198780) | Peat permafrost microbial communities from Stordalen Mire near Abisko, Sweden - I_Palsa_E1_2 | ecosystem: Environmental > Terrestrial > Soil > Palsa > Peat permafrost | place: Sweden... | reverse complement strand
CCGGCGACGTGCTCTCACAGGCGGAGATGACGGCGCTCGTCGAGCGGCTCGGCCGCTGCGAGAATCCGATGCACTGCCCGCACGGGCGTCCGACCGTCGTTCGGCTCGACGCGGAGCGCATCGCGCGGTTCTTCAAGCGGCTCTAAGTGCCGGCCGGCGTCCTGATCCTCACAGGGCAAACCGCAGCCGGGAAGACGGCCCTCGCTCTGCGGCTGGCCGAACGATTCGACGCCGAGATCGTCGGCGCGGATTCACGTCAGATCTACCGCGACATGCCGGTCGGCACGGCGGCTCCCAGCGCCGCGGAACGCGCGCGCGTCCGCCATCACCTGATCGGCTTTCTCGATCCCCGCGAGCGCTATTCGGCGGCGCGCTTCGTGGCCGACGCGTTAGCAGCGATCGACGAGATCCATGCGCGTGGCGGCCGGGCCATCGTCGTCGGCGGCACCGGGTTCTACGTGCGCGTGCTTGCCGGCGACGTCGCGCTCTCGCCGGTCTATCACGACGAGTTGCGCGCGCGGCTCGCGCGCGAGGCCCGCATCCACGAACCCGACGTCTTGCACGAGTGGCTCGCAGCGCTCGCGCCGCAACGCGCGTCCGCGCTCGAGCCGGGCGACCGCTATCGCATCACGCGCGCGCTGGAGATCGCGCTCACCGAACGCAGCGCAGAGTCGACGCATGCGGTCCTCTCCAGCCCCACATCGCGCTCGCTGCGCGAGCTCGGGATCCCGATTCGCAAGACGTACTTGGAGGTCGACGACGCGACGCTCGACGCGAACATCGCCTTGCGCGTCGACGCGATGCTTGCAACCGGCTTTCTCGACGAGGCCGAACGCATCGGCGCCGAGGCCGTCGCAGCCGACGCCGTCGGTTACCGCGAAGCGCTCGCGTACCTCGCCGGTTGGTCGACGGCCGCCGAGCTGCGCGCAGCACTCGTTCGTGCGACCCGCCGCTACGCAAAGCGCCAAGCGACCTGGTTCCGCCGCGAACCCGGACTTGAGCGCGTCGCCGCCGCGAACGCATTCGAACAACTCAGCGCGATCGCCGGCTCGCTCCCTGGCTGGTGAAGCGGGCTCGGCCGAGGGCGCCATCACGTTGAGCGTCCCCCGGTGGTCCTGGAATGCCGTCCGGACCGTCACCAAGAATCAGAAGGTATGGCCGATGGCTCGACGCCGCAGGATCGTTCCTATGCCTCGACGCTTCCGGCGCTCGAACGCCGCCTCGCCGGCAGGCTGGAGGGCTTCGGCGATATCGTATTCGGCTTCGCGGTGTCGCAGTGCGCCTTGGAACTTCCGATCATCCACGGGCACGTCGATCTCTCCCATCCGCTTGCGCTTGCCTTTTACTTCGGGACGTTTGCGCTCTTGGCGTCGCTGTGGCTGACCTATCATCGACTGATGTCCGGAACGTTCCGGCCGGTAAAGATCGATCTGACCTTGGCCTTCGCGTACCTTGCGCTCGTGAGCCTGATGCCATACGCGCTGTATTCCATTTCGCACCAGCAGGCGACGTTGGAGGACGCTCGCGCCGCCGTCGGGGCGTACGCGGCGTTGTTCGCGGTCCTTATGGCGATCGCCGCGACGATCGGCATTCGAAATCTTCGCCGGGGATGGTGGATGACAGATGCCGATGAGCGGCAGCGCTCGTGGACCGCGTTCCTACGCCGCAGCGCGTTGTCCGTAACGATGACGGTCGCGCTGATCGTCGACGTGCTGTTCGGACCAACACTGAGCTCGATCGTATTTTGTACGATCCCGTTGTCGATAAGAATCACGGCGGTTATGGGGAAGAAGGCGCTGCCGGTCAAGGCACTTCGGCTTGACGCGCAGCAATCGGCGCCTGCTACCGCTTGAAACCGCTACCGATGTTTGAGCATTTCGCGGGCGGCGTTCCAGCCGGCCGCGCCCATCACGCCGCCGCCGGGATGCGCGGCGGCTCCGCATAAATAAAGCCCGCGTATCGGCGTGCGATATCCGGCGAACCCCACCGCGGGGCGGAACATGAATAGTTTGTTCAACGTCATCGCGCCCTGAAAAATGTTGCCGCCGGTCAAATTGAACATTTGCTCGAGGTCGACGGGACTGAGGATTTGGCGCGCGATCACGGAGTCGGTGAAGCCCGGCGCGTAGCGTTCGACGATGGCAAAACAGCGGTCGGCGAAGGCGTCGTTCTTGGCCGCATCCCAGGGCCCGTCGGCGCGGTGGTACGGAGCGTACTGGCAAAACATCGACATCAGGTGCTTGCCCGGCGGCGCGACGGTCGGATCGACGGCGGAGGGGATCGTGCACTCGACGATCGGCTCCGCTGAGGGGCGTCCGTACTTGGCGTCGTCGTAGCCGCGCTCGATGTAATCCTGATCCGGGCAGAGGTGGATCGTACCGCGATGCTGCAGGCCCGCGTCGCGCCCCGGCATCGCGCTGAAGTTCGGCAGCGCATCGAGCGCGACGTTGATCTTCAGCGAGGCGCTGTTGTAATCGATGCGCCGGATCTCGGCCAAGAAGTCCGGCGGCAGCTCCGAGGGCTCGAGGAATTCTTCGAACGTCAGCCGGCAATCGACGTTGCTGGCGACGGTGCGGGCGCGGAATTCCTCGCCGTCGGCGAGCACGACGCCAACTGCGCGTCCACCGTCGACGATGATGCGGCTCACCTCCGCATCGGTGCGGATCTCGACGCCGAGGTCGGCGCCCGCCGCGGCCAGCGCTTGCGTCAAACCGCCCATGCCGCCGCGGACGTAGCTCCACACGCCGCGCGAGCCGTTGGTCTCGCCCATGACGTGGTGAAAGAGCACGTAGGCCGTCCCCGGCATCGACGGCGCGGCGAACGCGCCGATGATGGCGTCGGTGGCGAGCGTGGCTTTGAGTTCCTCCGATGCAAACCAGCGATCGAGGATCGGCCGCGCGGCGCCCGTCAGCACTTCGACCGCCTCGCCAAGCGAGCCGTCGAGTTTCTTTGCGTCGATGCCGAGCCGCGCGAGCGAGAGCAGATCGCCGGCTCCCGGACGCACGACGTTGGGCGGAATCTGCAGCAGCGTCGGCTCGATGAGATCCGCGACCCGCTCGAGCATCGCCGTATACCGCGGGTAGTTCTCCGCGTCGGCGGCGCTGAATTTCGCGATCTCGCGCTGGTTGGCGGCTTCGTCGCGTCCGAGCGTCAGCGAGCGTCCGTCCTCGAACGGCGAGAACGACGACGGGTTGCGTTCGAGGACTTCGAAGCCGTAGTCGCCGAGGTGCAAATCGCGCACGATCTCGGGACGGAACAAGCTGTTGACGTAGGCTGCGGTTGAGACTTTGAAACCCGGGAAGGTCGTTTCGTCGGTCACGCACGCGCCGCCGACGATCGAGCGCCGCTCCAGAACGAGCACTTTCCACTTGGCGCGCGCCAGGTAGCAGGCGGTGACCAGGCCGTTGTGCCCCCCGCCGATTACGATCGCATCGTACGTCGTCGCCATCCCACCTGCATACCCGGGCGAATGCGGCACCGCCTTCGGCGCGATTCCGGCGGGAGGGGTGGGCGGCGGAGCGTAAGCCACCTTCATCATGTCCATCGCACGACCGCAGCCGCTCCAAGACACCTACCTTGCCGAGGTGAAGCGTCAAGCTGTTCCGGTCACGATCTATCTCGTCAACGGCTTTCAGCTGCGCGGTATCGTGAAGGGCTTCGATCCGTTCACGATCGTGCTCGAGTACGAGAAGCGTGCGCACCTCATCTACAAGCACGCCGTCTCGACGATCTCGCCGCAAGGCCCGGTCTCGGCGCCGCTCGTTCCCGAACAGAGCGAAGCTGTCGTCTCGTGAACGACGACAGCCCACGGCGCATCGTCGACGGCATCACGGTCGTCAAGATGAACGGCACCGGCAACGAGTTCGTGCTGGTCGACGAGCGTTTTACCCCGCTTGCCGATGCGGTCGGCTTTGCGGTGCGGGTGTGCGATCCGGTGACGTCGCTCGGCGCTGACGGTCTCTTAGTGGTCGGCAACGCCGCGGCCGGCGACGCGCGAATGCGCATCATCAACGCCGACGGCAGCGAGGCCGAGATGTGCGGCAATGGGATCCGCTGCGTCGCGCGTTACCTCGACGAACACGACGGCGAGAGTCCTGTTGTCATCGAAACGGTGGCCGGCCCGATTCGCGCACGCGTACTCGACCGCGATCCCTACCGGATCGCCGTGGAGATGCCGGCGCCGCGTCTTGGGACGCCGTTCGAGGTCGCCGGCGGCTTCGCGGCGACGCCCGTCGACGTGGGGAACCCGCACGTTGTCATTCGCGTCGATGCCGTCGACGCGATCGACCTTGCCCTGGTCGGGCCGCCGATCGAACACGATCCCCAATATCCGCAGGGAACGAACGTGCACTTCGTCTCTTGGGACGGCGCTGCGTGGCGCGTGCGCCACTGGGAGCGCGGGGCGGGTGCGACGCAGGCCTGCGGCACCGGAGCCGTCGCTGTTGCCGCGGTACTCATTGCGGCCGGCGACGCAGCCTCGCCGGTGACGCTGCAGGTGCCGGGCGGTGCGCTCGAGGTCGCGTGGACGCCCGGCGAGCCGGCGACGCTGACCGGCGACGCGGTGCGCGAATTCGAAATGCTCGTGTGAGCGGTCTCGCTTACACCGACGCCCGCGGCCGCATCTATTTCGATCCGAGCCGCGCGCCGCTCGCCGACGGCGGCATCGAGCGCGCACCCGAAGCCGACGAATTGATCCCGGCGCCGCCCGGAACCGTGAGCACGATGCTGCCGGGCCGGGCGCCGCTCGTCGAGCCGGGCGTGCCGGCCGCGCGGCGAACCGTACTGGCAGCGCTCTTGCCGGCCGGCTATACGCGGCTGCTGCTGCCGGCCTATCGCCGCCGTTCGGACGCGCCGGCGCTGCCGCTGTTCGGCTACACCTTCGCCTGCGTCGTCGACGACGCGCTGCACGTCGCCGCGATGCGGACGGACGAAAGCGAAGATTGGACGCCGCGCTACTTCGCCGACGGCGAACTCGACGCGCTGCTCCGTGCGCGCCAAGCCGGCGACCCGCGCAACCGGACCCTCGCGCAGCTGGCGCTGTGCGCGCGCGATTACGGCTGCTTCACGGCGCAGAACGTGTTCTTGGAACGCGGCGAGGCGGCCCTGCCGGTGTCGCCCCGCTGCAACGCCGCCTGTGTCGGCTGCATCTCCGAACTCTCACCCGACGCCGGGATGCCGTCGCCGCAGACCCGCGTCGGTTTCGAAGCCGTGCCTGCCGACGTGGCGCGGATCGCGGTCCATCATCTCGAGCGCGTCCCCGACGGGATCGTGTCGTTCGGCCAGGGCTGCGAGGGCGAACCGCTCTTGCGCGTGACGACGCTCGAGCGGACGATCGCGGCGATCCGCGCCGTGCGGAACAACGGCACGATCAATCTGAACACGAACGGCTCGCTGCCCAAGAGCTTGCAGCGTCTCATCGACGCCGGACTCCAAGCAGTACGCATCAGCCTCAACGCCTTTCGCCCTGCGGCCTACGCCGCGTACTACCGCCCGGTGGGATATGATCTGGACGACGTGCTGGAGTCGGTCGCGCTGGCAGTACGTGGCGGGCTGCGCGTCTCGTTGAACTATCTCACGCATCCCGGCGTGACGGACGAGCGGGACGAGGTCGAAGCGGCCGAGCGCTTCTTACGCCAACATCCGGTTGCGATGGTGCAGACGCGCACGCTCAACATCGACCCCGAACGCTACTTCGTTTCGGTCGGCCGGCCGCGCGAGCCGCTCGGGATGCGAACGGCGCTGCAGCGCATCGAACGCCTCGGCATCCCGCTCGGCAACTTCACGCACACGCACTAGACGGTCGCCGTCAGCGGATCTTCGCGCACGGGCGGGTAGTGTTTCGGCGTCCCGGCGGTGCTGCCGGTGCCATGCTCGACGATGTCGCCGCCGAGCCGAATGTGTTGCGCGTTCGCCGTCACGTCGACACCGTTTCCGTTCGCACGCAGCGTTGTGGTGATCGAACCGCCGCTGCGGTTGGAATCCGCGACGACGAGCGAACCGTCCGCATTCGCGGTGACCGTCTCACCCCCGCCGAGCGTCAGCGCTTGACCCGAAGACAGCGAGATGTTCTGGCCGTTGCTGACGATCGAATACGAGCCGTCGCGATTCATGGTGATCGCATCGTGGCCGCCGTTCGCGTGGATAGTCGCGGATTGATTGTAGGTGACGCCGTTGGCATCCGGTCCGGTCGCCGTCGTCGAGACGCGGTACCCGCCGGGTACCGCTGCGTCGATCAGATCTTGATGCGACGTCATGCTGTCGAAGTGTTGGTTGACGCTCTGCGGACCGCCGGGACCCGCCAGCGTCCCGGTTTCGCTGAGGTGCGGATCGCCCGTCGACGAGAGCGTCGCGTTGGCGAACATCTGACCTCCGTTGCCGTAGGGCGACCAGCCCGTGGGACTGCCCCAACCCGAGCCTGCGCCGCCGGATCCCCAGCCGGCATTGCCGCCTCCCCAACCGCTCCCGCCGCAGCCGGTGCTCCCCGGCTGCGGGCAACCGCCGGCCGCACTGCCGCCGCTGCTGTTGCCGTTCGTCATCCCGCCGACGAGTTGGCCGAGCAGGCCGATCAGCGATTGCAGCATGCCCCACAGCGACTGCGAGCCGCCGGACGAACCCGACCCCGCGCCTCCCGCGCCGCCCTGGTCCCACCAGCCCGAGCTGATGCCGTCGCTCGGCTGGGGAGCCGGGATGCCGAAACCCGCGCCGGGCGCGGTGCTGCCCCACGATGGAGGCTGGTAGGGGGAGCCGAGCCCCGGCCACTGCGGTTGGATCATCGCGTCGTCTCCGGAAGGTGATGTGCTCCACCCCATCACGACGCGCGGCTGGGTGCGCTAGGGCCGGCTCAGCCCGCGATCGCGGCGCAGACGTCGGTACGGGTGTCGCGTTTGATCATTGCGATCACATCGTCGCCGCGCTGCAAGGTCGTGTCGCCGTTGGGCACCACGACGTCGCCGCCGCCGCGGTCGACCGCGACGATGACGCTGCCGCGCGGAAGCGCGACCTCGGCGATGCGTTTGCCGCGCGCCGGACTGTCGTCGGTGATGCGCAGCTGGACGAGTTCGAGATCGCCGTTGCCGAGCCGCGCGAGAGGCTCGAGGTGCCGGCCCTCGACGTTGACGCGCTCGTCGATCATCTCGAGGATCAGCTCGGTCGACGAAATCACCGTCACGGGCTGGTCGGCGTCGAGCGATTCGAAGATCAGCTTATTCTTTGGATTGTTCACGCGCGCGATGCAGCGCGCGGCCGAGTTCTTCTTGGTGATGATGCAGACGACCAGGTTGTCTTCGTCGTCACCGGTGTCGGCGACCACGACGTCGGCGCGCGCGACGCCGGCTTGGAGCAGAATGTTGGGATCGCAGCCGTCGCCGACGATGGCAAGGTCGCGCTCGAGCAGGTTCGTCATCAGCTGCGCCTTGCGGGCATCCTTTTCGATGACGACAACTTCGTGTTCTTGCTTGATGAGGCCGCGCGCGAGGTACGTCCCGACCTTGCCGCCGCCGACGATGATGATGAACATCCGTTTGGTACTCAGGCGCTGAGCCGAGTCTCGGGCCGCGCAGCGGAGAATGCGCCCGCAAACTGCGAGAGCGCGTCCGGCGCGACGATGGCGTTGATCTCGTCGCCTTCGACCAGCACATCGCTGGGAGCGGGGATACTGACCATGCCGAGACGGCGGATCGCGGCGATCCGAATCTTGCCGTCGACCTCGACGGCGTCGACGCGTTTGCCGGCCTGCGCGCGCGTGACGGTCGCGACCAGCGACGTCAGCTTGCCGAAGTCGAACGACGGCACGCTCGCATAGGCAACGTCCTGCAGGCGGTCGCGGATGATCTGCGCGCCGATGGTGGTCGGCGAGAACGTCTCGATGCCGAGCTCGCGATACAGCTGCCCGCGCGGCGGATCGTAGATGCGCGCCACGATCTTGGGGATGCGGAACATCTTCTGTGCGATCAGCGCCGCCATCACGTTGCGGTTGTCGCCGTCGGTCACCGCGACGAAGCCGTCGCTGCGGTCGGCGCCCGCGCGCTTGAGGACGTCGTAGTCGATGCCCGTGCCGACTTCGACTTGGCCGGCGAAACGGTTACCGAGCCGCTTGAACGCGGCGGGATTTTCGTCCACGACGACGACGTCGTGTTTGTCGGCGACGAGCAGCTTGGCGAGGGTCGAACCCACGCGCCCGCAACCGACGATCAAGTATCTCATTGGGCTTGGAGAGCGTTCGCTCCGGCGTGCGTTGTTCCCGCGGCGGCAGGAGAGGGTTTCCAGCGTGAGAATCCGGTGCCTTTGGTCCAAGCCGTCGGGGCGTAGCTCAGCTTGGTAGAGCGCTGCGTTCGGGACGCAGAGGTCACAGGTTCAAATCCTGCCGCCCCGACCACTCGAATCCCAGCGGGCCGCCTTGTTCACTCGATTCAGCCCAGCCGCGCGCCGCGTGCTCCGCGCTGCGGAGCAAGAGTGCCGGAACCACAATCATTACTATGTCGGCGCGGAGCATATGCTGTACGCGCTCCTCGAAGAACACGATGCGCGCGTCGAAGGGGTGCTCATCTCCGGCGGCGTCGAGCCGTCCTTGGTGCACGCTGCGATCAAGCGGGCGCTGGGCACCGGCGACGGACGGACCTGGGAGGGAATCTTGGTGACACCTCGCGTCCGTAAGATAGTAGAACTGGCAGACCGCATTGCCGGCGAACGCGAGATCGAACCTATCGACCTCTTTGAAGCGATCCGAGCCGAAGGCGGCGGGCTCGCCGCCGACGTGCTGAGGGGCGCATGGAACACCTGACACAAGTTTTACACGGGCTCGTCCTGCACTTCGGCTACCTCGGGCTGTTCCTGGTCGTCGTGCTAGGCAATCTCGGCTTCCCCGCTGCGCTCGAGCTCATGCTGCCGACGGCCGGCGGCCTCGCCGCGCAAGGCCATCTGCTGCCCGTGGGTCCGTTCCCGGGCTGGGTCGTGGCCGCGGGGATCGCGACCATGGGCGAGCTCGTCGGCACGTCCATTTTGTATACGGTGGGCTATTACGGCGGTCTGCCCTTCGTGCACCGCTACGGGAAATACATCCGCGTGCACGAGCACGAGGTCGAGCGCGTCCACGCCTTCTACGCGCGTCACGGGCGCACGACGGTCTTCTGGTGCCGTTTCATCCCGTTCGTGCGCGGCGTCTCGTCGCTGCCGGCGGGAATCTCGCGGATGCAAAAGCGCTATTTCCTCTCGTACACGCTGCTGGGCTCGGCAATTTTCTGCTTCAGCTTGGCGTACTTGGGTGACGTCGCCGGTCACAACCTCGACCCGATCCTGACGCTGCTGCACAAGGCCTCGATCCTGATCGCCGCCGCCTTCGTCGTCGTCGTCATCGCGGCGACGCTGATGTGGCGCGCGAACGTCCGCAAGCGTGCCGCGGCGTCCGATATCACCGCCTGACGAGCACCGCACCGTGACCGGCGGCGAGCGGCTGGAACGCACTCTCGCGCAGCTTCCGGACCTGCCCGGCGTGTACCAGATGATCGCGGCGGACGGCCGCATTCTGTACATCGGCAAGGCCGTCAGCCTGCGCAACCGCGTGCGGTCCTATTTCCAGGATTCCGCCGCGCACCCGTACTTCACGCAGAAGCTCGTCGAACGCATCGCCGACGTCAAGACGATCGTCGTCACCAACGAGATCGAGGCGCTGATTCTCGAGGCGAACCTCATCAAGCGGCACCAGCCGCCGTTCAACGTCCGGCTGCGCGACGACAAACGGTTCCCGTATCTCAAAGTCACCAACGAACCGTTTCCGCGCATCGTCTTCACGCGCGTCGTGCAGGACGACGGCGCGCGTTACTTCGGGCCGTACACGAACGCGGCCGGGCTGCGGGAACTCATCGATCTGGTCCGCATCGTGTTTCCGCTACGGACCTGCCGGGAACCGATCGACGGCAAGCGCAAGCGGCCGTGCCTGCAGTACCACATCAAACGCTGCCTCGCGCCGTGCGTCGGCTATCAAAGCGAGCCCGACTACGACCGCCTCGTCGACGAGGTCACGTTGTTCCTCGAGGGGCACTTCGACCCGCTGCTCGAGCGCCTTCAGCACGAGATGGCCGACGCCGCCGAACACTATCATTTCGAAGCCGCCGCGCGCCTGCGCGACCGCATCATCGCGGTCCGTCGCACGCTCGAAGCGCAAAAGGTCGTGTGGCGTTCGCGCATCGACGCCGACTTGATGGCGCTCGCGCGGGCGCAGGGTCAAGCCTGCGTGCAAGTCTTTCTGGTGCGCGACGGCAAGCTGCTCGGCCAGGAGTACTTCATCCTCGAAGGCGCGGCCGAAACGTCCGACGCCGAACTGTTCTCGCAGTTTATGAAACAGTTTTACACCTCGCGGACGGGTAACTTCGGGATGCGCGGCGCGCTCGACGCCGAGCTCAGCGGTTCGCCGCTCGCGCTGCGCGCGGCGCGCGATCAGCAGTCGCCGGTCGCCCAGAAAGCACGCGCGCGTCGGCGCGCGGGCTTCGAAGCCGCGGTCCCCAAAGAGATCATGGTCGAAGCGCTGCCCGACGATACGAGCGTGATCGAGGCCTGGCTGACGGAGATCAAACGTCAGCGGGTGCGGATCGTGCTGCCGCAGCGCGGCGAACGCCGCGATTATTTGGCACTGGTGAAGAAGAACGCCGAGCAGAACCTGCGCGCGTTCCTCGTGCACCAGGAAGCGACCGAGACGGCCTCGGCAACCGCGCTCACCGAACTCGCTGCCGCGCTGGATCTGCCGGAACCGCCGCATCGTATCGAGTGCTACGACATCTCGAACATCCAAGGCACGCACTCCGTCGCGTCGATGGTCGTGTTCGTCGAGGGCCGGCCAAAGAAGAGCGACTACCGGCACTTCAATATTCAAGCCGTCCAAGGTCCGGACGACTTCGCCTCGATGCAAGAGACGCTGCGGCGGCGCTTGCGCTACCTGCGCCAAGACGCGGATCGCCCGCCGCTCAGCGAGAGCGACGTCGCGACCGCGGCGATGGAGGCGCAGGCGCGCAAGCGTGAACGCTTCCATCAGAAACCCGACCTGATCCTGATCGACGGCGGCAAGGGGCAGCTCAACGCGGTCGTCGAGGTGATGCACGAGCTCGACATGTGGGGCATTCCGGTGGCGGGGCTCGCCAAAGAGCACGAATGGCTCTACCTGCCGGATCAGTCCGACCCGATCGTCCTGGCGCCGAACTCGGCCGGGCTCCATCTCGTGATGCGCATTCGTGACGAGGCGCACCGGTTCGCGATCACCCACCATCGCAGCAAGCGCAGCAAAGCGATGACCAAGTCGGTACTGGACACGCTCGAAGGCGTTGGCCCGGTTCGGAAGAAGCGGTTGATGACCGCATTCGGTTCGGTCGGGGCGATGCGTCGCGCATCCGTCGACGAGATCGCGGCGGTCAAGGGGATGACGCCGACGCTGGCGTCGCGGGTAAAGACGGCGCTAGGTGGATAAGGGGACGGTGCAATGGGATTTCTGATTCGGCTGATCGTCAACGTCATCGCGCTGTACGTCGTCGTGCGCGTCGTGCCGGGAGTTCATGCGACGGATTTCTGGGGGCTGGTGATTGCGGCGGTCATCCTCGGCATCGTCAACGCGATCTTGCGGCCGATCTTGTTCATCATCACCTTGCCGCTGCAGATCGTGACGCTCGGGCTGTTCACGCTCGTGATCAACGGCTTGTTGTTTTGGCTCGTCGGCTCGTTCCACGTCGGTCTGTACGTCGATGGCTTCTGGCCGGGATTCTGGGGTGCGATCGTCATGGGGCTCGTGTCGTGGATTCTCTCCGCGCTGACGGGAGGTCTCGAGAGCAACCGGCAGCGCCCCATCGCGCGGTAACGTGTTCGATCCGTTTCCCATCGTGCGGCCGCTCTTGCAGTCGCTCGATCCGGAGACGGCGCACGAGCTGACGCTACGCGCACTCGAGCTGCATCTGGTGCCGCGGCAACCGGCCAACGACGACCCGAGTCTCGCGACGACGCTCTTCGGACGGCGGATAGCGAACCCCATCGGCCTCGCCGCCGGCTTCGACAAGAATGGGCGCGTCTACAACCGGATGGAAGCCCAGGGTTTCGGCTTCGCCGAGATCGGCGGCGTCACGCCGCGTCCGCAGATTGGAAATCCGCGCCCCCGTGTCTTTCGGCTGCCCGAAGACCACGCGATCATCAACCGGATGGGATTTCCCAACGACGGCGCCGACGCCGTTGCAAGCCGCCTTGCCTCGCGGCATCGCGGCGCGTTGTGCCTGGGGATCAATCTGGCGGCCAACGCCGACAGCGACGACCCGATCGCAGATTTCGTGACGCTCGTCGAGCGGTTCGCTCCGCTGGCCGATTATCTGACGCTCGACATCTCGTGTCCGAACACGCAGAACGGGCAGATGTTCCTCGATCCCGCCTGCCTCAAGGAACTGCTCGCGCGCGTCCGTGACGCACGCTGGCCGGAACGCCGGCCATGGCTCGTCGCGAAACTCGCGCCGGATATGCAGACGGGGACGCTTGGACAATTGTGCACCGTCCTCGCCGAGCATCCCGTCGACGCGATCGCGGTCTCGAACACGACACGCGAACGCCCGCCGCTGCGGAACGCGCATGCGAATGAGAGCGGCGGTCTCTCCGGCGAGCCGCTCTTTTCCCCTTCGACGAAACTGCTCGGTCGCGTACGCGGGCTGACGGACGGCACGGTCACGCTCATCGGCGTCGGCGGCGTGTCCAGCGCGACCGACGCGTACGCGAAGATCCGGCTTGGTGCCAGCGCCGTCCAGCTCTACACGGGGCTCGTCTACGAAGGTACCGCGCTCGTGACGCGCATCAAGCGCGACCTCGCCGCCCTGCTGCGCCGCGATGGTTTCAAGTCCGTCGCTGAAGCCGTCGGCCGCCCCGAGAAGAACACCGTGTGGGCCGGCTGAGGCGCGGAACCACCTCTTCCCGGGCTGTGTTATTATGGGTTGCTGGTCCAAACGGACTCGCTCGCGGGGCTGAGTAGTCTCGACGGGAAGATCCGCGGCTGACGCAAGCAGGCGGTGCTGTGAGCCCACCTTAAACGATCACAAGCGTTTTACACGCGAACAACGAATACGCTCTCGCTGCTTAAGCTAAACACTTAAACAACGACCGTCCGTAGGGGGTAGTCGGATCCACCCTGCCGGCGGTCACAAAGTCCGACTAGGATGCTGAGGTGTTCCGAGATGCATCCGAAACTCAACCGGAACTCCGGCGCGTTTGATTCCTGTACCGAGAAGCTGACGCGCTCAAGATAAAATCGGTGCTGAGCCTGGAGAAAACGGCAGTCCGGCTTTTCGGACCCGGGGGGCGGCTCCCCGGCAGCTCCACCAAACTGAAGCTCATCCCAACGTTGATTGATTTCGACGTTGGGATTTTGCTTTTTAGCGATGGCGCTGCTCAATGGGATTTATAGGTAGCAGTTGGCTTGTCCGTACGGCAGCGAGGCAAAGGTCGCGACGCCTACGACGGTCGCTATGAGGATGCCGAAAACGAAACCGTAACGGCGCATCCACCAAAACCGGTCGTACATAAATCCTATCGCGCCTGCGATGCACAATATAACGGCGTTCAACACGCCGGCCAACCAATCGTGCACCCATGCTCCGTAGAAGCTTGCTATCGCGCCAATGTACACAAGCAAGACCAGTGCGCCGATGAGGTCCCGCTTGGGAGCGATTCGCCAAGCGACCACGAAAGCGGGGAGCACGATAATCGGTAGGACAAAGCCGCCGACCAAGACTTCAAACTCTACTTGGCCCAGCATGATTCCCCAATCCAGGTTAGGCATGCACTTCCGCGTGTTGCCCGCCAATGCTCCGAGGAGCACGATGAAAGTGAAGATTGAGGCCGCGGCGCCCCGAAGCGGAAGGCGTAGTTGGAGTTCATATCCTGGACTTCTGGCGAGCATCGCCATGACGACGAACGCGACGGCCAGCGCGAATACGACGACGAGGCCGAGAAACACCACGCAGGGCGCTTCTTAAGGCGACTCCCTGCGTCCCCCGGTTTCCGCGAAGACGCCTCGGCCCGTTATCCGGAAGGCTAGTATGGGCCGCGACGGCGCCGGCGCCCGCTGTGCGATTGGCTAGCGCCGTTCGTGCGCCGCGACGCGAAGACGCGTCGGTGCTCCGATCGATCGTTGCGTGTCTTGCAATCGTGGTCGTGCTCTCCGCTTCGCCGGCCTCGGCGACCCCGATTCCGATACGCGTTGTCGTCGTGACGACGTTTGAGCCCGGCGAGGACACCGGCGACGTTCCGGGTGAGTTTCAGTTCTGGGTCGAGCGGTTGCCGTTGCGCGAGACGCTACCGTTTCCACAAGGGTATCGGCACCTGCGGTATAACGCCGCGCGCGGAGTGCTCGGGATCGTGACGGGCGAAGGCGCCGAGCGTGGCGCCGCCTCGACGATGGCGCTCGGTTCCGATCCGCGCTTCGATCTCTCGCACGCGTATTGGATCGTGGCCGGAATCGCCGGCGTCGATCCCAATGCGGCGTCCGTCGGCTCCGCAGCGTGGGCGAACTGGGTCGTGAACGCCGACCTCGGCTTCGAGATCGACGCGCGCGACATGCCGGCGACGTGGTCGATCGGGATTGTCCCGTTCAGCCGAACCGCGCCGTTCGCATCGCCCGCGCCCGCTGCCGTCTCGATGAACGGCGAGGAAGCCTATGAACTCAATGCCGGACTCGCGAGTTGGGCCTATCAGCTGACCGCTGCGACACCGCTTGCCGACGATGCAGCACTGCAGCGGATCCGCGCACCGTACCGCCGTTATCCGCAGGCGCTTCGTCCGCCGTTCGTGTTGCGCGGCGACAGCCTGTGCGGCGACCGGTACTGGGTAGGCGCGACGATGAACGCTTGGGCCGAACGCTGGGTTGCGTACTGGACCGGCGGTCGCGGCACGTTCGTGATGACCGCCGAAGAAGATGCCGGCATCTTGCAGTCGTTGACGTTCCTCGCACACGCTGGGAGAGTCGATCTGCAGCGCGTCCTCGTGTTACGTACCGCCAGCGATTACGACGCACCCGGCGATGGCCAAACCGCTGCCGAGTTGCTTGCCACCGATGCCGCCCCGAACGGTGAGTCGGCCTATCGTGAGGCGCTCGAGTCGGCCTACCGCGTGGGCAGCCCGGTTGTCACAGAGCTGACCGCACATTGGGAACGCTACCGCGCTCGCGTGCCGGCCGCGCCGTAAGTTCGCGACGTCGCGGCACCAGGTTCGCGCATCGCCTGCGTGCTATAGCGTGTTCCGATGTCGCTGAGCACGGCCGATCGTTCCGCGGACCCGCCCGTACGCCCGAAGCCCATCATCAACCCGCACGTGCAACTCGAAGCAGTCCGCGGTGACGGCGAGATTCAAGCGGTGCGAGTCTGGGCGCCGGTTCGCGGGAAATCCCTGAACTATCAGGAGATCAGCGCCGATCGTTATCAGCGAGCATTTCATACGCTTGCAACGGCAATTCGGAACGGCGGCCGGTTGCCAAACGTCGATGTTGCGGACGCCCGCGAACTGCGCGAGCTCGGGATGCTCATCTATCCGGGCGAGGTTTCCGAGACGGTCACCTTTGAGGTTCCGGTGCTCGAGATGGCCGAACCCTCGGCTCGAGCGTTCTCCGGAGTTGTCTCGCCGAGCTTTCCGTTGCCGATGCCGGAAAAGGATCTTGCCGCTTTCGCAGGAGTCATCACCCAGCGCGACAGCGTGATCTGGCATCAAGCAAGCGAGATCAGCGTCATCGATCCGTGGACGGTTTCGGATGAATCCGCCGCGCACGCGAGCGTCCGAGAATCGTTGCCGGAGTCTCGAGCCGATTTCGATTCGGCGGCGACCGAGGCCGGGGAGGTTTTTGCGAAGCGCGGGTACGCAGCAGTTCGGCTGGACTTGCCGCACGCGCAGCTCGCTGCGCTGCAGCGCTACTTTGCGAGCCTCGTCGACAATGGGTGGCTGCGGCTGGGCGATCAGCAGAGCAATCGCTATTTCGTCCACAATGATCCCGTCGCCGTCATGCTGCAGTGGCGGATTCTGCCGCTCGTCCGCTGCGTTGCACGAGCAAACGTGAAGCCGTCGTACGCCTATGCGATCCGGTATCTTCGCGGCGCCGAGTTGCCCAGACATACGGATCGGGAGCAATGCAAATACACGGTCGCGCTGCTGCTCGATCTCGACGGTGCTGACAGCGACGTTTCACCGTGGCCGTTGACGCTCTATACTGAACAGGGCGGCAAACGTGTCGACATACACCAGACTGTGGGTGGGGCGCTCATCTATTTCGGTCAATCGATCGCGCATGCGAGAGTACCGCTGGAGAGCTGCGACTCGTCGACGTCAATTCTGCTGCACTACGTCGACGAGGCGTTTTCCGGAACGCTGCTCTAACGTCGCCGAAGGCGACGGCCGATCGTGAACCTACGCCGGAGTCGTCACTGGACGAGGGCGGCGCTGTCCGGCGTGGGCGCCACCCAGCATGGGCGAGAACGGCGATTCAGCATGCAGGCGCAGCCATTGCACGCGCACCGTCTCGAGAGCTTCGTGCCCTTCACCGAAACGCCGATGGAAAGCGTCCTCGACGTCATCGAAACTCGCGCCGCGGATCGCAAACTGGAACAGGCGAAGCGTTAACTTGTCAAAGTTGACGAACTTCTTGTTTGCCGTCATCTCCGCGATGAGCTCGAGGATCTTCGTCTCGGGGTCATGGGCGGGGAATCGCTTTCGCATCATCGCGTCAACGACGCTGCGGTTCGGCGCAGTGATGAGGAGCGCGAGCAAGAACCTCTGCTCGGCGTTCGTCACGTCTTTCAGGAGAGCTCGAATCGAAGCGGTACGCCGCTCTTCGCGAAGCGCCGCCTCGAGCACCGCCGTAAAGCCGGCGTCTCGTAGCGCCAGGACGCGAAGCAGCTCGTTGAGGATCTCGCAGTCACCAACTTGTCGTGAGACGGTATCGATGACTTTATACGCAAAGAAAATATCACGCTCGCTGACGATCTGCATGGCGAGCTCGCGGAACAGTTCCGGCTCCGAGCGGAGCAGCGTTTTGAGCAGCGCGATTTGGGTCAACAGCGGCTGCTCTCGATAAAACGGGTCGTATGCGAGACCCGGCATGTCATACGACATCTGGGGACCGAACGGCCGCTGGACTCCCGTCCGTACGACGACGCTGATCGATGGCGGCTCGAGGTGAAGCAGAGAGTGGATAAAGGCGTCGCCTGCTACGATCGGCCGAACGTCACCACGCTGCAAGAGTTCGGTGGATAACAGCTGGAGGGAACCGGTCGCGAGTTCGTCGCTGATCGTGTGGACGCGCTCGAAGCGGTATTGACTATGGAAGCTCGACCCGCGCAGAACGCCGAACGCCCCTGAGAACGAGTGCTGATGGATCGCCGTCGGCGTGTCGACCCAAAACAGCAACTCGATATAGAATCCGCGTCCATCGTACACGCGAACCGGGGGCTGGCCAAAATCGACGAGCGATTGCGGCGGCAGCTCGTTCGAGGAAATGAACCAGTCGGTGATATCGCGCAGGGACGTCGACTCGAGGACACCCGACCTCTGTAACGTCTCCGTTGCGATCTCCGCGAAAGCGTCCAGGGTACAGTTTGATGCTTCCCAGGAACGCGCGACGTCGTCGCCGAGCGTCGTGAAGCTGCCAAGCGGGTTCATCGCTTACGTCGACGCCGAAAGCGTTGGGGCATCGACCGTTTAGGACGTCGAAATCAGAAGGGCCACCACGGGCTCGGAGGCGGCGGCGGCTTCGGCTTCGGCGGCGGTTCACTGGTCCCAGGCGCCAATATTTGGCCGCCGGAAATGTTGTCGAGATCGCCGATCTCGAGATCGTCCATGTTGGGCTTCTCGTCGGCCTTTTCGTCTGGCATCGTGGTCCTATCTCTCAGCGCGGCCGATCCGCGCAACAGCGCTTCGCAATCAGCTTGGCAGGTTTACACCGGCGGCGTCGGCGGCTTATAGGGGGGCGGAATAGGATCGGGGCCTCCTGGCCTATCAATGATGCCTCCGGAGATCCCGTCGAGATCGCCGATCTCGAGATCGTCCATGTTGGGCTTCTCGTCGGCCTTTTTGGGCCCGTTGTCATCTGGCATCGTGCGCCTATCTCTCTTCACGGGTTCAGCCGCGGAAGAATGACGATTTTCAAGGCCTAGGGACAGCTGGGCAAGCTTACGTCAGCCGGGTCAAGGGCTCCTCGCAAGCTGAGGACAATAGCCGTTGCCTTTTCACAAAGGCGCGCTCGATCCGTGCGCGTTAGTTGGCCCCATGACGCGTGAAGAACTCACCCTGACGATCCTCAGCCGCAAGCGTGCGAAGAAGCTGACCTGGAAGCAGATCGCGGCCGCGACTGGCACGGCGTCGCCGATCCTCACCACGGCGGCGCTCCTCGGGCAGATGCGCTTGGATGAGGACGAAGCCGCGAAGGCAGCCCAACTGCTCGAGCTCGGCGACGAGGGGCGGCAACTGCTGACCGAGATCCCGTACCGCGGATCGCTGCCGTCCGGACCGCCTACCGATCCGCTGATCTATCGCTTTTACGAACTCGTCCAGGTCTACGGCACGACGTGGAAGGCGCTCATTCAGGAAGAGTTCGGCGACGGCATCATGAGCGCGATCGACTACGACATGCAGATCGAACGTCAGGCCGATCCCAAAGGCGACCGCGTGAAAATCACGATGTCCGGAAAGTTTCTCCCCTACAAGAGATATTAAGCGCGCGCACCTCGTCGCGCGCCGGTACGGGCGGCGCCGTTATCAAGTAGGCAAAACACCCCAACGGCTCGCCGTTGAGGTGTCTGCGCAGGGTGAGGTTCGAGCGCTGCTCGTGTTACCTGATGATCGGCGAGTTGCCGGGTCTGGCGCCGTTGATCAGCAACGTTCCCGGGGTGGGGCACGTGAGCGTGAAGACGGCATGGTTCGAGGTCGAGTTGGATAGCGGCGGATAACTGATTTTGATTGCTTCCCAGCGCTGACCGTTCGCGCTGAGCTCCCAGGTGTTGATGACCGTTTGCGTGGTCGGTCCTCCGGCTGGGAACGTAACCGTTTGGGTCGGCGAAACGCCCCCGTCGCTGCGGATCCAGGTGTATTGAATCTCTCGATTCGCCGTCGGGGACCAATTGGTCGCACTAATGGTGGCGACGAAGTTGATCGTCACCGGGCAACTCGTTACCGGGCCGCTGGTGTTCGTGATCGACGCATTCATGGTGACGGTCTGCGCTAAAACCGGGGCGATCGAAAGCGACATCGCCGCACACAGGAAAACCGGAAGGGCAATGACACGCATCTGAACCTCCTAGCGAGAGGCGGTTCTCAAACCAAGCCGGTGAGAACGCAGCGGAGAGCGTGCCAGGCGAGATTCAAAGTTCCTGCCCCGCAGCGTACGCGATGTACACGTCCAAGGCTGCCGGGTCCATCATCGCATCGCGGCTCGCGACCTCGGCCGGGGCTGCGCCGGCGAGAAGACGGCGCACGGGGATCTCCATTTTCTTGCCGGTGAGCGTATATGGAATCGCCTCGACGGCGACGATCGTGTCGGGGACGTGACGCGGGCTGCCGTCGCTGCGCAGCCGCGCGACGATCTCGGCGCGCAGCGCGTCATCGAGTTCGTACGACGGTGCGAGTTTCACGAACAGCGGCATGAAGAACCCGCCGTCAGGGCGTTCGAGGCAGACGACGAGGCTATCCGCGACGGCCGGGATGCGTTCGAGGATACGATAGATCTCGGCCGACCCGATCCGCACGCCGAATCGGTTGAGCGTTGAGTCGGAACGGCCGTAGATGAAACACCCGCCGCGCGCGTTGATCTTCAGGAAATCGCCGTGACGCCACACGCCGGGGAAGTGCTCGAAGTACGTTTCGCGATAACGCCGGTCGCCGGGATCGTTCCAAAATCGGAGCGGCATCGACGGCGCTGGACTCGTCACCACCAGCTCGCCGACCGTGTCCTCGACGTCGCGGCCGCGCTCGTCCCAGGCATGCACGTCCATGCCGAAGAGCCGGGTCTGGATCTCGCCCGCGCGCACGGGCAAGAGCGGTGAACCGCCGACGAGCCCCGCGCAGAGTTCGGTCCCGCCGGACGGCGAGTTGACCCACAGATCTTCCTTGACGTTGCGATAGAACCAGGCCGTCGTTTCGGGCGAGACCGGCGACCCGGTGAGCAAGACATTGCGCAGCTTGTCCGTTGCAAAACGTTGCTTGGGCACTAGACCGATCTTTTGCATGATCTGCACGAAGGTTGGACTCGCGCCGAAGCCGGTGGCGTCGGCGTCATCGGCCAGCTGCCACAGCAGTTCCGGTCCCGGGTACGCGGGATGGCCGTCGTAGAGCACGACCGTCGAGCCGTGCAGCAGCGACGAGATCAGTGCGTTCCACATCATCCAGCCGGTCGTGGTGTAGAAGAAGGAGCGCCGGTCCGGTCCGGCATCGGTCGAAAGTCCGCCCTTGAGAAGCTCGAGCGTAATCCCGACGTGGCCGTGCACGATCGCCTTCGGCAAACCGGTCGTTCCCGAGGAGAACAAGATCCACAGCGGATGATCCTCGGGGACGTGCTCGAATGCAAACGCGCCGGCGCGCCGTGCCTCCGCCTCGCCGCGCGCAAGGAAGGCATCCCAGTGAATCGCGCCATCCACCGGCGGCGTAGCGTTGCGATCGAGGTACGGCAGCCACACGATGTGCCGCAGCGAAGGCAGCGCATCCAAGATCGCGCGAATCTGTGCGCGACGATCGAAGTCTTTGCCACCGAAGCGGTAGCCGTCGGCGAGGAAGATCACGCTGGGCTCGATCTGCGCGAAGCGGTCGATGACGGTGCGCGCGCCGAACTCCGGCGCCGCCGCCGCCCAGACCGCGCC
>Ga0302177_10000967_pt1 | contig 20859 bp, 19 predicted proteins | sample I_Palsa_E1_2_FD_198780 | JGI IMG/M metagenome (GOLD analysis project Ga0302177, IMG submission 198780) | Peat permafrost microbial communities from Stordalen Mire near Abisko, Sweden - I_Palsa_E1_2 | ecosystem: Environmental > Terrestrial > Soil > Palsa > Peat permafrost | place: Sweden... | reverse complement strand
GGCGTACCTAACAACCGCATGGTTCTGGGCAAGCACTCTGGCCGGCGTGCCCTGGCGCATCGCCTGAAAGAGCTTGGCTTCGCCCTCGACGCTGCGGACGTGGACCTGGTCTACCACCGCTTCAACGAACTGGCGGATCGCAGAAAGTCGATCTTCGATCAGGACCTGATTTCGCTGCTTCCAGAACACCATCGGCCCTTGGCCCAAGCTGAGTTGACTACAGGAGGTCAATAACTAATGAAGTTGAAAGTTCTGGTCGGCGCTGGAGACGGGATTGGCCCGGAAGTGACGCGCGAAGCAGTGCGCGTTCTTACGTCTGTGGCGGAATTCGGCGGCTATGACTTCCAATTCACCGAGTCGCCTATCGGTGGGGTTGCCATTCGCCAGACAGGCACACCGTTGCCTGCGGCGACCCTGGACGCGGCTCTGGACAGCGATGCAGTTTTGCTGGGAGCTGTGGGCAGCAATGAATTTAATGCTTTGCCTCCGGATCGCCGGCCAGAAGCAGGACTGTTGCAGCTTCGCCAGGCCCTGGGAGGCTTTGCCAACCTGCGTCCTGCCTTTGCGTACAAGGCCTTGTCCGGCAACTCGCCCTTGCGTCCTGAAGTGACCGACGGCGCCGACATTTTGTTTGTCCGCGAACTGCTGGGCGGGCTTTACTTCGGCGAACCGCGAGCGTGGGACCGGGAGAGCGGAGCAGCATGGAACACGATGCGGTATACCCGGGACGAGGTCACACGAGTGGCGCATGTGGCGTTTCACCTTGCCGGACTGCGGCGCAAGAAGGTGACTTCGGTCGATAAGGCAAATGTGCTTGAAGTGTCGCAGATGTGGCGGGCGACCGTGATTGAGGTTGCGCAGCAATATCCGGGCATCACACTCGAACACCAATATGTGGACGCCTGCGCGATGCACTTGATGAACACTCCGCGCAACTTCGATGTGGTGCTTACGGAGAACCTTTTTGGGGACATTCTGAGTGATGAATCCGGAGTCATTACCGGTTCGCTGGGAATGCTGCCATCGGCCACCATTGGTGGGGCAGTCAACCTGTATGAGCCGGTGCATGGTTCGGCACCTGACATAGCGGGTAAGGGGATTGCCAATCCGCTGGGCGCGATTCTTACCGCGGCTATGATCCTGCGCCACTCCGCCAACCTGGAGCAGGATGCACAAGCGGTCGAGTTGGCAGTACGCAAGGTTCTGGAGCAGGGATATCGAACTGCCGATCTGTTACGCGCGGAACAGCCTGGACAGCATGTATCCACCCAGGAGATGGGACGGCTGGTGCATCAGGCGTTGAACGAAATTATTGACCGCCGGCAGGCTTTGCACGCTGTCTAGGTGAGATTGGATCAGGCCGCAGGGCGCACTGCAGATTCCTCCACTTCGCTACGCTTCGGTCGGGATGACAAGGGTAGAGTGGTTTGCTTTTAGGAAGATCAGCTCCTCAACGACATCCGGGGAAAAGCTTTTAGGGAAAACCATATGTCACAAGGCGCAAGAACGCTGTTTGAAAAGGTTTGGCAATCGCATGTGGTCGTAGCTCCTGAAGGGGAGCCGGCGCTGCTTTATATCGATCTGCACCTGCTGCACGAAGTCACTTCGCCGCAGGCGTTTGAAGGCCTCCGCCTGGCGGGCCGCACCGTTCGCCGGCCCGATCGGGCGGTGGCGACGGTCGATCATAATGTTCCCACGACGGCCAACCGGCTGATTATCGAAGATGCAATCGCAGCCAAGCAGATGGATGCGCTGCGTACCAATTGCGCCGAGTTTGGGATTCCACTCTTCGATGTTCAGTCCCCCGAGCAAGGGATCGTGCATGTGATCGGTCCGGAGCTGGGCTTCACCAAGCCTGGCATGACCATTGTTTGCGGCGATAGCCACACCAGCACGCATGGCGCGTTCGGTGCGTTGGCCTTCGGTATCGGCACTTCAGAGGTGGAGCACGTTCTGGCCACCCAGTGTCTACCGCAATCGCTGCCCAAAACTTTCCGCATTACCGTGGACGGCAAGCTGGGACCTGCTGTTACGGCGAAAGATATCGCGCTCGGCATCATCGGCCACATTGGAACGGATGGGGCGAGTGGTTGCGTGATCGAGTATGCCGGTTCGGCGATTCGGGCACTCTCCATGGAAGGCCGCATGACGCTGTGCAACATGAGCATCGAGGCCGGCGCTCGTGCGGGCATGATTGCTCCAGACGAAACCACATTCCGCTATCTTGAGGGACGGCGATTTAGTCCCAAGGGCGCTGATTGGGATCGTGCGGTCGCCGAATGGCAGTCGCTGGCCAGCGATCCCGATGCGACGTTCGACCGCGAATTGGTGCTGCACGCAGAAGATCTTGCGCCGTTCGTCACCTGGGGCACCAGCCCAGGAATGGTGGTGCCGGTGACCGATCGGGTGCCTGATCCCGCATCCAGCAATTCGGCAGCGGAACGACGCGCCTGGGAACGCGCTCTCGAATACATGGCACTGGAACCAGGCAAAGCTATCGAAGAGCTGGCCATCGATCGGGTGTTCATCGGATCGTGCACGAATGCACGGATCGAAGATCTTCGCGCGGCGGCGAAGATAGTCAACGGGTACCACGTTCATCCGCAGGTGCGTGCGATGGTGGTTCCCGGCTCCCAGCAGGTGAAGAAGCAGGCGGAAGAGGAAGGACTGGACGAGGTTTTTCGCGCAGCCGGTTTCGACTGGCGCGAGCCCGGCTGCTCCATGTGCCTGGGCATGAATCCTGACATCCTGGCTCCTGGTGAGCGCTGTGCCTCGACCAGCAATCGCAATTTTGAAGGGCGGCAGGGCCGCGGCGGCCGCACCCACCTGGTGAGCCCCGCGATGGCGGCCGCAGCCGCTGTTTCCGGGCACTTCACCGATGTCCGCAAGTGGCAGTTTCGTGAAGTGGAGTCTTTCGCATGAAGGCATTCCGAAAACATAAAGGGCTGGTAGCGCCCCTCGATCGCGCGAACGTCGACACCGATCAAATTATTCCGAAGCAGTTCCTCAAACGTATCGAGCGCACCGGATACGAGGACTTTCTGTTCTTTGATTGGCGGCGCATTCAGGAGGGCCCGGAAGCGGGCTCGCCGCATCCTGATTTCGTGCTGAACCAGCCACAGTATAAGAACGCGGAAATTCTGGTGGCGGGGAAAAACTTCGGCTGCGGATCGTCGCGCGAACACGCCGCCTGGGCGCTTTCCGACTACGGCTTCCGCTGTGTGATCGCGTCGTCCTTCGCGGATATTTTTCATTCCAACGCGGGCAAGAACGGCATCCTGCTCATCACTCTGCCGGAGGAACATGTGCAGACGCTGATGGAACGTGCAGCATCGGTCCCCGGCTACCAGCTTACGGTTTCGCTGGAAGACGAGAAGCTGCATGATGACCATGGCCTCTCGATTCCCTTCTCCACCGATCCATTCCGCCGGGAATGCCTGTTGCTGGGCCTGGACGACATTGGGTTATCGCTGAAACACGGTGGAGCGTTGGAGAAGTTTGAACAACAGCACGATCAGCAATTCTGGGTTGCGCCTCGGCCACAAGGAGCTTTATGAGCATGAACGAAAAGACCCGGCTTACCGGTGCGGAGATTATCTGGGCCACACTCGAAGGCGAAGGAGTACGCGAGGTTTTTGGTTATCCCGGCGGGGCGATATTGCCGGCATACGACGCGCTGCGGAAATTTCCCATTCGTCACATCCTGGTGCGGCATGAGCAGAGCGCAGTGCACATGGCGGACGGCTACGCGCGGGCGTCGGGCCGTATTGGCGTAGCCATTGCGACGTCTGGCCCCGGCGCCACCAACATGGTCACCGGCATTGCGACCGCCATGCTGGACTCGATTCCGCTGGTTTGCATTACCGGCCAGGTGGGGAGCAAAGTACTAGGGACGGATGCGTTTCAGGAAGTGGATATCACCGGTATTACGCTCCCGGTGACCAAGCACAACTATGTGGTCACTCGTGCGGAAGACGTGGCGCCGGTGCTGCGCGACGCGTTCCGGGTGGCCATCTCCGGACGCCCCGGACCGGTGCTGGTGGATATCACAAAAGACGCGCAGCAGGCGACGGCTGAATTTGATTTCGCCTCGGCGGCCCCCAAAAAGATTGGCAGCCACCCCATGCTGAGTGTTTCAGAACCCAGCATTGCTGAGGCTGCGGAGTTGATCCACGCGGCCAGGCGTCCTGTCATTCTTGCCGGCCACGGCATCATCCAGTCGGGCGCGATGAGCCAGGTACGCGCGTTGGCCGAGCGGGCACAGATTCCTGTGGCTTGTACGCTGCTTGGCCTGGGCGGATTTCCCGCCTCCCACAAGCTGAACCTGGGCATGATGGGCATGCATGGTGAGTCGTGGGTCAACCACTCGATTCAGGAAGCGGACTTGCTGATCGCCTGCGGGATGCGTTTTGACGATCGCGTGACTGGCACGCTGGCAACCTATGCGACCAAAGCCAAGAAGATCCACATCGATATTGATCCTTCCGAGATCAATAAAAACGTCGCTGTGGATGTGTCATTGATCGGCGACCTGGCTACTGTGCTGGACCAGCTGCTGCCGCGTATTCGCACCCGCGACGGTGCCGTATGGTTGCATTCGATCGATCGCATGAAGGGCGATGCGGCGGTTCTCGACATCAAGAACCTGCCGGACAATGGTCACTTGTACGCCGCGCATGTGATCAACGATCTGTGGCATGCGACCTCGGGGGATGCGGTGATCACCACCGACGTGGGCCAGCACCAGATGTGGGAGGCGCAGTACTACAAGCACGAGGAGCCCCGTTCTTTGATCACTTCCGGCGGCCTGGGAACAATGGGTTTTGCGCTACCCGCGGCCATCGGCGCCAAGATCGGCTGCCCCAACAAAGAAGTGTGGGCGATTGCCGGCGATGGCGGATTTCAGATGACGAGTCCCGAGCTGGCCACGATCGTGCAGGAGAAGTTGGATATTAATATAGCCATCATCAACAATGGTTACCTGGGCATGATCCGCCAGTGGCAAGAAACGTTCTACGAGAAGAACTACGAATGCTCGCCGATTTTTTCTCCGGATTTTGTGAAGCTGGCAGAGGCTTTCGGCATTCGTGCGGCGGCGGTGACCACGCGCGCCGAAGTGATGAGCACAGTGCAGGCGGCGCGCAGCCATAAGGGTCCGTTCCTGATCAATTTCATGGTGGAGCAGGAAGATACGGTTTATCCAATGATTGTCCCGGGAGCAGCGCTGCACGAAATGATCCGCCGGCCCAAAGCAAATCCGCTGATCGAAAGGTAAGCATGCTGCATACATTCGTTGCCTACGTGGAAGACAAGCCAGGTGTGCTCACCCGCGTGGCGTCGTTATTCCGCCGGCTGAACATTAATATCTCCTCGGTTACCGTGGGTGGTTCGGAGCGGCCGAACATCTCCCGCATGACCCTGGTTTGCGATGCTCCACCGGCGGCCGGGCACCGCATCATGGCGTCGCTTTATAAGCTGGAAAACGTAGTCCAGGTGGACGATGTGGGACGCTTCTCTTCGGTCAGCCGGGAGCTGGCATTGATCAAGGTGGCGACCACGCCAAAGACGCGATCGCATATCTTTGAACTGGTGAACGTCTTCCGCGCGCGCGTGGTCGACCTGGCGCCCGGGTCGCTAATGATCGAAATTACCGGCAGCGAGAGCAAGATCGAAGGCCTGCTGCAGGTGCTGAACGAAAATGAAGACCGGGTGCTGGAGATTTCGCGCACCGGCCGCATGGTGATGCGCCGCGGTCACCATACCAGCCGGGTGCTGGAAGCATTGGGCGATGTTGAATCACAGAACGGCGCAGTGAGCCAGCCCCTGGCAGATGCGCTGCCTGAGGACGAGGAGACTGAAGAGTTTCACAACGATAGCGGTCTCCCCCATCAAAAAACGTAACTACGTCTGTATATAAAGGAAAGGTTCTTAATGACCAAGACTTACCACGACCAGGATGCCGATCTTTCGCTGATCCAAGGAAAAAAAGTTGCCATTATTGGCTATGGATCCCAGGGCCATGCCCACTCGCTGAACCTTAAAGACTCTGGCGTCGAGGTACGCGTCGGTTTGCCGGCGACCAGCCGGTCGATCAAGAAGGCCAAGGCTGCCGGCCTCGAAGTACTCTCCGTTGCCGATGCTGCCAAATGGGCGGATGTCATCATGATCCTGGCGCCCGATACGTCTCAGGCAGCCATTTATCACGATCACGTCGCTCCCTCCATGGGCAAGGGAAAGACGCTGATGTTCGCTCACGGCTTTAATATTCGTTATGGCACCATTGTGCCGACGCCCGAGATTGACGTCAGCATGGTTGCCCCCAAGGCTCCCGGTCACCGGGTGCGGGAAGTGTTTACCGAAGGCGGCGGGGTTCCGGCGCTCATCGCAGTGCAACAGGACGCTTCCGGCAAGGCTCATGCATTGGCCCTCTCGTATGCAAAGGCCATCGGCAGCACCCGCGCGGGGGTGATTGAGACCACCTTTACGGAAGAAACCGAGACTGATCTGTTTGGCGAGCAGACGGTGTTGTGTGGTGGCGTCAGCGCGCTGGTAAAGGCTGGCTTTGAAACGCTGGTCGGCGCCGGTTACCAACCCGAGGTGGCCTATTTCGAGTGCCTGCACGAGTTGAAACTGATTGTCGATCTGATGTATCGCGGTGGCTTGGCGTACATGCGCTATTCCATTTCAGACACGGCCGAGTATGGTGACTACACCGCCGGGCCGCGCCTGGTTACGGATGCTACGCGGGCAGAGATGAAGAAGATTCTGAAGGAGATTCAGGACGGGACCTTCGCCACCAATTGGATCAGGGAGAATGAAACCGGGCGCAAGCAGTTTGACGCGATGCGGAGCAAGGAAGCGGCGCACTCCATTGAAGAAGTGGGGAGCAAATTGCGGGCGGCGATGCCTTTCCTGGATCCGGTCACGGTGACTGTGGACGGTCCGGGCGCGGCGCCTCGTCTGGCGGAACCGGTCGGCGCTTAAGTGCAGTGCCCTCAGGGCTAGGCCGGGAATACTTCACGCCTGTACGGCATAACTAAAGTCGTGCTGTACAGGTTTAGCCTCTGAGGATTGGTTTCGAATGTTCATTCATATGTTTGCGTTTCGTTGGAAGCCGGGGGTTTCTGAATCGCAAAAAGTGCGCGTAAGAGTGGAGATCCGCAATTTGCAGGGACAGATCCCAGGGCTACTCGAGACATGGGTAGGCACGAATATATCGCCCCGGTCCCAGGGCTACGAACTAGGAGGGGTGATGAAGTTCGCAGACGAAGCTTCCCTGCTGGCGTATCCCAGCCACCCGGTCCACGTCAAACTGGTTAACTGGTTGATGCCGTTGATCGAACCGATCGAGGTCGACTTCTCGCTCGAGGAGCGGGGTTTGGGATCAGGATCAGGACACTTTTAGGTTTTCACGCACCGATGCGACGTTTTTTGAGTCTACTGAGCATGCACCTGCGCTTTTCGGTTGTCGCTTTGCTGTCGAGCTTTGCGGTCGTCGCGATGTACGGGCAAGTCCCTAAAGAACAGCCCAGCGCCGGATGCCCGGCGCAACCGAACACGCTTCGGGCTATGCGCAACTGCTATCGCCCGCTGCTGGTCTTCGCCCCCTCTCTGGACCACCCGCAGCTGGTCAACCAGTTTAGTCAGCTCAAGGTACGGGTAATCGAGCTCAAGAGCCGGAATTTGCTGTATGTTCCCATTGTTCCCGAGGGGCATAACCAACCCATTCCGGCTTCAAAAGTGCCCACCGCCCGGCTCAGCGAAGATGAACTGGCAGCCATGCGTCATCGCTTCAAGGTAGAACCCAATGACTTCCTGGTGATCCTGATTGGCAAGGATGGACAAGAGAAGCTGGATAGCCGAGCTCCGGTTACGGTGGATCAGTTGGAGAAATTGATTGACTCTATGCCTATGCGCAAACGCGAGATGCAGCCGGAACCGCAGGGCGAGCAATAGCTCCCTTACCGTATTAAACGACATCCCGTCAACAGGTTATGCCGCTATCTAACGAGATTCAGAGGCGGAACTACAGCGCATCGGCTAACATCAAAGCAACACCGTGAGGTGCCATGACGACCCAAGCGACTATTCCCAGTTTCATGACGGCGCCCCCACCATACCGTGCGCCGCACGACCCGGCCAGAGTTCCCGAACTAGTAGAGGCGCTCAAAAAAGTGGGTCCTCTGCACGACTTGCAAGAGTCGGAGTACGAGTGGCTGGCCACGCACGGTACCGAAATGTTCGCTGAAACCGGAGCCATTTATTTCCGCGAAGGCGATCCTGCCACCAGGATGATCATCCTGCTCAAGGGTGAGGTCTATGTGCGTCGCGAGCATGGAGGCCCCGCCGCTCTTTTTATTGGCCGCTCCGGTCTCATTACCGGCTTGCTTCCCTACTCTCGCATGAAGGCCTATGGCGGCCTGGGCTATACCTCGACCCCAACCTGGGGGCTCGAGTTTGATCGATCCCTCTTTCCGGAGATGCTCAAAACCATCCCCGCGTTGACGGAACGGTTTGTAGCCATCCTTCTCGATCGTGTGCGCGAAGTGACGCGCATGGAGCAGCAGTCCGAAAAATTGAACGCTCTGGGGAAGCTTGCCGGCAACCTGGCTCACGAACTCAACAATCCTGCTTCCGCCGCGCAGCGCTCAGCTGCGGGCATTCTGGAGGAATTGCGGGTCTATGGACATGAGCGCTTCAATCTAGGGCGGCTTTGTCTGGATGGCGCCAAGACCGAAAAGGTTCTGGCTTGGGAGGAGCAGGTTCGCGCCGAAGCCAAGCGATTGGGCAAGCCCGCGGAAACCGAGCAGACCCGTCGCGAAGACGAGATTGTCACCTGGCTTCACCGCCACGAAATTCAGGAATCGTGGCACATCGCCCCCGAGTTGGCAGAGTTTGGGGTATTGCCGGAGCAACTGGAAACGCTCACCGGCTACCTGGACCCAGACGCCATCGCCGTGGTGCTGTCGCAATTCACCTCTTCGTTGCGCACGGAGAGGATCGCCGAGGCCATGATCGATTCGACGGCGCGCATTTTCGATTTGATCCGCGCCATCAAGGACTACTCCTACATGGACCAGATGCCCATTCAGGAGGTGGATATTCCCCAAAGCCTGGAAAACACTCTGGCCATGCTTGCGTCTCGTTTGCGCAAAGTGCAGGTTGTGCGCGACTACGAGCCCAACCTGCCTTGTGTCAGCGCTTATGGCAGGGAGCTTAACCAGGTGTGGACCGCGCTCATAGAGAATGCGTTGGACGCGGTTCAAGATGAAGGGGAAATCAAGCTGATTGTCCGCACCGCGGGCGATATGTTGTTGATCGAGATCTGGGACAACGGTCCGGGAATTCCGGCCGATTTGCAGGCACGCATCTTCGAACCTTTTTTTACGACGAAAGCACCGGGAAGCGGGCTAGGGCTTGGATTGGACGTGGTGAATCGGATTGTTCGCATGCATCGCGGTTTCGTGACCGTACAGTCGAAGCCTGGCGAGACGTGTTTTCAGATTCGACTGCCGTTGCAGCAGGTGCAGGCTTACTAGTGAGCACTCGAAGGGCGGGGATGGAAAAGCGTACCTCAGCGGCTAAAGCCGAGTAGTCGAAAACCGTCTTTCTTGCCCTGCCACAAAGGATCGGGTGCCCCATCCTTTGTGGCAAGGCAAGAAACAAATGCTCCGTGAGCGCAGGCTCTAAGAGCCAGCCGCTATTGGGGTCCGGACGCGGCGACCACTTTCACGACTCCGCACTTCACGTGATTGCCTGAGGAGTTTGTTGCCTCGCCGCTTTGCCCGTTGACTTTGAATTGCAGCGGAGCACCCACAACAAACTGCGTCGGTTTCATCGAGCTACCGAGTTTGGTGCGGCAAACATATTCGTTCGATGCGGTGTCGACAACCAGATCGTATTGCTGATGCTTCTGTTTCTTGCTGGTAGTGCCCACGGTTTGCAGGTCCTTGAGTGTTGCGGTCTGCACCAGGTCGGCGGCCAAAGCCGCTCCCGAAAGTACGACGCCTGTAAGACACAAACTTAATGATTTGTATAGAGTCACAAGTCCCCCTCTGATTCAGGCCCCTGCAAGTTTGGCGCCGAACGCCAGCAGCAACGAGCCCAGGATAATGCGATAAATCGCGAAGATAACGAAACCATGGCGCCGCACCCATAACAGAAACCACTCCACGACACCCAAGGCCACGAAGAAAGAAACCACGAAGCCAATGGCCAGCACGATCCAGCCATGGTTGGTCATCACCAGGGGCGTGATGGCTTCTTCCCCCGGCACATGCTTGGGATGGATGGTGCGCAGGAATTCGTAGCCGGTCGCCGCAATCATGACCGGGATGGACAAGAGAAAGCTGAACTCAAGGGCCGCAGTGCGCGTCATGCCAACGGCCTGGCCTGCAGCAATGGTAGACATGGATCGCGAGACGCCGGGAAAAACCGCAGACGTGACCTCCCACAGACCAATCCAGACCGCCTGAAACAGCGTCATCTGATCCACATCCCTGGTCTTGAGATCCCTACGCACACTCAAAGCATCCACCACCCACATCACCACACCGCCGATCAGCAAAGCCATGGCCATGAGGCGAATGCTCTCCAGATGCTTACCGATTAATTTGACCAGCAGGAGAGAGGGAACGGCGGTGCAGACAAACGCCACCATGGTGAGCGAGAGGGGGTGGGTGAGCACGGTGCGGTCACCGTTTTCTCCCTGGGGAAAGGTGCGAAAGAACTCCAGGATACGCCCCGTGAACAGCACCACCAGGGCGATAATGGCGCCCAACTGGATCACCACCGTGTACATCTTCCAGTAAGGGCTGGCCAGGTCGACATGGAGGAGTGCCTCGACCAGCCTGAGATGAGCGGTGGAGCTGACGGGAAGAAACTCGGTCAGTCCTTCGACGATTCCTAGCAAGACCGACAGAATGTAATCGTTCAAAGGCCCTCCGGCCACCGAGATCTACTGCCGGTCGGTGCCGTAGATGGGAATTGATTCCTGCAACTGGTATACCAGAGTGGCAGCGCGGGCGGCATAGTCCGATTGGGGATATTTGGTAGCAATGGTACCTGCTATGGTTACGGCTCTGGCCTTTGCCTCGCCCGCCTTTTTGTCGTCCCCATTGGAGCTGTAGATGTCGTTCAGCGCGCCTTGCCGGTAGACCGCGTTGTAAAGCGCCTCAGGGGCCCGGGGCGACGAGGGATGCTCCTGCGCGTATTTTTCGTACATCTCGGCTTCCTTCTGCGGGCATTTGGTGGAGCCCTGCCAATCGCCACAGACCTTGTTGTCGAGCATGTCCCAGTCGGCCAGGTCGGACCATTTGGAATTGGGGTAATTTTTCCTTAGTTTGCGCAGTTCCTCGTCATCGATTTGTTCGCGCAGGTAGGAGTCTTTTTCGTGCGCCGAAGGGAGCGACATGACGTCGACCTTTTGCAGTTGCCAACGAATATCGGCAGAGCGCCAGGCGGCTTCGGGGGTCAACGGCGACTGGGGAAAAAGATCGCCCATGCGCTGGTAAAGCAGACGCGCCGCCTGGGCGACGCTCTGGGGGGCCTTGGGCAGGGCGGCATCGATTTCCTGGCTGGCAGCCGCTCCGAAGAGGACTAAATCGCCCTTGGGGGTTTCTGAGCTCACCACACCTGCAGCCTGCATCCAGCCGGAAACCGGGACCTCAGCCGCTTCGTGACCAAATACGGGCGCGTCCTGCGATCTGGAGGTTTGCTCGTCGGTGTTGGCGAACACCCGCAACCAGGGGCCATTCTTCTCGGTAACCACCATTTCCCTTCCCGGCGTGATCTCAGCCATGCGCGAGGAGGAGGGATCGGGCGCCACGTAGAGGTTGGTATTGCGAATCACGGTGGCTTTGGGGCCGTTGCTGGGAGGTGCGGATTTTGGCGCGGCAATCGCCTGGACAGCGATCAGGAGGAGGATGGAAGGGACCATGAATGCGGTGCGCATTGCTTTTCTAGAATACGCTGCCACGCAGCCACTTGTTTCCCTTGCGTGACAACCAATGTTCGGGTGCCCCATCCTGCAGATTGGGGTGGCCAGCGCGTCCTCCGCGGCTATTCTTCCAGGATGCTGCGCAGCACTGAGGGCTCGACGTTGCCTCCACTCATGATGGCCACTGTCTGCTGCGCGGGCGGCAGTTGCTCCTGGTGAAAAAGGGCCGCTGCCAGAGCAACAGCGCCGCTGGGCTCGGGGACCAACCGTGTGGCAAAGATCGTTCGCCGCATGGTCTCGCGAATCTCAGCTTCTGTGACGGTCACAATGCCGTCTACGTAAGCCTGCATGTGAGCGAAATTCAACGCGCCTACGCTCTGCGTTCTTAAACCATCGGCCGCGGTCCGCGAGGTTTGTTCGCCGGTGAAGGATACGATGCTCCCTGCTTTGAAGCTCTCGGCCGCATCAGAGGCTAGTTCCGGCTCGACTCCGATCACTCGCACTGCCGGCTTGCTCAGCTTCACTGCAGCCGCAACGCCACTCAGTAGACCGCCTCCTCCCACCGGCGCGAGCACCAGGTCAACTTCCGGCCGGTCGGCAAGAATCTCCAGACCACACGTTCCCTGCCCGGCAATGATGTCGCGGTCGTCGTAGGGTGGGATAACCACGTAGCCGAAGGTTGCGGCAAGTTCTTCTGCTTTGGCTTTGCGCTCTAAGCTGGCCGGGCCGACGGTGACAATCTCCGCTCCCAGTGCCCGGGTGGCGTTAACTTTCACCACGGGTGCATTCGACGGCATCACGATCACCGCTCTAATGCCGAGGGCACGAGCGGCGTAAGCAACCCCCTGAGCATGGTTGCCGCTGGAATAGGCGATGACGCCACGGGCCTGCTCGGCGGCAGATAACTGAACGATTTTATTGAAGGCGCCGCGAAGCTTGAAACTGCCGATGGGCTGTAATCCCTCTGCCTTGATCCAGAGGTCCGACCCTTCCCAGCTGACCAGCGGCGTGTGCATGGCGACACCGCGAAGCCTATCCTGAGCAGCGCGGAGTTCGGCCAGCGTCACTAACAATTTAGATTTCCAGAATAATCGGCATGATCATGGGCCGGCGCGAAGTGCTTTTCTGGATATAGCGCTTCAGATCAAGACGGATTTTTTCTTTCATTACCCCATAGTCGGCCTTCTCTTCGGCCGAAGAGCCATCGAGCGTGCGGTTGACGATCTCCTTTGCCTGATCGCTCAGTGCGATGTCGCCGGCAACAAATCCACGCGTCACCACTTCAGGCGCGCTCTCTACTTTGCCTGTGCGCTTGTTGATGGTGATGATGGCCAGCACCAGCCCATCCTCGCTCAAATGTCTGCGGTCGCGGATGACCAGGTCTTCGACTACATCGGTGGTGGAACCGGCATCGATGCAAACCCGGCCGGTCGTGACCTTGCCGTTCTTGGTGGCAGTGTTTGCGTCCAGCTCGAGGACGTCGCCGTCTTCCAGGAGCAGCGCCTGCTGCGGTACACCGGTGTTTTTCGCCAGTTGCACGTGCTTCTGCAGATGACGATAGTCGCCGTGAATGGGAATAAAGAATTTGGGCCGCAGCAGGTTGATCATCAACCGCATCTCTTCCTGACTACCGTGCCCGCTCACGTGGATCAATCCGGATTCGCCATCGTCGTAAATCACGTTGGCTTCGCGGCGGCAAAGGTGGTCGATGACGCGGTAGATGCTCTTCTCGTTGCCGGGGATCACGCGGGAACTCAGCACCACCGTGTCGCCGCGTTCGATGCGCGCGTGTTTATGGTTATCGACCGCCGCACGGGAAAGGGCGGACATCGGCTCTCCCTGGGTGCCGCTGATCAGAATCACAACTTCAGAGGGTTGATAGTCGCGGATCTGCCCGGGATGGATCAACAAATTTGGGGGCACCGTGAGATAGCCCAGGTCCTGCGCAATCTCTGAAGATTCCACCATGGACCGGCCCACAATGGCCACTTTGCGACGATGGGTTTGGGCAAGTTCCAGGGCGATGCGGAGGCGATAGATGGAGGACGAGAAACAGCTGAAGAACAGCTTCTGCTTGGTGCGCGAGAAGATTTCGTCCAGCCGCGGCTTCACCGCCCACTCGCTCGGAGTGTATCCGGCCCGGTCGACGTTGGTTGAATCCTGCAGGAGAGCCAGCACGCCGCGCTTACCGTACTCGGCAAAACCGTGCAGGTCAAAGGCCTTTCCATCCGGAGGCGAGAGGTCAATCTTGAAGTCGCCGGTATGGACGATTACGCCGACCGGAGTTTCAATAGCCAGGGCGACACAGTCCACCAGGCTATGGGTCACGCGGATGGGCTCGATGGTGAAAGCGCCAAGGTGAAACTTCTGGCGCGGCGAAATCTCAACCAGCTCCGCGGTCTCGAGCAGTCGATGTTCATCGAGCTTGCCTTCGACATAGGCAAGAGTGAACTCGGTCGCGTAGACCGGTACTTTGAGTTCGCTCAAAATCCACGGCAGCCCGCCGATGTGATCCTCATGACCGTGGGTCAGGATAATGGCGCGGACATGCTGGCGGTTTTCGACCAGGTAGGTGATATCGGGGACGACAATGTCGACGCCTAATAATTCGGTCTCGGGAAACATGAGACCGGCGTCGATGACGATAATGTCATCTGCCCAGCGTAAGGCCAGGCAGTTCATTCCGAATTCGCCCAGACCGCCGAGAGGGATGACTTGTAACTTGCCTGAAGACATCAAAGTTCAATGCTACCACGCAGTGATTACCGCAGCAGATCCTCAAGGGCGGTGCTCAGGTCTGTCTTGTCATCGCGATACTTAATGATTACCGGCGTGTACAGGCTCAAACCCCAGGAGGGGTCTGCACCACGCTTCAATTCTCTCGCCCCTGGCACCACCACCGCGCCCTCGGGAATAATCAGCGGCTGATCTGCGGAGCCCTTGAGGACCTGGTTGCGCACAATGTCGTAAACCGGTGTTCCCCGGGTGAGGATGGTACCTGCAGCCAATACTGCGCTCCGCCTCACCAGCGTGCCCTCGTAGACTCCAGTGTTGCCGCCGATCAGCACGTCGTCTTCGATGATGACCGGGGAGGCGTTGACCGGCTCTAACACGCCCCCGATCTGCGCTCCAGCGCTCAAATGCACCCGCTTGCCGATCTGCGCGCAGCTGCCTACCAGTGCGTGGGAATCGACCATGGTGTTTTCATCGACGTAGGCGCCGGCATTTACGTACATCGGCGGCATGCATACCACACCCGGAGCGAGAAACGCTCCCTCACGGATAGCTGACCCGCCGGGCACAATGCGCACCCCCTCCTGCAGGCCGAATCGCCTCGCCGGATAGGTGCTCTTGTCCACAAAGGAAAAGGAGTGACCGCCCATTTTCTCGAGCTTGCCCAGGCGGAAGCCCAACAGGATGCCCTGCTTGACCCAGGGATTGACGCGCCATCCGGTCGAGGTTTCGGGATCGGGCTCGGCGGCCCGCAATCGGCCCTCGGTCAGCTCGTTGCGCAATTCGAGGAAAGCCATCATGGCTCCGTGGTCGCCGATCGCTTCCGCTCCGGCTGCAAAATAGCGTTCGATGCTTGCTTGTAGCGCCATGAAAAATCCTTAACTTACGGCACAGTCGAAAACCGAATTTCTTGCCCTGCCACAAAGGATGGGGCACCCGATCCTTGTGGCGGGGCCTCTGAAGCCGTGCCGAGTACTGCTTCAATTCGCCAGTAGACCCAGTTCCTCCGCCAGGGCAAAGAGCCTGGCCTGGGTCACCGGGGTCACCGGCACCATGGGCAAACGGTAGTTTTCTTTGAGGCGTCCCATCATGGCCATCACGCACTTGACGGGGCCGGGACTTGATTCCCAGAAGTTTGCCGTTAGCAGACGAAAGTAGCGGCGGCTCAGTGCTCTGGCTGTCGTCCAGTCGTTGTCGAGAGCCGCGTTCGCCATGCCCGCCATCTCGGCTGGAATTTCGTTGGATGCCACCGACACCACCCCCGCTCCGCCCAGCGCGATGACGGGTAGAGTCATCAGGTCGTCGCCGGCCAGAACGGTGAAACCCGGCGGCATTAAGTAGATCAACTCAGCGATCTGCTGCAGGTTGCCGCTGGACTCCTTTACTCCCTCAATGTTGGGCGCATCCTGAATCAAACGAAAAATCGTCGAAGGCTCCAGGTTGGTCCCTGTGCGGCCGGGAATGTTGTAGAGCACCACCGGGCACCCCACGGCGTCTGCAATGGCGCGGAAGTGCCGGTACTGCCCTTCCTGACCGGGTTTGTTGTAGAACGGGTTCGCCGTGAGCAGGCCATATACCCCAGGCAGGGCCGCGGCTTCTTTTGCGCGAGCAACTGCGTCCTGGGTGGAATTGTAGGTGCAACCTGCCAGAACCGGCACCCGGCCGGCCGCGGTCCCGGCCACGATGGCAATCACGCGCAGCCATTCCTCATGATTCAGGGTCGGTGTTTCTGCCGTGGTTCCACAGGCGACCAGAAACTGAATGCCGCTCTTGATCTGCCATTGAACTAATTTCGAGAGCGCTTCCTCGTCGAGGCTGCCATCGCTGTGAAAGGGGGTCACCAGTGCTGTGCCGCAGCCACTTAGGGTCATAACAAATGGAGTCTACTACCGTAGCTGAGGATAAATCTCCTTGAAGTCGTAGCAGCCTGTTTTACCGGCCAGCCACTCCGCTGCTCGAATCGCTCCGTCGGCGAAGCTCCGGCGAGAGAGCGAATCGTGGCGGATCTGAATCACATCGTCTCCCGACCTGGCGCTGATGATGTGCGAGCCCACCGTGTCGCCTTCGCGATGAGACATGATCTCGATCGCCCGCGAGGGATCCCCCAGCAGCAAAGACTGCTTGAGGGTGAGTGCGGTTCCAGAGGGCTTGTCCTTCTTGCTCAAGTGGTGGGTCTCGGTGATGCTGATCTCATATCCCGGTACCAGGGGCAACAGGGCCTCAGCCAGGCGGTACATCGCCAGAACACCAACGGAAAAGCTGGCGCCATACAAAAGTGCGCCGTTGCGCCGTTCGCAGATGGCGCGGATTTCGCTTAGCTTGTCATACCATCCGGTCGTGCCCACGACTACCCGGGCCCTATTGGCAAGGCAGGCGCGCATATTGGGAATGACCGCTTCCGGAGTGGTGAAGTCGATGACTACATCGAACTGTGCCAGCATCGGAGCAGTGAGGGCGGAAGCATTCAGATTTTCTTCTTCACCGATTACCCGGACGCTGTGTCCGCGCTCACTCGCAACATCAGCCACTACCCGCCCGGTCTTACCCCGTCCCAGCACTAAGAAGATCATGGTTACAAATGCACGCTTTCTATTGCTTTCCTTGCGGTGATGTCGAAGATGTCCGGATCCGGATCGACAAAGAAGGCCGCGTGCAGAGATCGCACCGCCTCATCCACATCATCCTCGTCAATCATGAAGCTCATGTTGATCTCCGAGGCTCCCTGGGAAATCATACGCACATTGATGTGGCGGACGGCATGAAAAACCTGTGCTGCAATGCCGTTCTGCCCGCGGATATTACCGCCGACCAGGCAAATCAGCGCTTTTCGTCCCTCGTAGGTCACGTCGGCGAGCTTGCTCAGTTCCGCGGCCAGCTCCGGCAGATGATCGTTCGAATCGACGGTGAGGGAGATGCTTACCTCCGAGGTAGACACCATATCCACGGCGCACTTGTGCTTATCGAAAACCTCAAACACGGCGCGTAGGTAACCATGCGACAACAGCATGCGGCTGGCAACCAGGTCGACGATGGTGAGCCGCTTCTTGGCCGCGATGGACTTGAAAGGGCTGCCGCACTGGGTCGCGAGGGCGGTAATACGGGTGCCTTCGTTCTCCGGATTGCGAGAGTTCAGCACCAGCACGGGAATGTTTTTCTGCACCGCGGGAAGAATGGTTGCCGGATGCAGCACCTTGGCTCCGAAGTAGGCCAACTCCGCTGCTTCCTCAAAGCTGATGGTCTTGACCCGCAGCGCATCGGGACAGACCCTGGGATCGGCGGTCATGATGCCGTTCACGTCGGTCCAGATCTCGATTGCCTCCGCGTCCATCGCACCGCCGACCAGAGCGGCGGTATAGTCCGATCCGCCGCGGCCCAGGGTGGTGGTGGCGCCCTCGAGCGTGGCAGCGATAAAGCCACCCATGACTGGTAGTTGCCCGGCATCCACCATGGGTTGCAGGTGTTGTGCGCAGCGAGCTTCAATCAGGGCGCTGTTGGGTGTCCCTTTGCCATGCTGGGCGTCGGTCACGATGCAGGTGCGGGCATCGATGTGTCCGGCGGGCATGCCCTGTTCGGCAAAAACCTCGGCCACCAGGCGGCTGGAGATACGCTCTCCGAAACTCACCACCAGGTCATTGGTCCTGGCAGTCAGTTCGCCGACAGCGGAAAGGCCGCGAAGAATCTCATCAAGAGATTCGAATTCCTGCTGGATCCAACTCTGCAGCGGGCTGCGGCGATGGTCCGAAAGCAGCAAAGCGGAAGTGTCACAATGGCGGTTGCGAAGGCGTGAGCTGATGGCCAGGGCGCCGTTTCGATCTCCCCGGCCGGCGGCTTTGCCTGCGGTTAAAAGCTGATCGGTCACTTTGGCCAGGGCGCTCACCACGACCACCGGGCGCTGGCCACGGTCGATCCGGCTCTGCACAATTCTGGCCACGCCGAGGATTGCCGGAGCATCTTCGACCGAAGTGCCCCCGAACTTCATCACCACCGGCTTCATGCGGTGACAGCCACGTGGTCGCGGGTGGCAGCGGGCACAAGCTTGCCCAGCGCAGCCAGGAACTCGCCGTTCAATACCGCGGCGCCGGCTCCGCCGCGAATCGTGTTGTGGGAAAGCACGGTGAACTTCCAGTCAAGCAGCGAGCAGGGGCGCAGGCGGCCGACGGTGGCGGCCATTCCTTTGCCGCGCATACGATCCAAACGCGGCTGGGGGCGATCTTCGGCGGCAACCCACTCGATCGGTTGGCTGGGCGCGGAGGGCAACTCATAACCGGCCAGGGGTGCAAATTCGCTCCAGGCCGCAAGGATGTCTTCCCGCGTTGCCTTGGCTGACAGCTTGATGCTGACGCTTTCCGTGTGCCCGTCCTCGACCGCTACCCGATTGCAGTGCGCGGTCACCCGGGCGTCCAGGGGTTCTACCTTGGCGCCACTGAGTTTGCCCAGCAGCTTCAATGTTTCCGCTTCCAACTTTTCTTCTTCGCCCTTGATGTAGGGAACGACGTTGCCCAGGATATCGAGCGAAGGAACACCCGGGTAGCCGGCTCCACTGACCGCCTGCATGGTGCTCACAAACACGCTCTCCAGGCCAAACCGGTCGGCTAGCGGCTTGAGCGCGAGGACCAGACCGATGGCACTGCAGTTGGGGTTGGTCACGATGTAGCCGCCGGACTGTTTGCGCCAGCTTTGGATTTCGAGCAGATCCAGGTGAGCCGGGTTGACTTCAGGAATCACCAGCGGAACGTCCGCCTGCATGCGAAAGGCGCTGGAATTGGAGATCACGGCGCAGCCGGCAGCGGCAAAACGAGGCTCTAGTTCGCGGGCAATGTCGGTGTCGACCGAGGCAAAGATGATGCCGGGCGCGCCCTCTGGAGCCGCGGGCGAAACCATCATGGCGGCGATACGGCTGGGGAGCGGAGTCTCCAGCTTCCAGCGGGTGGCTTCCCCGTAGGTTTTCCCGCTCGATTTGTCGCTGGCGGCCAACCAGGCGATTTCAAACCACGGGTGCCCTTCGAGCAGTTGGATGAAGCGCTGACCGATCACGCCGGTAGCGCCAAGAATGCCGATCTTGTGTGGTGTCTGCATGGACGTATGGTGATGAAAAGATTCTGTCTATTCTAGACCATCGCGCTCCGGCACGGTTACGCCAAAGAGTAACGGGTGACTTGAATCCCTGGGGAAAGAAACCGCACGTCCCTCCACTCCTTAGAGGGCGGCGAGAACGGCGGCGGTAAATCCCTTGGTGCCGCTGGTGCCGCCCACGTCGCGGGTCAGCGTCTTCTTTTCAATGTAGACCTTCTCCAGCGCCGCCTGCACCCGATCGGCGGTTTCGACCTCGTCAATATAGCGCAGCATCAGGATGGCGGACTGAAGAAGCGCCGTGGGGTTGGCAATGTCCTTCCCGGCAATGTCGGGCGCCGAACCATGGACCGCTTCAAAGATGGCGCAGCCAGTGCCCAGGTTGGCGCCCGGCACCAGTCCCAGGCCTCCGACGAACGCAGCGCACAGGTCACTCACAATGTCGCCATAGAGGTTTTCGGTCAGCAGCACGTCATATTGATAGGGGTTCATGACCAGTTGCATGCAGGTGTTGTCAACGATGTGTTCCCCATAGGTGATCTCGGGGTAGCTCTTGGCCACCTCGCGCGCACAACGCAGGAAGAGCCCGTCGGACATCTTCATGATGTTGGCCTTATGGATGGCATGGATTTTGTGCCGCTTGAACTTGCGCGCATACTCAAAGGCGAATTTGGAGATGCGGGTGGAAGCCTTTTCGGTGACGATCTTCAGCGACTCCACCACCCCCGGCACTACTTCATGCTCTAGCCCTACGTACTCACCCTCGGTGTTCTCGCGCACGATGATCAGGTCCACGCCGGGGTAGCGTGTGTCCATTCCGGGCAGGTTCTTAATGGGACGGAAGTTGGCGAATAATTCGTACTTTTTGCGCAGGTGAACGTTGATGGAGGAAAAGCCACCGGCGATGGGTGTGGACACCGGTCCCTTGAGAGCCAGGTGGTTTCGATCGATGGAGTCATACACTGCCTGAGGAATGTACTCGCCAAACTTCTCGTAGGCGTTTGCGCCCACCAAAAACGGTTCCCAGACAAACCTGGCATTGGTCCCCTCGATCGCCGCTTCGAGGATCCGCACGACCGCCTCTGTTACTTCGGGGCCAATGCCGTCTCCCGCGAGCA
>Ga0302177_10000963_pt1 | contig 20905 bp, 18 predicted proteins | sample I_Palsa_E1_2_FD_198780 | JGI IMG/M metagenome (GOLD analysis project Ga0302177, IMG submission 198780) | Peat permafrost microbial communities from Stordalen Mire near Abisko, Sweden - I_Palsa_E1_2 | ecosystem: Environmental > Terrestrial > Soil > Palsa > Peat permafrost | place: Sweden... | reverse complement strand
CGGCCGAGTGGGGCGGATCTGGGTCAAAGGACCATCCATCACCAAGGGTTACTGGGAAAGCCCCGAGTTGACCGCCAGCATGATTCATGGCGAATGGCTGGACACCGGCGACTTAGGCTTCGTACACGAAGGCGAACTCTACATCGCCGGACGGGCCAAGGACCTGATTATCATACGCGGGCGCAATTACGCTCCACAGGAGATGGAAGAGTTGCTCCTGGATGTGGAGGGGGTGCGCAAGGGCTGCGTCGTGGCCGTGAGCACGATGATTGAAGGCGAAGGCGAGCAGCTCATTATTCTGGCGGAGAAAGACCAGCGCAGCAAGCGTCCTGAGGAGGAGGTAATCGCGGAGATCAACCACTGCATCCTGAGCGGGCTTTCGCTCAAGCCGCGGGACGTGGAGCTGCTGGATGCGGGAACGCTGCCGCGGACGTCGTCGGGTAAGCTCCGCCGCTCCGAGGCCCTGCGGCAATTCCTGGCTGGCGAGTTGGTGCCGCCGGACAAGATGAACGCGCTGAAGCTGTTGTTCGAGGTGGGTAAGTCGCAGTTGGCTTGGGCTAAGTTTCGGGCGGAGAAGAAGTGAGAGGCATACCGCTTGTGGCTGTGACGGGCGGGCTGCCACACATGCATTGCCTCGCTTCCGTCTTCTAAGGCATTAAGAGCCGTGCCGAGAGTTGATCGCAGCATTAAGGTGTCAGACACACGACTTAGGCATTAAGCTCGGTTTAGCGCTTGGACTCGAATGCGCCCGCTGGCGTGCACGCCGCAACACTTCGGAAAGCGTAGTGGTTTGGCCGTTTACGGCGGCCTCCTCCATCCACCGCGCCGTTTCCTCGCGGTGCGCATACCACCATGCCGCCTCGTCGGCTTCCGACTTGAACTTTGGAATCTCGCGTTTCTCTTTCATTCTGCTCTCCGGCGGGGGCGAATGATCGGCTAGCAACTCGCGCCGATTTCTCCTGCCGTTCATGGCGTCCACAATCACGGACCTGTCCGGAAGATAGATGGACATCAACGCCTGTTGCGCCGCCGGTCCAGCTTCTCATCATGTCTCATCGTCGGCGCGCATTTTGTCGACCCACGCCGCGGCCCCGTCTTTCAGTTCTGGGTGGTCCTCAACTTTCCAGATTGGTTCCGGGTTTCCGAGCAGCTTTAGAAGCCGCTGGCGTTTGACCTCTCTCCAGGCGGCATCGGGCATCCTCCATTCAGGGTAGGCGCTGAGTGGGACATGCGCAACCCACTGAACGCCCACTCGCGCGAGCGCCGTGCAACAGGCTACTCGCCCAACCGCGCGGCCGCCCAATCGTAAAGCTGCTGGTCTTTCTCCACCGAGCGCAGCAGCAACGATCCGACTTCGTCATCCGGGTTGATCCAACTCAGGTCGTCCCGGTAATCGGACGACGTGTTCTCAACCGTTATGGAACCCTGCGGAAAGTCCAGGCCGGCCCTGCGCGCCAGCGCCCGCAACTTACACATGCTTTCGTCCATGCGCTCCGTAATGCCCACGAAGAAGAATTCCTCCAGAGCGGCTTTCGCCGCCTGCAAACGGTCCGGAGCCGTAGGAGCGCTATGGCGCGCGAAAAAGTTCAGATTGTGATTTTCGCGGAAGGGGATATCGCGGTCCTGAGTCAGCAGCCATTTGGCAAACTCGCGCATTGTCAGCTGCGGCGCATCCGGCGGCACGGCTGAGAGCAGGCTTTCCGAAGTAATCTCCGCATAGCGCTTTTTGATATGCGTCATGTACGAGACGAACTGCTGAATCGGATCGCGCAAGAAAGTGACATATAACATCTCACGGCCTGCCAGCCAGCGCGGAAAAGCACGCACGTGGTGCGAGCTGAAGCCCAGTATCTCCGGATCTTGCAGCAAGTAGCTCCGCAGAGCCTCGCCGCCGTAGACGAAGTATGTATCGTTTACGTACAGGCCCAGGTGCCTCGGCCCGAAGTGCCTCTCCAGCAGCACGCGGAACGACGTCCCCGCGCACTTTGGCACATGAATATGGGCCAGAACCGGCGCGGCCTGCTCCACCTGTGTCTGGCTTCCTCCGGCTTCCGCAAAGCCGAAAATCCGGCACACGCCGCCCTGCGCCGGCGCAACGGACTCCAGCATCAGCCGCGGAGCGCCACACTCCCCGCACGCCTGACGGATCTGCCCATAGGCTTCCGGAGCTTCGAGGCAGCCGATTGCCAGGAAACCGGGCTTATTCATATGGCCTTGCACCAGCTGCTGCAACACCCACACGCCTTCCGGCGCCGGCTTCAGCACCGGCTTCAGCCAGGCCCATGAAACCACCAGGTCAGCTTTCTCCGCCAGCCGGATGGCAGCCGGATCGCACGGCACTTCCAAGCTAGTGAACTTGGAAAACGGGATGCCCGCCTCGAAGAGGACGCGCTTTAGCTCTCGCGCCCCTTCCCCTATCCCGCAAACATGATGCTCCGGCCGGAATTCGTAGTACGCCTCGAGCGCCGCTAGGAATGCGACGTCCCATTCGGATATCCTGCCTTCACGCCGCCTGACCCAGTGGCCCCGGCCTTTGCGAACTGTCAGATCCGTGCCGGCATAGCGCACTTCCAGAATGTTGCGGCCCGGTCTCAATTGCGCGCTGGGATCGAAACGAAAGCCCTTGCGGCCATCGCCAATGCCCGCCGCCAGCAGGTCTTCCCGGAAGACTTCGCAGGGCACGGTGGCCACCCGTTGCGCATTGACGATCACATCGACCTGAACCGCCTTGTCGCGCTCCACATCGTCCGCGGCCCATCCGGAGATGCACGTGTCCGTGAGTGTGTCCACACAGCCGATCCAGCCCATGCCGGTGCCCAGGCATCAATCTATCGCCAGGCTGAAATCCTCTTTCCAGCGGCTTAAACTCGGGTTGTAGTAGGGGTCGTCCGCAATATACCGCGCCCATTTTCTCTTCATAAAAGCGTCTTCCGCGGGGTCTGGGATTTTATCCTTCTCGGTCTTGGTGGCCGATTCATAGTGGTAGAGCTTGGCATATGGAGTGTACACGTTGCGATAGCCGAGTTCCAGCAGTTTTAGGCACAAGTCCACATCCTGAAAGGCCACCGCCAGATTGACCTCGTCGAATGCCCCGGCCTCGAAGAACTTTTCGCGCGCGACCAGCAGGCAGGCGCCCGTGACTGCGCTGATGTTGCGGACCAGATTCGGAAAATCAAAGTAGTAATGCGGTAGCTCGCCCGGCACGCCTTTAAAGGCGTGGCTGCAATTGCCGCCGATGCCCATCACAACGCCGGCGTGTTGAATCAGGTTATTCGGATACCACAACTGCGCGCCGACCGCGCCCACCTCCGGTCGCTGGGCGTGCTCCAGCATCGCGGTCAGCCACTCGGCCGCGACTACCGTCGTGTCGTCATTCAGAAAGAGGATATACGGCGACTCCGTCGCTCCGGCCGCAGCGTTGTTCATCTGCGCGAAGTTGAATGGTTTGCCACGCCAGTCGAAATGCCGCACGGGCGCTTTACGCGCGGCCAAACGGGAAGCGTATTGTTCCACGCGCACGGTGCGCGAGTTATCGATCAACAACACGTCATAGTTCTTGTAGTCCGTCTTTTCCAGCACGTCCTCCATCGCCCGGAAGACATTCTTGTGACCACCGGTAGGTATCAGGATACTGACTCGCGGGTCTCCAGCGATGGGATAACGAACCCGATACCGGCACACCGCCGTCTCTTCCACGCGGGCGCCGGGCGCGTTTCTCCCGACGTACGCGGCCAACGCCCGTTTTCCATCCGCGCTAGCTTGAGGCTTTTCCGTTGGCGATTTGGCTGCGGAACCCGCCACCGCGCGCCAGTGATAGAGGATCTTGGGTATCCTTCTAATCTTCTGCGTGCGCTCGCTCGAGCGCAACAGGAATTCATAATCCTGCGCGCCGCCGTAGCTTTCGTCCAGCCCGCCGAGGCTCTCGACCAGCGCGCGCTTCAGCACCGCAAAATGGCAGATATAGTTGCAGGAATGGAACAGATCGGGAGACCAATCGGGCTTGAAGAATGCGTCGTAGCGCCGGCCCTGTTCGTCGATTTTGTCTTCATCGGAATAGAAAAGCTCGGTGTCCGGATTGTCGTTGACGGCCCGGACGACTTCCGATAATGCGAAGGCGGCGAGTTCGTCGTCGTGATCCAGAAAGGCCACGTATTCTCCCGCACATAGGCGCAAGGCCGCATTGGTTGCAGCGGAGATTCCGAGGTTCCGTTTCAGCGTGACGGTCCGGATGCGCGCATCGCGTTTTGAGTATTGCTGCAAGAGGCCGGTGAGAGCTGCGTCGTCCGAGCCGTCGTCGGCCAGGCATAGCTCCCAGGTTGGATATGTCTGGTCCAGCACGGATTCAATGCAGCGGGCCAGTAACGCCACTGGCGTCTTATATACCGGCACGGCGATGCTGATGCGCGGACACACGGCGAAGTTGCCGGACTCGCGCCGCATCTGGCGCAGGTCTCGAACGGTGGGTTCGTGGCGGGCGATCCAGAGGTCGTAATCGACCGGCGTATGGGGATCGATCGTGACATTGCGGATGGCTTCCATGGTGCGCCCGCTGCGGGCGACGGCCGTCACGCGCACGGCACAGGGGCCTTCGGGCATGCCGGCCGGATCCCAGAAGAACCGGTAGCCGGACTGGCCGGCGCCTGCGATTTGGGGATGGCTGCGAGCCACATCCGGCCGCGGAATGCCGTAAGATGCGGGGGCAGGAGGATCGTCGTTGATTTGGATCAGCACGCGATCGACACCGGATTCGGCCAGGGCCCATCCGCGGACTTCGACTACATCCCCCACGGGCAGGACCCCGCCGTCGCGGGGATTGTCGCATACCAACATCAGCAAGCCATCCGGGCCGCCGCGAAGCGATAGAACGGCGGGTTGGGCTGCTTCCCAAGGCGCGGCATTGCGGCTAGTCAGGCGCTGCAACAACCCACCCACGGTACAGAGCGTTTTCCAGATGCGGCTGTCGTAGATCGCCTGAATCGCGCGCTTGTTTGTGACCAGACCGATTTCCAGGTCCCGCATGCGGCTATCCAGCCGCGCCTGAGTTTCCATGCTGCTCGGGGAGTTGTAGACAAGTTGCCGCACCGCCGGTAGGGCCGTCCGGAACGGAGTGCTCCCGCCGGCGCGTGCCGTGCCCGCCTCCAGCAGTAGTGCGATCCGGTCCTGTGGCCAGTCCGCCAGCGTGTTTTGCGGTGCAAGTGGCGGGGGCGTTCCCAACAAGCCGCTTTCCAGGTGCTGCAGCATAGCGGCCACCTCGCCCCATTTCTCTTTATAGGCTCGCGCTTCCGCCAGTTCGCGTTCGATGTTGCGAATGTGCCTGTCCTTGTCCACCGCCACCCGGCTGTTCTGGGCCATGCTTAAGAAAAGCTGGCAAAACGCCAGCACGCCCTGCAGATCCGCCTGTTTCCCAGCCGAGCCGAATGCCGCGCGTACCGCTTCCAGATCCGCCATGCTCCGGCGCTTCGAGAGCAGGTATCCGGCCCGATAGTGCGGCTCGGCCCAGTCCGCGCCGGCGTACACCTGATTGAAACGGCGATTGAGCTCCTGGATGAAATCCGCGTCTGGCAGGCGCAGGCTGTGGTGAGTCAGCATCATCAGCAGCCAGACATCGGTGTTGCTCTGCGCGAAACCGATCCAGGGATACGGTTCGCTCGATAACAGACGCGTTACGGACTCCCGATCGGGCAAGCCGAACTGACGGTGCTCCAGCAATGCCGGAATAGGATCTTTCAGTATGACATTGGCGTACTCGACGACCATGGACTCCGCCCAACGGTTGCTTGCCGAGTCGAACGGAAACGCCAGATACAGACCATCCCGAGTGACTCGGAGGAGCTCCGACAGGAACGCCGGCCGATGTTCGCCGGGAATATGCTCCAGCGTGTCGAGCGAACAGACTAAATCGAACGCGCCGTCGCGGAAAGGGAGCCGCATGCCACTGGCCCGGACGTAATTCCGCAACTCAGAGGCGGGGTGCACGTCCACGACCGCCACCCTCGCGTCCGGAATCAAAGCCCCGGCTAGAGACGAAAACCCCGGCCAGTACGCGGGAGTCTGCCCGCCTACATCCAGAACGTTGTATGTGGACTCACCCGGCCGAAAGAGCTTGCCTATGTGCTCCAGCAGGATATACCGCTCGTACAGATCGAACGCTATTTCCTTCAGGCGGCCGCTGGTGGCAGCAGGATCAGCGGTTCCGGGCTCTTGGTGAGGCGTCAACACGTCTAGGAAAATCGGGTCGCGCAGGCCGGGCGCCTGTCACACGGGAACGATCAGTCTAGCTCAATTCGCTCCTGCGAACGTGCCGCGTGGTGCAGGCGCCGCGCCACCGCGACCCCTGTAGTCGCAATGACTTCACGGGTCGATCATCTTCCGGCGATCCGTTCGAATTCACTAAAATCGTTGCCGATCGCCATGGCGAGAGCGAGCAGTCTCTGCAGCGCCTCGGCGGGCGAAGAGAAGGTTATGGAAATGGCTCCTGGCGATACCGAGACCCCGTCCGGCAAATTGGCTAATTCCTGATGGAGTACAGTTGTGGGCGCCTCCACCAGCACCTTCGGCCGAGCCAGTGCCGCCTGCCGCAGTCCCTCCAGAACCTGCGCGAGCCTTTGGCGGCGGCGCCGTTCATAGTGCGCCTCGTCTCCGGCCGCCAAGCGCCTCAGATGCGCGATCAGCTCTTCCCGGCCGGCTACTCCGTTAGCCCCAACCTGCCGGGTAACGCAGGGCCGCAGTATTTGCTGGGCTCTTCTTGGACCCACCTGCAGGAGAGACTGCAGGGTCTCCCGGTCCACCCAGGGCCACGGAAGGTTGCCAAGTTCCGCAATGGCTTGGTCTAACCGTCCATACCAGGTGGGTTTATCAGGCACCGTACCAAGCTAACACTATGACCGCGATTGTGCGCATGTGCGAAAAACGTTCACGCGTCATACTTCTGATAAGAGAACGTTATCAGAAGTGTGAGGCCGTCCTTGGTGGGCGCGTCTGGTTTTGATTAAACTGAAAGAGGGCCATTTATGAGTTCGCAGCTCGTCAGTCCTAATCGCGAAGCAGCCATTTGGGCGCGACTGATGCAGGCACAGGGCGATGCGCTATCTCCGGAAGTCGCCGAATATCTGCTGTCAATAGAGTTCGGGGAAAGCGACCGTGCTCAAATGCGGCAACTGGCCGAGCGGTGCGAGTCCGGCACATTGACGGACGAAGAGCAAATCGAGTTCGACAGCTATCTGCACGTCGGGAATCTGCTCGCAGTCCTACAATCCAAAGCGAGGGTCGCTCTAGGACGGAAACCGCCGGCTGGGCTTGGTTGGTGAACCCGAAACTGGTCCGTCAGGTCTGGCAGCGAGCTGAAGGCCGATACGAATACTGCCGGCTCCCTGCTTCTGTTTATCCTCTGCCCTTTCATGTCGATCACATCATTGCGCAGCAGCATAAGGTCTGACCCGCCTCGAAAATCCCGCCTTGGCTTGCCTGCACTGCAATAGGCACAAAGGTCCGAATATCGCCGGACGAGATCCGGTTACCGGGCAGATCGTGCGGTTGTTCCACCCACGGCAGGACCAGTGGAGTGACCATTTCGCGTGGACAAGGGCAGCGTTGGTCGCGCGTACGGTAATCGGCCGTGTCACGACTCAGGTGCTGGCGATCAATGATCCAGCTCGAACGCCTTTAGATCGTCAGCCGCGGCGGCTATAGTCGCATCGCGATCCCAGCGCGAGAACGGCACATCACGGGTCAACGCCTGCCAGTAAAGCTCTACCATTTCCCCGGCTTGCGCGGCGCTGGCGCAATCCGGCGGAGGAGGCATCGTGAACTGGCACGAATCCAAGCCTTCCAAATCAAATGCATTCTCCGCCAGCGGATTGCTCAGCTTCAACATACCGCCCAGAGGAACGGACTCGACGGCGGCATATGTTCCCTGGGAGAGGCGGCTACCAGTTTTGCGTAACTTTCACGGACAGGTTCGCCGATAGAATCGTGCGGAAGCCCCTTCGAGTAACTGGCTGCACCGCCAGGATACAGCTGCTCGTCCTTGTTGGTTGGATGGGGATGTTCGCCCGCGGAAAGCTTGTAAGCCGCGGCCGTTGAGCGAAGCCGGAAGCACTGCTCTACACGGCTGTCGCCGGAACCCGGCTTCGCGGCAATGGCCGGAGCCGCCGCGAGTCCCCCCGCTAGTGAACGGAGGAACCATCGCCGCCCTGGCATCAACGCCTTCGAATTGCACCCCAGAAAATTACGTATAACCATTCGAAAAGCCGAGCTTTCGAAGATCCTATCAGCGGCGTCCTTGGAAAGTCAAGAACTTTAGTAACTTATTTCGACAAGAACGCCCACCACCAATAACTGATGAATAATTCAACAACAAACGGTGTTAATTCCGCTTACTTAGCTTCATAAGCCGGCTCACTCGGAGTGCCGCTGAGCAGTCTTCGAGCGTAGACGCGCCAAATGTGCGAGCTGGTCGGAAAATCAAAGTTCAATCAACTTCGCCCTTGCGCGCCGTCGTAGGCGGGTCCAAGGCCAGGAAGCTCCTGCTTCGAGCTTTGCATCGAGCCGGGTGGCGATGGCGGCGTGCTAGAATCGCGCAGTGCCACCGGTCACAGCGCTTCAAACCGTACCCGACAACGGCGGGCTCGCCTCGCTCGGCCGGCAGGCTCTGGAATTTGCGGCCGCCGCGAAGGCCGGCAACACGCTCAGGGCTTACCAGGCCGACTGGAAAGATTTTCGCGAGTGGTGCGAGGCCCATCAGTTGGCATGCATTCCCGCCGTGCCGGAAACGGTCGCCCTATACTTGACCGACCGTGCGGCGACGCTCAAAACATCCAGCCTCGCCAGGCGTCTCACGACCATCAACCGGGCGCATCAGGCGGCCGGCCGGCCTTCGCCCGCGACGATGCAGAATGCCATTGTGAGCGAGGTCTGGAAGGGAATCAAACGCAAGAAAGGAACGGCCCAACACGGGAAGAAGCCGTTTCTGACGCCCGACCTGCGGCGCATCGTAGCGGAACTGCCGCGGGATCTGCGGGGGGCGCGCGATCGGGCATTGCTGCTGGCCGGCTTCGCCGGCGGCTTTCGCAGATCGGAACTGGCCGCGCTGTGCGTCGAGGATCTCGAAGCAACGCCGGATGGACTTATCGTACGGCTCGGCCGGTCGAAGACCGACCAGGAAGGGCAGGGAAGAGCGGTGGCCTTGCCATATGGTACCGACCCGCGGACCTGTCCGGTGCGTGCGCTTCGCGACTGGCTGGAGCAAGCCGGCATTACCGCTGGGCCCCTGTTTCGCAGCATCGACCGATTCGGCCTCGCGAGCAACCGAGCCCTACACGCGGATTCGGTCGCCTATCTGGTGAAGCGCGCCGCTGGGCGGGCCGGCCTCGAAACCATGGAATACGCCGGACACAGTCTACGTGCGGGGTTGGCAACCCAGGCGGCCATGAATGGCGCCAGCGAGTTGGCCATTATGAAGCAGACCGGGCACCGGTCGCTGGCCACTGTAAGGAAATACATCCGCGAAGGCTCCCTTTTTCGCGATAACGCCGCGACGAAGCTGGGCCTTTGAGACTACGCATTGCAGAAGTAGGCCGCAATGGCTTGGCGGATACGGCCGCTGGCACGTCCATCGCCGTACGGATTGTGGATGCGCGCCATGCGGCTCGATTCCGTATCGTCGTCCAGCAGGCGCTCGGCTTCGCGTACGATCCGGTCCGTGTCGGTGCCTACCAACCTCACCGTGCCGGCGGCCACCGCTTCGGGCCGCTCGGTCTTTTCCCGCATCACCAAAATGGGCTTTCCGAGCGAAGGCCCTTCTTCCTGAATGCCGCCTGAATCGGTGATCAGCAGGTGCGCACGGCGCATCAGGTCCACGAAGGGCACGTAATCCATCGGTTCAACCAGAAACACATTCGGCAGCCCCTTCAACTGCCGGTAGACCGGGTCAATGACGTTCGGGTTGCGATGCACCGGATAGATTATTTGGATATCGTCCCGCCTGGCAAGACGGGCCAAAGCGTCGCAAATGTGCGCAAAGCCTTCGCCGAAGCTTTCCCGGCGATGCGCGGTGACTACGATCAGTTTTTTGGAAGCATCCAATTGGGGCCAAGCACCTCGGGGCAGCCGCCCAGCCGCCAATGCGTCACGCACGTAGAGCACCGCGTCGATCCCCGAATTGCCCGTGACGGAGATGCGCTGCGGGTCGATGCCTTCGGCCAGCAGGTTGCTTTTGGCCGTCTCGGTGGGAGCGAAATGCAGGGTCGCGAGGCGGGTGGTCAGCACACGGTTCATCTCTTCGGGGAACGGCTGCGCCAGATCGCCGGTGCGCAGTCCGGCTTCCACATGGCCCACCGGCACGTGTTGGTAGAAGGCCACCAGAGCGCCGGCGAGCGTGGTGGTGGTATCGCCCTGCACCACCAACATGTCCGGTTGCTCGGCTTGGACTACCGGCTCGAGGGCGGCCAGAATGCGCGCCGTGATCTGCGCGAGTGTCTGCCCGGGCTGCATCAAATCCAGGTCGTAATCCGGCGTCACATGGAAGGCGGCCAATACTTGATCCAGCATCGACCGATGCTGCGCGGTCACGCAAACTTGCACATGAAAGCACGCGTCCTGCCGCAGGTTCAATAGTACCGGGCAGAGTTTGATGGCTTCGGGCCGGGTGCCGAATACGACGAGGATCTTGTGCACGATGCGAGAATTCCACGAACCAATAAGATCTCCAGCGCCAGGGCCAGCATGACAACTGCTAATGTCATGGCGAAGATCAACGCGGCCGGACCGAGGGCCACTGAACTGAGGTTGGCGCTCAGGGCATGAATTCTCAATAAATATTGGGGGGCAATGTCTCTCAAGGAGCCCCGCCCTTCATACCCGGCATAAAGCGGAATCAACTTGAAGACGTAGGTCGCTGCCAGCACGTACCCAAACAACAGAGCGAGGGCGATTGCCAAGACCTTTCCAACTCGCGGCCATCTTGAGGTCCCCAGCAGCAGAAGCGCCAGGGTAGGCGCCACCAGGACCTGGGCATACCATGCAGACGGCGTGGATAACGGGTTGCCAGAGCGGACGTAAAAAACCACAGCCGCATACGCGATGGCTAACGCGAATGCCGAGCAGTATGTCACCACCACCCATTCCCGAAGGGTGTGGCGGCTGAACATCCACAGCAAAAAGGCGGCGGCACACACCGCGACAATTAAGTTCATGGTACCGAGCGAGAAGCTGTGGAAGGTATTATTGGCGGTCCAGAGCGCGGCGCGAATACTGGTCGCAATCACCGGCGGCCAGTGCAGGGCGAATGCCGCGCCGAGAACTTTCGACGGGCCAATGCCGGCGCGCGATTCCAGCGTGCCGCTTATCACGTGGTAGAGAAAATAGTTGCGGACGTACCAAGGCCCCGCGCAAATCGCGATTACGGCCGCGGATGTTACGAACCCACGCAGCTTTCGCTTCGCAGAGCTTCCCCGAATCGCCGCCATGCCCATCAGCACGGGCACGAGCACCAGGAAGTATGCTTTCGTCAGTAACCCGGCGGACAGAATCAATGACGCCGACGCGAAATTGGCGAGCGTTGGCGACGAAGCACTGCGAATCATGAACACCAACGTCCATACCGCGAGCGGCACCGCCAGCCAGTCGTTCGCCACGTGCGCCAGAGTAGCCCAAGTCATTTGCGACGACAGCACGCAGAACAGCACCACGTTCCGCTGGGCCTCGCCGATCGAGAGTTCGGAACATAGGGAAACAATGGCGGTAAAAAGAAGGAAGGCGCCGGCCAAGGCGGCCATGATGCGCAGGATCAAGACCCGCGGCGGAAGTGGAATACCAGCCAAAAGCCGCTCGGGACCCGCCAGCAGCAGATACGCAAGAGGTGCATGGTGCGCTTCGTAATTGCCGACGCTGGACAGTTGCCAGCGGTAATCGGGGGGGATGTCGCGCAAGCTCTGTCGGGCGGCGGATCTGCGCTCCGCGGGCCAGGAGAAGTATTCGGTGTACGCGACCACTTGGGGCAAGTTCGATTTTACGGGGTCGCTGGCGGGCGCGCGCAGGATAGACTCCCAGACCTCGCGCGACAGGCGCGCGCTACGGACATCGGGGAGGCCTTCGCCGTTCGCCAGTTGCTGAACATAGCCAAAGTGAAAGGGTTCGTCGAACCCTTCCCATAGCGGCAGCAGCATACTGTAGAGGACCGCGTTGAGCGCCGCATATACCAGCAGGAGGCGGAACGGCGACAGGCTGAACCGGATTCTTTTACGCACTGGGCACCACGCCCGGGCCGGCTTGCTCGCGCCGCAATTGCTTCAGTACCTTGCGGTATTTCCGGTAGTCGGTCCAGCCGGGATGGGTGTAGTTGTGGCTCTGGCGACCTTCGGTGCAGACGCGCGGATGCTCGCCGGCCTGCAGCTTGCGCAGGGTTTCAACCACGCTGGGGAGGCCGTCGACGTGGGACTTATGCGCCAAGAAAATGTGGCTTTGGGTGAGCGGGTCGGGATTGAGGGCGCCTCCCTGGGCCAGGACAGCTCCGGTGTCGATACCCGCATCGACGCGCAACAAGGACCAGCCGATCCGCGAGAAGTCGCGATTCAACACGGCCCAGAAGGGCGAGTGGGTACCGCGGTATTCCGGCGTCACGCCGGGGTGGAAGACCAGCATACCCAGGGGCGCAATGGACAAGATCCTCTCCTTGAGGATCGGCATGACCATCAGGATGCAGACATCGGGGGCCAGGCCGGTCAGCAGCGCAGCCGCTTCGTCGGAGTTGATGTCGTGGACGCGATACACCGGTGGCCGCCGATAATCGGCGGGCATATCGCGCTGGACCCCGGCCATGAATTGCCGGAGCAAACGGCCATCCCGCCGGCTCTGGAGAAGGACGTAATACAAGCGCAGGAAGAGCTCGTCGGCCACTTTGCCGATCCCTAAACGGCGCACCCTCCGCCGTAGAAAGGGCACGAAACCAGCGCGGGTCTTTTCAATGACGACAAAGCCATCAAAGGGAAAACGGGAGGCGGCCCAATCCGCCTTGACGTACTCGGTCCACTTGTCGTGGAAGAGGAAGTAAGTCTTCATGGGCGGCTGTGCGGATTGGGAAAGGTGCGGTGGAATGAGTTCTGGGCCAAGGCTACCCAATCATAGGCGCCGGCGGCTTTAGCGCGGGCGTCGAGGGGCGTGTCGGATTCAACCAGTGAAAGGCGCGGCAACAGCCAGGCGCCTGTGCCGATGGCCGCGCGGCTGATCCTGGACGTACAGGAACACCGATACCCGGCTTCGTGGATGATGGCTTCGCTGCGTTCGGTGTAGGCGCCATACGGCCGCACGCCATAAGGGTAGGCAAAGAACGGAGCCTCGATACCCAAGCGGTCTTCGAGGATTTCCTTAGAGTCCCGGATTTCGGAACGAAGATCCGCGTCCGACAGATTACCAATCATGAAATGATTCAGCGAATGACTGCCGAGCCGCACACGTTTGCCGGCGATCATTTCCCGCAATTGGGCCCAATCGAGCGGCTGGAACTGTGCGGCGTTGACTGCATATTCGCGCAGCAATGCGGCATCCCGCGACTGCCAGGGCGGCTGCACACGGCGGTTTAGGAAGTTCACGGTCACAAACAAGGTGGCGGTGAGATCCAGTTCCTCCAGAATCGGCACGCCGCACTCGTAGACGCTGCGGTAGCCATCATCGAACGTCAGGCAGAAGGCCGGCTGCGGGAGGGGATCCTGGCTGGTGAGGGCGCTTAGCGCTTCGGAAAGGTCGAGGCAGCGATAGCCCGATTCCAGCAAGCCGGAAAGTTGCTCGCGCAGGCGGGTTTCACTCACCGCCATGTCGCTGGAGGCTTTGGCAATAGTATGCAGGGAGAAGATGGCGAACTTCGTCCGGGAGCGGCCGCCGGTTGGATTCCAGCGCATACGGAGACGGGCGGCTTGGCGCTGGCAGGTATAGAAGGCCTCTTTAACGATGGCGCGCATGGCTAGAGGCATGGTTAGAGGACCGCCTGGATGATGCCATCGAAGCACGCTGCTACCGCAGGCCAGCCGTAGTTCTGTTCGACAAGCTGGCGCGCGGCTTGGCCCATTTGCGCACGGCGCTGGGGATCGCGCAACAGGGCCACGACCTGCCGGGCAAAGTCAGCCGGATCTTCCGCCAGGATGATGTTCTCGCCATGCTGCACGGGAAGGCCTTCGGCGCCTAAAGGGGTCGAGACAACGGCCTTTCCCATGGCCATGGCCTCGAAGATCTTGATGCGCGTGCCGCTGCCGCTGCGCAACGGCACGACGCACAGTGCGGCCTTTCCGAGATAGGGACGGATATCCTCCACTGCGCCGGTCACCACCACGCTGCCGGATGCCAGGGCTTGAATTCGACGCGGAGGGCGCCGGCCCACTGCAAAAAAAGCTGCGTCCGGAATCTCGTGCCGGATAAGCGGGAGGATCTTGTCCACAAAATAGGCGACGCCGTCTTCATTCGGCATCCAGTCCATAGTACCGGTGAAGGCCATGGTGTCCGGCTGTTCCGGATCGGGGGAAGGCCGGAAGTATTCGGCATCGACGCCGGTGGGAATCACGGAGACCCTGCCGGCATCGACATATTGGAGAAAAAACGCACGATCGTTTTCCGAGACGGCTACGACGTGATCCGCCAGCTCTACGCAACGGCGTTCGACGCCGGCCAGCGCGCGCGATTCCAGCCAGCAGGCGGTTTTCATGAACGGGTTGGTCGTGATCTTGTAGTGGCGCTCCCAAACCTGCGCCTCTACATTGTGCGTGAACAGGATGGTGGGCGGCGGCGTTTTCCAATGCATGAGCGGGCCCGGAAAGAGGAAGTCGCAGACGATCACATCGAAAGTGGCGGACGCCAGCAGTTCGGCGTAGCGGCGGCGCACCTCGGGATAGAGGAATTTGTCGATGGTAACGGGCCGGCCGGCGGCCATCAGACGCGCGGAACGGAGATACTCGCCGAGGCTGCGGCGAGGCGGGAGCGGCAAGGGGACGGGCACGATCTTCGAAAAGATGGCGTTGCCGCGGAGGTGCTGGTCGTCGGGATGCTCCCCATAAAAGGTGAAGAGGGTGATCTCGTGGCGGCGGGCAAGTTGTTTGAGGATCTGGTAGCTGCGGATCTTGCCGCCCATATCGGGAGGAAGCAGACCTCCGGCTTTGACCCAGAGTATTTTCACAGCGAGAACTCCGTGTCGCCGGCTGGGCCCGTGGCGCGATAGACGAAACGGTCGCCAAAAATGAATTCATGCGAAGCTTGCGGCTCGTCGTAGCGGTAGGCGCCGGGAGCGGTTTGCGTGAATGTTCCCGGCGCGCCCGGAACGAGCAGCACGGCGAAATCGGCAGGCAGCGAGGTCTCCGTGCTGAATCGCAGGACGAAGGCAGGCTCCTTTTTGCCGTAGACTGGGGACCAGTCCCAGGGCTCTATCGATTGTACCCAGCTGTGGCCGACGGGCGGCAGGATGGCAATGCCGCGCCCGTCAAGAAAGTGCCAGTGAAGGCGCAGAAGGTGACGCCCTCCTAATGACCGCGGCTCGGTAACGAGATCGCGCACCAGCCAGAATTTGGATTTGAGACCGAAGACCCAGCGGTGATGGATGACTGGATGATAGCCGTTGTGATGACCGGCGAAGAAATCGAAGGTTTCGCAGGTTTGCCAGCGGTCGACGGTGGTTTCGGGCAGATTGGTCCAGCCGAAGGGGCCATAGGGCCGGGCTTGATCGCGACCATCGACTTGCAGCGTGTTGTGGGCGGCGGTGCCGCGAAAGCGATCCCGCTCGGGGCACACATAGCAAAAAGTGCCTGGATCGATCAGTACGGGGCGGCCAGCGGTGATGAGTTGGATGCTTAGGGCGTCGGCATGGCCGTGACCGGCGGCGAGGGCGCCCTGCGGTCCGGCGTCGATGAAGAGTTGCGAGTTGGCGGACGTCATGGCGTAGATTCCTGCCGATGAGAGCGCGAACGGGCCGACGTGGACGTCGGCCGCAGGACTGGAGCGATGCCCCACTATGACTCGGCCTCCGTCGTCATCTCCGAAGTTTTGCGGGCGGCCGGCTTGTGATAAGAATGCCAGGGCTTCGGTCATTTTTTCGATAGTTTTGTCGAGGAGGGCTGGGATTGGGATGGCGTTGCGGGCGGCCAGGTCTCGGGTGAACCGGAAGAAGTCCAGAGCGTAGATGTGGTAGTAGACGGATTGCTCGAAGTGGAAGCCGTCGGGGCGAACTTGGGTTTCGGCTTGTTTGAGAACGATTTGCCAGCCGCGCTTTTGCCACCGGTGCGCTTCGGCGATTTGCGGACACATCGTGCCGATGGCGAAGAGCGCCACGCCTTCGCCTAGTAAGTGAGTGTTCGGAGAGAAGTAAGTGGATAGGAAGCGCTCTATGTACCAGCCGTGTAGGTGCAGGGCTGGAAGTAAGTCCGGATGAAAGTCTCCTATCAAGTGACGCACCCAGAGCCATGACAGCGTGCGGAAAGCGACCTCCAACGTGCTGGCCCAGTTGATCCCGATGGGGTAGGGGTTTTCGGATCGCCAGTGGGTCCATTGGGCCAGGATTTCATCGCGAAAACCAGCTTGGGCCAGCGTGACGAGGTGCTGGTGGCGGTTCAGCTCCCAGATGATTTTGTGGTCGCCGATTTGAGCGAAGTCGAGGTATGGGATTTGGTACCAGGGTTTGCGGGGGGCTCGTTTGCCATGCACTGGGTCAAAGTGCCAGTCGATGGGAGCACCGAAATCCAATCCTTTGTAGCCTAGCAGGTCGAAACGGTGTGCGCAGATGCGCTCAGCTTCGTCGCGGGCATAGGGCGGCGGGTCTGGGAAGGCAAGGGCGGTGGTGGACGGGATGAGCCGGCAAGCTGGAGGATGGCGCCAGCGTTTGGAGAAAGCTTGTTGGGCACGGGTGCCGATTTCGGCCGGGCTCATTTGCAGCAGGCGGGTGAGATTCATGGCAGGGGACAAGCAAGGGTACGTGTCCTACTGGTGATGAAGATGTTGCCCCAGAGCTGCAGGTTAAGGAGGCGCCAGATTCGGTCAGTGGCATCTTCCAGGCCGCTTTTATGGCGGGCGAGGAGATTGTCCAAGTAAGTGAAATCGATATAGGGGGCCAGCAGGCCGTCGCGGTCGTGAAGCTGGGCGATCAGGGCATCGGAGGCCGCGTCCATCAGCCATTGGCGGAGCGGCGTGGGAAAGCCCATCTTCTTGCGATAGACGATGTCATGGGGTAAGAGGTCTTCGACGGCACGCTTCACAATGTATTTGCCCACGCCTCCGCGGAGCTTCATACGATCGGGAACGGCGGCGGCGAATTCGACGAACTGGTGGTCCAGAAAGGGGACGCGGCTCTCGATGGAGCAAGCCATGCTCATCTGGTCCTGCTTCATGAGCAGTTCGACGAGGTAGGTTTTCTGGTCCGCATAGAGCATGCGTGACAGCAGGGAGGCATCCAGCCGCCCGTTCCAGTAATGCAAGAAGGAATCGTAAGTATCTCCGGCGGGCGCGTTCAGCAAGCGTTGCTGCTCGGCGCGCGAGAATGCAGCGTAGAAGTTATCGAGGTAGAGGGCTTCGAGATCTTCGCCGCGGCCCAGAACGGAGTGCTGCAGCTTGCGTCGGATGTTGCCGGAAAGCAGGCGGGAGCCGGCTATTCGAGCGCGCACGGAATCGCGCAAAGGGCGGGGCGCCACACGGTAGAAGTTCAGCAAACGCCGGTTGACGATGTAGGTGCGATAGCGCGCGTAACCGGCGAATAACTCGTCGCTGCCTTCGCCTGTGAGGACGACCTTCACCTGCTCCGCAGCCAGGCGCGACACGAAATAGAGAGAGACGCTGGAGGGCCAACTGATAGGCTCATCTTCATGCCAGATCAGCCGCGGCAGGGCGTTGAAGAAGTCGTCCCGGCCGATGACCACTTCGTGGTGTTCGGTGCCGATTGTTTCGGCGACCCGGCGGGCGTAGGCTAGCTCGCTGAAGGCTTGCTCGCGATAGCCGACGGCGAACGTTTTGACAGGCCCGCTAGATAGGGGTTTCATCAGAGCGGCGATGGCGCTGGAATCGACGCCGCCTGAGAGGAACATACCGAGGGGCACGTCGCTCATCAGGCGCGTGCGGACGGCTTCTTCCAGGCGGGTGCGGCATTCGGCGATCCAGGATCGATCGTCGCGCTTTTCATGAGTGGTGGGGCAGGGAATTTCCCAGTATTGGCGGATTTCGAGTTGTTCGGGCGTCAGGCGGAGCCAGTGCCCCGGCATGAGCTTGCGGATGCCGGAGAAGAGCGTTTGCTCGCCGGAGCAGTAGCCGAAGTCGAGGTATTCGGAGAGCAGCGACTCCTCGAAGCGCGGGGAGATGGCGGGGTGTTCGAGCAGTGCCTTGATCTCGGAGGCGAAGGCGAACAGGCGGCCGTCCCAATAGTAGTAGAAGGGCTTCTTGCCGAGGCGGTCGCGGGCACAGAAAAGGGTGCGGGTATTTTTGTTCCAGATGGCGAACGAGAACATGCCGCGGAAGCGCGTCACGCAATCCGGGCCGTATTGCTCGTAGGCATGCAGGATCGTTTCGGTATCGCAGCGGGTGCGGTATCGATGGCCGGCTTGTTCGAGGGAGGGACGGAGATCGGCGTGATTGAAGATTTCGCCATTGTAAGTAATCCAAAGCGAGTCATCTTCGTTGGACATGGGCTGGCGCCCGTCGCGGACATCGATGATGCTAAGGCGGCGGTGGCCCAGCGAGGCGAAGGGATCGCGGTAGTAGCCGGAGGCGTCGGGGCCGCGATGGCGGATGACGTCCGCCATGCGGGCGAGGAGGGAGTCCGGCGAGGCGGCGGGGGCGCGGGTTACGAATCCTGCGATGCCACACATATCGGATGCTGTTAAAGCTACCTTCCTGAATTCTCACACAAGACATGGTCTAAAACCCCAATCGGCCGGCGCCGCTCGTTTTGGGGGCCTTTTGATTTGCGTAACATGTTGCATCTGGTTGCGCGGTGGTACATCCGCGGGGGGTCGGGGCGGACGCGGCCGGTGCAACATGCTCGCAGTTTGGGCAGATCGTGTTGCATCCGGTTGCCCCCGGATACATTCGGTGGCCGAGGGAAGCATCCAGATTGAATTTTGGCTTCCGTTTGGAGCTTTTGCTGAAAACACAGGGTCGAATTGGCTTCGTTTCGCAATCTGGTTTGGGTTCGCCGGTGGGAGGCAAGGTGGGAACTTGGCTTCCGTATTGAGCTTTTGTTGAAAACACGGGGTCGAATTGGGTTCGCTTCGCAATCTGGTTTGGGTTCGCCGGTGGGAGGCAAGCGGGTGCACCCTCGCATCAGGGAAATCATGAAGCATCCGGTTGCATGGTGAGACATTCGCTAAGGGTGGGTTGGATGCGGCGGTAATCGTGTTGCATAAAAGTGCAAGGAGCAATGGGATCTCAGAAGAGTCCCGTGGCTTCCAGATGGCCAGAAGCCGGAACCAACCTCTAGCTCGATTGTATCGCGCGCCGGTATTCGGACCGGGAGACTCGGGCTGGTTTTGGGGAGGAAGTGCTTTGTTATCAGACCACGAAAAGAATCGGGATGAGTTGTGATCGAAAATGCAGCGGCTCGATTCACCACCTCTTCGTGGTCCCATGAGGTCGGGCAACGGTTTCCTCCACGGGGCTTGACACGGATTACGTGCGCACGTATTATTGTGTCTATGAACGTCACTTTATCCATCGATGACGATGTTATCCGGGAAGCGCGGCGCCGTGCCGAGGCGATGGGTACTAGCGTGAACCAGCTTGTGCGCGAGTACCTGGAGCAACTTGTGGGCAAGACCGATCCTAATGCGGATGCCGCGGAGTTCGAACGGCTCTCGTATCTTGCCCAGGGCGATTCACACGGATGGAAGTTCAACCGCGACGAACTGCACGAGCGGAAATGAACGATGTGAACGGGCTCGCCTTCTTCGACACGAACGTGTTGGTGTACGCCGACGATGCCTCAGCGCCGGAGAAGCGGGATCGGGCGATTGCCCTTTTTGCGGAGCATCTTCGCCGCGGAACGGCTGTTGTGTCACTGCAAGTTCTACAGGAATACTTCGCGGCCGCGACGCGCAAGCTTGGGTTGGCGCCGGAGATGGCGCAGCGAAAGGTCGAGCTACTGGCTCGCGGCAGAGTGGTTCGTTTGGACGCGGTTGATGTAATCGCCGCGATCGAACTGCATCGGCTCACGCAGATCTCGTTTTGGGACGCCTTGATCGTTCACGCGGCGCGGTCGGCGGGCGCGGTGGTGCTGTACACCGAGGATCTGCAGCCGGGAGGTGTTCTGGGCGGTGTGCGGGTGGTCAATCCGTTTCTGGCGTAAAAACCCCTGGGGTTATTTCCCGTTTGTGAACAGCGCCGCCGCCACGCGGAAGCTGCACGGTCAAAAACCCACAGCAAATTAAATTAATGGGGACTAAGGGCGGGTCTGGAGACCCACTGCAGGCGTGGACGCCTGCCCCACACGCACTCCCACAGCGGGCCGCAGGCGTTTGCGGTCACACGGGCAGCCAATATTTCGACACCTGTATTTTCTGTGACTTGCGGCGATTGACAGGCCACAAGCGCACGGCGGTGTGCTGGAGTCGTATCAGGAGTGGCCTCGTCCTGTTGAGCCGATAAAGCTTCGAACCTACTTAGAGGCCTTGCTAAGACATGAACAAATGCAGATTTGCAACAGGCCTTTTTGGGTGCGCTTGGTTTATCGCCACGGGGAAAGGCCAGACATTAGTGGACTTGCGCACGCAGAGCAAGAGCGTCGATTTCTCGGGGGCCGCATCCACGAAGCCGATGCAAACGGGAAGCGCACTGCCTTCTACCTGCGCGGTGGGGCAATTCTTCTTCCTGACGACGGCGGCCGCGGGGAGCAATATATACGCCTGCAGCCCTGCAAACACGTGGATGGTGGAGGGCAACAGCCTGTCGGTGAATT
>Ga0302177_10000962_pt1 | contig 20909 bp, 19 predicted proteins | sample I_Palsa_E1_2_FD_198780 | JGI IMG/M metagenome (GOLD analysis project Ga0302177, IMG submission 198780) | Peat permafrost microbial communities from Stordalen Mire near Abisko, Sweden - I_Palsa_E1_2 | ecosystem: Environmental > Terrestrial > Soil > Palsa > Peat permafrost | place: Sweden... | reverse complement strand
AGACAGTGTGACAGGCGCTACGGGAGCGAACGGCCGCGCGCCGCAGCGGGTACCGCTGGCGCGTACCTCATTGATCAATCGCAGCGCGCGTGCCGCGAGCTCGCTGGTCTGCGGGCGCTCCGGCGATGTATAGCGCGATGCCAGCATGAGCCAGCTATCCGTGCCGCGTCGATAGACACCGATCTCCTGCAGATCATGCCGCATGATGCTACCGCAGCTCGATCGACGCAGCGCGCCGATCATAGCCATATCCGGACCGCTGACGCGCAGACCCACGGTTGCATCGGCGCTGTAGCCGCCCTTTTGCACCGCCGCGGCTACCGCCAGTCCGCCAGCCCACTGCTCGGCGGCTCGATCGAGCAAGCTGTTGTGATGCAGTGGCGTCGCGGCGGGCATCAAGCCGCCGCAGCCGCCCTCTCGCAGCACCTGCACGGCCGAGAGCGCATCCGCCTGCGCGCTCGACGTCATGGCGAGGGCCGCAATTGCGGCCCAGGCGGCGCACAGACTCACGCGCGGCTGGCGACTGAACATAGCGACTCCTGTACAACCTACTCCTGCACAGAACGTTTTCGTCTCGCGGCGGATGACCTCGCAGCCCCTCTGCACCGGGGCGCGAGAGCTGCGTCACGCAATAACGCAGTACTTGCGCGCTTAGGCGGGCCGGTCGAAACTGCGGCCTCGGCATTCGCCATGGATGCGCCGCAAGCTACAACTGACCCTCCGATTTCGTCTTCGGCGCAGGCCGCGGTATCACCGTGGAGGCCATTCGGCTACGCCGCCTTTACCGTGATGTGGACCGCCACCGTGGTGTCGAACATTGGCACCTGGATGTACAGCGCCGCATCCGGCTGGCTCATGACGAGCTTAAGCGCCGATCCCCTGATCGTTTCGATGGTCCAGGTAGCGACCTCGCTGCCCATGGTCCTGCTGGCACTGCCGGCCGGCGCGCTTGCGGATATCGTCGATCGCCGGCGACTTTTGCTGGCCGCGGAGATCGCCACGACGCTGATCGCCGCACTCTTCGCCGTCTTCGTCTGGCTCGGAGTGATCACGCCGCTCATCGTGCTGGCCTTCACCTTTCTCATTAGCGTCGGTGGGGTGCTGACGGCTCCGGCATGGCAGGCGATCGTGCCACAGCTGGTGCCCAGGCGAGAGCTCGGACCCGCGGTCACAGCCAACAGCGTCGGCTTCAATATCAGCCGAGCGATCGGACCGGCGCTCGGGGGAGCCGCGATCGCCGGCATCGGCATTGCCGCGCCATTCTGGAGCAACGCTATCAGCAACATCGGCGTAGTGGGGGCGCTGTGGTGGTGGCATCCGCCCAAGAGAATCGTCAACCCATTGCCCGCCGAGCGCCTCGGCAGCGCCATGGTAGTGGGCATGCGCTACGGCTGGAACAATCCGCACCTGCGCGCGACGATGGCTCGCGCCGTCGGTTTCTTCTTCTTCGCCAGTGCATACTGGGCGCTGCTGCCATTGGTCGCGCGCGAGCGCCTTGCGGGTGGTCCGCAACTGTATGGAATACTGCTCGGCGCCATCGGCGCAGGCGCCGTGGCAGGTGCCTTTCTGTTGCGCCGACTCAAAGCCAGAATTGGACCGGATCGGACCGTCGCCGCGGGCACTTTCGGCACCGCCGTTGCGCTGGCGCTCTTTGGCATCGCCCAGGGCGCCGCAATTGCCTTGGTGGCCAGCATCATTGCAGGCATGTCGTGGATCATCGTCCTGGCCAGCTTGAATGTCTCCGCCCAAGTTTCCCTGCCGGAATGGGTACGGGGGCGCGGGCTGGCATTTTATATGACGGTTGCTTTCGGTGCGCTCACGCTGGGCAGCGCGGTGTGGGGGCAGGTCGGCGAGATTCTGGGTCTGCCCATCGCACACTTTATCGCAGCCATCGGCGCACTCGGCATCATCCCTGTGACTCGAGGTCGGAAACTGCAGACCGGCGCCGGCGTCGATTTCACGCCATCATCGCACTGGCCCGCGCCGACCGTGGCGCACGAGCTCGATCGTGCGCGCGGCCCGGTGTTGGTCACGATCGACTATCGTATAAACCCACGTGACCGCGACGCATTTCTGGCGGCGGTGAGGGAGCTCGAACGCGAGCGCCGCCGCGATGGCGCGTACGCCTGGGGCATATACGAGGATGTCGCCGAGCACGGCTCCTTCCGCGAGACCTTTCTGGTTGAATCATGGCTGGAGCACCTTCGACAGCACCAGCGCGTAACCAATGCCGACCGCGTGGTGCAGGATTCCATCTCCGGGTTCCAAATCGAGGGCGAACCGAAGGTCTCGCACTTCATTGCGGCTGAACCATGAAAGCTGTCGTGCTCGAAGACACCCGCCGCATTCTCGTGCGCGAAGTCCCCGATGCGCAGATGCGCGAGAGCACCGACGTACTGCTGCGCATCACCTCCTCTGCCATCTGCGGCACGGATCTGCACTTCTACGAAGGCCGCATGCGCGGCATCGAGGGCGGAATCATCGGTCACGAGCCGCTCGGCGTCGTCGAGGAAGTCGGGAGTGCCGTCAAGAGCGTGCGCAAGGGCGATCGGGTTGTCGTGCCTACGCACATTTGCTGCGGCTTCTGCGCCATGTGCATGGCCGGCCACTCCTCAGCCTGCCTGACCACGAATCCAGGCGCGGCGGGCGCGGCCTACGGTTATCCCAACAAGGGCGGCTACCAGGGTGCACAGGCGCAGTTCCTGCGTGTACCGCTAGCGGATGCAAACTGCCTGAAGCTTCCGGGCGAACCCGGCGACGCCTGGGAAGATGATTTCGTATTACTTGCCGACGCTTTCACCACGGGCTATCACGCCACTGCTGTCATCGACGTCGGCCCCGGCGACACGGTGGCTATCTTCGGTGCCGGTGCGATCGGCCTGCTCGCGGCCTATTCCTGCCGCCTGCGCGGCGCTGCCCGGATCTATGTCGTGGATGCCGTCAAGGAGCGGCTGGAGAAAGCGGGCGAACTCGGCGCCATCCCAATCAACTTTCTGCAGACCGACCCGGTCGAGCAGATCAAGCAGCAGCAATCGAAATGGCGCAGCGGTCCTGCTTTTCGTTTCGAAAAGCCGTTGGGCGGGGTCAGCTGCGCAATCGATGCGATCGGATTTCAGGCGCGCTCGAAAACAGATTACACCCGCGAAGACCCCTTTTGGGTCATCGACGCGATGGCCGAGCTCGTCAATCCCGCTGGCCGCATCAGCATCATCGGCGTGTGGCCGCTCAAAGACCCCGGTGCGGTCGAGCCAGGCCTCAGAGAAGGCAGGCTTGTCGTTCCCTGGTCCAGGCTGTTCAACAACAATGTCAGTATCATGATGGGGCGCGATGATGACGAGCGCTGGATTCGCAAGCTGCGCGACATGATCATCACGGGCGCCGCCAAACCAAGCCAGATCGTGAGTCATCGCCTGTCGCTGGACGAAGCGCCCGCGGCCTTTGCCAAGTTCGACGCGCGGCAGGAAGGCTATATTAAGGTGGTGCTGAAGCCGTTCTAGGCCATTGCGCCGCTGCGCGAGCCAAGGTTCTATGCCCCAACATATCGGCGTGGTCGGCTGCTCCGCGGAAGGTGCGGCGCTGTGCTATCGAACCATCTGTGTTGAAGGTGCGCAGCTGCTGGGCGCGCACGCGCACCCGGAAATCTCGATGCACACCCCGTCATTCGCTCGATACGTGCAGTGCCTCGAGCGCGACGACTGGCAAGGCGTGGGCGCGCTGATGCTCGAGTCGGCAGCCAGGCTCGAGAAGATCGGCGCTGATTTCCTGATCTGTCCCGACAACACGATCCACCAGGCATTCGACTATGTTGAGCCGCGCTCGGCCCTGCCATGGCTGCATATCGCGCAGGTTGTGGCCGCGGAGGCCGCCCAGCGCGGGTTTCGCCGCCTCGGTCTGCTTGGAACGCGATGGCTCGTGAGCAGCGAGGTCTATCCGGACAAGCTCACCGCGCGCGGGCTCGCATACATGCGCCCCACTGCCGTCGAGCGCGAGCAGATCAATCGCATCATCTTCGCCGAATTGATTCGCGGCATATTCAGTTCAGAGGCGATCGCCTACTTTCAGCAGGTCATCGCACGCATGCAAGCCGATGGCTGCGATGCGGTCATACTCGGATGCACCGAGATTCCGCTGATCATTGACGATGCGAATTCCCCTCTGCCGACGCTTGATTCCACGCGCCTGATTGCGCGCGCCGCGTTGCGGCGAGCGGCTAAGGCGTGAATTCTTTCGGGATTGCCTTTACCTCGGCCGGTGAGAGCTCGGTCATCGCCTTCACGATGCAGCCCTGTGCAATCCCGAAAGCGCTGACGACCTTGATGTTCCAGTCGAGTGCTCCGCACACCATGTTGGTGCCGTCAAATCTCGTGTCCAGGTGCGAATCGGGCTGAAGTATCTCGGGGCATTTACCTGCCAGATCGAGCCGGTAATAGTGGTTGTGAACGACGCGGATATAGATGGTGGCAGCGTTTGGCGCCCGCCAGCTCTGGAATTGCTCCGGGCGAAAACAGGTGGAAGACTTCGCTGCCGGTGCGGGCGGTGCGTCGGCCGCGAGGGATGCCGCGCTGGCAAGCGCTGCGGATAACAGCAACATGCGTATACCAAACATCGTGGCCTGATTCTACCATCCGACTTCAGCAAAATTGCAGGGGAATATGCCAGTGCCGATAAACGCGAGCATCTTCAAGAAGATTCGCTTTCTGCTGCCGGGCCTGCTCGCCTGGGTGTGCGCCTCGAGCGCCTTCGCGGCCTACCGGCCCACGCATGGCTCGCAGATTCTCTGGGATCGATATGGGGTAGCCCACGTCTACGCCAAATCCGTTTCGGATCTTTTCTACTGCTTCGGTTGGGCGATGGCGCACAGTCATGGCGAAATCCTCGCCAAGCTTTACGCGCAGGCGCGCGGGCGTGGCGCCGAATATTACGGAGCCGAAGAGCTCAAGAGCGACCGCTGGATGGCGTTAAACGACGTGCCGGGGCGCGCACGGCTTTGGTTGCGCGAGCAGTCGCCCGCGTTTCGCGGCAATCTGGAGGCGTTCGCCGCCGGCATCAATGCCTACGCCAGCGCCCATCCGGAGGCGCTATCCGCGCAGGCGCGGGGCGTATTTCCCGTCTCCGCGACCGACGTGATCGCGTATGAAGAGCGGTTGTTCCAATTCACGTACGCGGCGCCAGCGAGCCTGGCGGATCGGTTAGCGCCCGCAGGGCTTGCGGCGCCGGGCGGACCGGCCGCGGGCAGCAATGGCTGGGCGCTCGCGCCGAGCCGATCGACGAGCGATCGGGCCATGCTGCTGATGAATCCGCATCTGCCCTGGGCGCCGGGTTGGTCGACCTATTACGAGATCCAGCTCACCGCGCCGGGCGTGGACCTCTATGGGGCCACGCAAGTGGGCCTGCCGGTACTGCGTTTTGTGTTCAGCGACTATCTGGGTTTCACTCACACCGTAAATGACCCGCCGGCGGTGACGTTCTACCGCGTTGCTGAGGCTGCGGGAGGCTACCGCTTCGATGACAAAGTGCTGCCCTGGCGCACGCGCCGCCAGAGGCTGCGTATCCGGCAGCCCGACGGCTCCTTCACTACCGAAACCGTGACTGTGCGCAGCACCGTGCAGGGCCCTGTCGTGGGAGAGCGAGACGGTGCGCCGATCGCCATGCGCGTGGCGGGATTGGATCGGCCCTTTGCGCTCGAACAATATTGGCGCATGGCGATCGCCCATGATTTCGCTGACTTTCAGGCGGCGGTGGCGCGACTGCAGGTGCCAACCTTCAACATCCTGTATGCGGACCGGGACGGACACATCGAGTATCTCTATAACGGTTTGATACCGCGCCACAGTAGTGGAGATCTGCATTACTGGTCGAACATCGTTGCAGGTGATACTTCCAAGACGCTTTGGAGCGATTATCTGCGCTTTGATGAGCTTCCCAAAGTCATCGATCCGCCAGGAGGCACGGTCGAGAACTCCAACGATCCGCCGTGGGATACCGCATGGCCGAATGTGCTCGATCCAGCGCCATTCGCCGATGCGATCCCGCCCGTCCCGACCGCGCGTTCAGTCCTGCGCGCCGAGCGCGGTATTCACATGCTGTCCGAGCAAACGAGGATCAGCTTTGATCAGCTCATCGCCGATAAATGGTCGCATCACTGTGAACTGGCGGACCGGGTGCTGCCCGAGCTGCTCGAGGCCGCGCTGCGCTATGGCGACGATCTGGCCAAGCGCGCTGCCGAGGTGCTCGCGCATTGGGACCGCACGACCGACGCCGACAGTCGCGGCGCATTGCTGTTCCTCGACTGGGCGCAGCGTCCGGGCGCGGCCAGCGGCTTCGAACCCGATGGGTTCGCGCACGCGATTGATATCTACCGACCTTTGACGACGCCCTCGGGCTTAGCCGATCCGCAAGGCGCAGTGCGCGCGCTGCAGGCCGCTGCACAGGACATGCTTGCGAGCTTCGGGGCACTGGATACGCCATGGGGCCAGGTGATGCGCCTGAAGATCGATTCGGTCGACCTGCCTGCCAGCGGCGGTCCAGAACAGCTCGGCGTCTTCGATGTGCTGAACTATTCCCCTCTTAAAGACGGCACGCGTGCGGCCAACTTCGGCGGCAGCTATGTGGCGGTAGTCAGTTTCGATCGGCCCACGCGGGCGAAGGTGCTGTTGTCGTATGGCGCGAGCTCGCAACCTGGCTCCCCGCACAGGAGCGATCAGCTACCGCTGTTGTCGAGGGGAATGCTGCGAGACGCCTGGCGCACTCGAGCCGAGGTCGAGGTGAACCTGGAGAGCCGCGATAGCTTCTAGTAGCGCTAAGGGGCAGTGATCGGAATAAATCGGCAATATCTGTAGTGTCGCGCCTTGTAATGATGCGCTCTTATAACAATATGATGATCTTCTATCTATATTTTAGGACAAATAAGTCAATAAAAACTGGCACAGGCCAAGATTCTGACTGCATTTAGCACTTATTTTGAGCCTTAGGAGTGTCGCCCGGTGCTAATCCAGATGGCATGGAGGATCTACTGACCACATGTGTGTGGAATGCTCTGGCATGGTGCATAAACAAGTGAGATAATCAGCTATTGCACCTTAACAGATCATATCGCGGGGGTTCTCATGTCACTCAAAGCAAAGATCGTCCTCTGTAGCGTCGGTGTGTCGCTAATGGCCTCGACTGCGCTGTACGCCGCCGATATGTCGCGGGACGAGACTCAACACTCCGTTCGCGTGCGTTACACGGATTTGAATCTGCAACGGCACAGCGATGTCGCGCGGCTATACCGACGGCTCAACATCGCTGCCCAGAGCGTTTGTGGTCCGCGAGATTTCGGGGGCTATCGAGCGCCCGGATATGGCAGTTGCATCGCCAACACGGTTAGACAGGCCGTTGCGGCGGTCGATAGCGCTGCGCTAACCGAGTTCTATGAGGGCAAGGTCAGCGTCGCGCAGAGCGGCCGCGAGATTGCGCTATCGCGCTGATCGCTGCCACCGAATCTTGAGTCTAGGGCGCGGGCGGGCTGTTCGGATGCGGCAGCGCCGCCACCTGCGCGGCGGTTACCTGGCCGCGGAAGGAATTGCCCAGATGGCTGCGGATGTAGTTGACGACATCCGCGACCTGGGCGTCGCTCAGATGCACCGTGCGGGTCTCCTGCACCTGGTTGGCCGGCAAGCCGAACGGCGGCATGCCGTTGCGGCCGCTGAGCACGGTGAGCGCCGCATATTGCCATGAGGTCAGTGCGGCATCGCCCGCCAGCTTCGGATAATGGCCGGCGCCTATCGCGCCCTCGCCCGCAGGCATATGACAGCCCTGACAGATCTGACTATAGATCTGCGCTCCATCGACATTGCCCACGCCTGCCGAAGAGGTGAAGGTCGAATCATCGGCGAAGGCCACCGCAGCGACGGCGGTTCCGAGCACCACCACCCACGCGGTGGCCCGCGGCATGCACCAGCGATTGAACCACGAGTTCACGTCTTGTCTCCTTGCGCCACTGCGCGCTGATGCAGCCGCTCGACCGCATCGAGCGCTGAGGTAACCGCGCCCTCCTGCCAGCCGCCCAGAAACGAAGCATGCTCACCTGCGAGCGCGATGCGTCCATCGATCCGGCACAGATCATCGTAGTGCTTGGCGCGGGCGTCGGAACTCCACATTCCATAACAGCCCATCGTGAAGGGCGAGCGATGCCATGCAACGGCGACGCCGTTGTCGAATTCCTGACGATATTGCGGGTGGATCTGGCTGCCGTAATCCAGAGTCTTCTGCACGCGCTGCTCCGGCGTCATGGCCGTGAATTCCATCGCATTGAGGCCCCAGATATAGGCGCCAAGCAGAACGCCCTTGCCGCTACTGAAGTAGCCGTAATTGGGATAGCCGATATTGGTAATGGGCAGGTCGGTGTACGTGATACCACCATAAATCTGATCGTCTTCCTCCCAGAAGCGACGCTTGAATTGCAGCCCGACCTTGATCGCAGAGGCATACGGCACCGCGCCTATAGCCGAGCTCAAGGCCTGGCCAACGTTCATTGGAATCTGCGCGAGAATCGGCAGCGGAATCGTGCACAGGCACCAGTCTGCCCGAGCGGTATTCTTCGATCCCGCGTGAGCACTGTCTTCGTAGGTGACGGTGACGCCTTGCGCGTCCTGGCGGATGTCAGTCACCTTGGCCTCATAGCGGATCAACGGCCCGAGCTCGCGGCCGAACGCCTCGCCGATTCGACCCATGCCGCCCACCGGTTGAAACAAGGCCGTTTGCATGTCGAACGTGTCGCCCGTGGGGATACCCTCCCAGAGCCCGGAGTGCAGTATGTCGGCAAGGCCAATGGGCTTGGACGGGATTGGACGCGCGCTCAAACCACCGCCGGGGTTCTTCTGATAGCCGCGCCGCTCGCTGCTGTCATTGCTGGCGACGTAGCCATAATTGCGATCGAGCGCACCCCAGTCGCGCAGTGACTCCAGCAGCTTCTCCTGATCTTCCTTGCTGACGGAGGCATCCAGGGCATTCTGCTGCGTCGCCTTCGCCAACAGCTCGGCCACATGGCCCTGGTAATCGGCCTTGATCTCGCGATAGCGACGCGGCTGACCCCCGAAGGCCTCGCTGCTGTGCAAGTAGGCGTTGTAATTGACCTGGAAAAACGGCTCCAAAGCCACGCCCAGCCGCTTACAGTAGCCAAGGATCCCACGATGATGATACGGAATACGCCACGGGCCCGGATTGATGTAGAGGCCTTGATCAAACTGACAGTGCTGGGTAAAGCCACCCAACTCCGTATAGGTATCGCCGCCGCGAAGGCTCCAGTTGCGACCGCCCGCGCGCGCGTTGTATTCCAACACCTGCACCCGATAGCCCGCATTGCGCAGCTCGTAAGCCGCGGTCATGCCGGCCATACCTGCGCCCAGTATCAGCACTGAGGCGCCGTGCGGCGCGCCTTGCAGGTCGATCGGCCCTCTGTAGGGAGACTCCGCGGCAAAGCCGAGGCCACTCATGGCCTGGTACATCGCGGCGCTGCCGGCAGTAATGCCGATCATGCGTAGCAGCTCGCGGCGATTCAGCGGCGGCGTGGGTGCATCGGTTGTCATTGCGACCTCAGGGTTGGAAAGTTGGCCTTCGGACGAGCGCCGTGGACCACCGGCACATCACTACAGATTTCTCTGTCTTCTGATCGACGTGGTGTGAGTTTAGTGGCCGCGCAGCGGCACTGTCCATCGTCTGCAGCGCGGCTTGGTTATTTTGCGGCGCCCGGGATGCGTACGCAATCGCCGCCCTGTCCTTAGCGCGCCCCGCCGGCCCGCAGGTTGATGCCGTACTCCAGGCAGGCCTTCAGACAACACATCATGTGCATTCAGCCACCGGCATTTGCGCTGCCAGCGGCGCGCTGGCGCTGTGCACGAAATAGTGGTTCAGTTTCTCCGGATCAACGACCGCCTCAAAAACTTCCGCCGCAGGCTTGCGAATCTTCAGCTGCACCTGATACTTCGGTTCCATAGGAGTGAACTGTCCGCGGCCAAAATTATGTTGTCCACTTCGACCAACACGATATCACCAAGACGCCGGTACTGGCATCGATGCGCCGTGCTGGGCGCGGCGGCATGGATATTCGCTTTACCCGTGGCGCTGGCACAGAGCGGCGTGCCGAGCGTTACGGGCAATGCGCGGGTGGACAAGCTGCTAAGCCAAATGACGCTCGCTGAGAAATTAACCCTGATTCACGACGCTCGTGAGGATCCTCGCTCCTATCAAGGCCAGGCCGGATACGTTGGCGGCGTACGACGCCTCGGTATTCCGGGATTGCGCTTCGCCGATGGACCACCTGGAGTGCTCACGCGTCATCCGTCGCAGGCCGAAACGGCGACGATGGGTCTGGCCGCTACCTTCGATGTGAGGCTGGCCCAACAAAACGGCGTCGTCATCGGGCGGGAAGCTCGTGCGCTCGGCATCGACGTGTCGCTGCAGCCGTACATCAACATCGATCGCGATCTTGCGTTCCGACGCGCTTACAACACCTATGGCGAAGATCCTTTGCTGACAAGCCTCATCGGTGCAGCCGTGCTGCGCGGCATCCAGTCGCAAAACGTCATGGCGGTGGCCAAGCATTTTATCGCCTACGACAGCGCGGCTACCGATGTATGGGTGGATGAGCAGGCACTGCACGAGATCTACATGGCACCGTTCGAGGCAGCGGTGCGCGCGGGGGTGGCGTCGGTGATGTGCTCCTACAATCACATCAATGGCCCGTATGCCTGCGGCAACAGCGCCACGCTGAGGCAACTGCGAGACGAACTGGGCTTTAAGGGTTTCGTGACCTCGGATTGGGGGGCAACCCATTCAGCGCAATTCATGAACGACGGACTTGATATCGAGATGATCGACGGGCCCGATAGCTCCGGCTATCAAGAGCCCGCGTTTCTCGGCGCCGAGCCCGCGGCGTTGCTCGCGCCGGCGGCCGACTCAAACGGCGAGAGCATGGGCGATATCTATGGAGGCAGTATTCCGGAGGAGTCTGCTGGGCCATCCGCCAGCGATATCGATCTGGGCGCGAAGGTTGAGCCCGAGACCATCAATGAGGCGCTCAAGACCGGCTCCGTCAGTGAGGCGACCGTGACGCGCGCCGCGGGTCATGTGCTATACGAGATGGAACGCTTCGGATTCCTCGATGGTCGATCCAAGCATGTCGTGACTGCGCATGCGACCGAGGCCAACGCCAGAATCATCGGGCGCACCGGCGAGGAGGCGGCGGTGCTGTTGAAGAACGAAGGCGGCGCCCTGCCGCTGAAGAGCGCCGATCTGGATTCGGTCGTTTTGATTGGTCCGACCGCTGAGCAGGTTGACGCCATCGGCATCAACGGCGAGCGCTCCATGGGATTGACCGAGCGGCAGGTCGGTCCTCTGGCTGCCTTAAAAATGATTTCCGGGCACCCCAACATTCGATTTGCCGTGGATGACGATATGACCGGCTCACCGATCCCGGCCGCTGCGCTGAGCCACGAGGGCAATCCAGGGCTCGAGCGCACAGGACCGGCCGGCCGGCACATCGACGCGGCCCTGAACTTTACGCTCAAGGGTGGCAATGCCCTGCAACCCAACACGACAGCGACCTGGAACGGCACACTCACGGTCGCCACGAGCGGCAGCTACTGGCTTTATCTGCAAGCGCTGGGCACAGACGCCAGTCTCTTCATCGACGGTCAACGCGTGGGCGTCACGGGCACATTTCAGGGCGATGTTCACGGAGATATTCTGCAACCGAATCAGGACAACGTAGTCCCGACTACCGATGGCCTGGACAATGTGCGCCACGCCGTGGATCTGAGCGCCGGTGCGCACTCGATCAAGGTTCAGATCAGTCCGGACAGCTCTAACGCGCCTGTGCAACTGCGGCTCAATTGGTATACGCCGCAACAGCGCGCCACGGATCACGAGGCAGCCATTGCCGCGGCCAGTCATGCCAAGGTCGCGGTGGTCTTTGTGTGGGCGCGTCGCTTGCCTGCCTTTGCCCTCGCCGGCGAGCAGGACAAGCTGATTGAAGAGGTTTGCGCGGTAAACCCGAACACGATCGTAGTCCTCAACACCAGCCAGCCAGTGGCGCTGCCCTGGCAGAATCGAGTCAAGGCAATTTTGCAGATGTGGTGGCCCGGCGATGAAGGTGGATGGGCCACCGCGAAGCTACTGTCAGGCAGGACGAGCCCCGCGGGCCGCCTGCCGATGACCTGGGCAACGCGACTTCAGGACTACCCGGCCACGGATCCGAGATATCCCGAGCGCTCAGCCGAAGGCCTGGACCATAAGACCACCTACAGTGAAGGCGTCAACGTGGGCTACCGCTGGTTCGATCATGAGGACATCGAACCGCTGTTCGCTTTCGGTCACGGCTTGAGCTACACCTCGTTCGCATATACGGCGCTCAGGATCGAGCGAGCCGGCGACGGGGGTCTGGATGTGAGCTTCCAGATCAGGAACACCGGCAAAGTGGACGCCGATGAGGTTCCGCAGATCTATCTGGGGACTCCTGGCGAAGCTCCTGAGGGGGCTCAGTTTCCCAAGCGCAGCTTGGTCGCGTTCGATCGCATTCATTTGCAAGCCGGAGAATCCAGGCAAGTGACGCTGCACGTGGCATTACGTCAGCTGCAGTATTGGTCCACCGCCAGCGGCAGCTGGGTGTTGGCCGCTGGCAAGCGCACGCTGAGCGTCGGGGCATCCTCACGCGACTTGCGCCTGCAGCAAAGCATCGATTGAGCTCGCGTGGATCCGGCGCTCGTCACGACGCGAGCCAGGGTAGCAGCACGATCTTGCCGCCGAGTCCGCCGCCATCGATGCGTGTGTGGACGGCGCTCGCGGCCGCGAGCGGCGCACGCTCGACAACCACGGGATGAATGGCGCCTTCGTGCAACAGCTTGAACAGCGCCATCATGTCGGTCTTGAACTCCTCCGGGTGGGTCAATCGACGGGCCGTTATGCTGTAGAAGACGGCCCGCCGGCGCTTAAGTAAAATGCTCAGCACGTTCCAGAGCTTGAGTCGGGCCAAGCCCAGTCCCGCCGACAGCATGCCCTCGCGGCCGACTGCCATGCTCTGCGATCCGTAACCGACGAGCCGGCCGCCGGATGCGAGGCAGGCGAACGAGCGATCGAAATGCGCGCCGCCGATCGCATCGAAGACCGCATCGACGCCGGCGCCGCCCGGGCGGCCTGCAGTGAGTCGGCGCACGCCAGCAACGAAATCTTCGGCGCGATAATCAATCGCCGCCGCGCCGAAGCCTTCGACCACTTGCAGGTTCACGGCCGAGCAGGTGCCGATCGTCTTGAAATCGAGATGGCGCGCCAGATCCAGCAGCGCCGTGCCGACCGTGCCGGATGCTCCCACGACGAGAATCGTGCCACGTCGTGGCAAACGGTAGCGGGTCAGCATTTGGAACGCAGTGAGATACGCGAGCGGCATACACACCGCCTCAGCTGGATCGATGCGATCAGGGACCGGCACCAGGAAACGCACCGGGCGGATCGCATACTGGGCATAGCCGCCGACGATGCAAAGATCGGCGACTAACTGTCCCTCGCGCGGCTCGCTCACGCCGGGGCCCGTCCGTTCCACGACGCCCACGATCTCGTAGCCGGGAGTGAACGGCAGCGGCCCCTTGAAGTCCGGATAGCGGCCGCGCCGGATCATGGTATCGGTAAAGCCGGTGCCGGCGGCAATCACCTTGATGCGCACTTCCCCGCTTCCGGGTTCAGGGATGAGTGGCTGTTCGACCAATTCCAGGACCTCGGGGCCGCCGAAGCGGGAGATGCGGATATGTTGCCAAGACATTCGGCGAGCATAGTGACAAGCTCTGTATCCCGACAGAGGAGCGCCAGGTGTCTCAAACAGTGTCTGAAGTGTTGATCGGCGTGCTTGAACAGATCGGGGTCAAGCACATATTCGGACTGATCGGCGACTCGCTGAATCCGCTCGCGGACGCGGTTCGAAGAAGCCGAATCGAATGGATAGGCGTGCGTCATGAGGAAGGCGCGGCGCTGGCCGCCGCCGGTCAGGCCAAGCTTACCGGCAAGCTCGCGGTGTGCGCCGGCACCACAGGTCCCGGCAGCACGCATTTGGTTGCGGGTCTGTACGAAGCCAGTCGCGATCATGCGCCTGTGCTGGCCCTTTCCGGTGACATGCCGCGAAAATTCCAGGGGACCGACTACATCCAGACGACAAAACCCGATCTTCTATTCCGCGACGTCTCTCTGTATACGCAGACCATCAGCTCACCGCAGCAGGCACCGAGCGTCATTCACCAAGCCATAGCCGCCGCTTATGCCGGCCGGGGCGTCGCCCATCTAACGCTGCCGCAAGACGTCATCTCAGCCAAGGCCGAAGGCGCTATGGCCAGCGTGGCAACACTACGGCCGCGCCAGGAGTTCGCCCCGAGCGGCGAGGATGTCGCGGACATCGTCCGCCGGATCGATGGGGCGGCCAACGTCCTGATCATGTGCGGTGGCGGATGCCATGGCGCCGCCGATCTGCTGCGCGCACTCTCGAGTCGGCTCAAGGCGCCACTGATTCATTCGGTCAAGGGCAAGGACATCATGCCGTACGATGACCCTCAATGGATGGGCGGCATCGGCATGATCGGCACCAGGGCCGTGTACAACGCCGTCATGCACTGTGACCTGCTGCTGATGGTGGGCACGGACTATCCCTACTCCGAGTTCCTGCCTCCCGCTGGGACCGTGATTCAGATCGACGAGCGGCCGCAAGTGCTGGGACGACGCGCGCCAACCGTGCTCGGCGTCGCCGGCTCGGCTCGCCCGAGCCTTAAACTCCTGCTCGACCAGGTCGCTCCCAAGAATGACACCCGGTTCTGGGACAAAGTTACCCAAGAGCGCCGCAGTTGGGACGCCATGCTGGACAAGCAGGCCGACCTGGCACGCAGCGCAGATCGGATTCATCCGCAGGCAGTCGCCCGAACGGTTGGCGATCTGGCTAAGTCCGACGCAGTATTCGTCTTCGACACCGGCCTGAACACGCTCTGGTCAGCCAACTGGATCCGGCAAAGCGGGTCGCAGCGAATCATCGGATCCTTCAACAACGCCGCCGTGGGAACGGCGTTGGCTCAGGCCAATGGAGTGCAGGCGCTGGATCGCTCGCGCCAGGTGATTGCACTGTGCGGCGATGGCGGCTTCAACATGTTGATGTGCGAATTTCTCACTGCCGTGCATCACAAGTTGCCGATCAAAGTAGTGGTCTACAACAATTCGGCCTTTGGACTCATTACGCTCGAGGCTGAGAGCGTGGGTCTGCCTGCATTTCGAGAAGGCATCGAATTTCCTAATCCAGACTTCGCGGCCCTGGCTCGTGCCTGCGGCGGCCACGGATTTACCGCTAAAAAGCCCAACGAGTTGAAAGCGGCGATCGCTGAGGCCTTTGCGATCGATGGCCCGGCGATCATCGATGCCGTTGTCCCTTCCAACGAGCTGCCGAACCTGCCACATCTTGAGCTGGACACGGTGCGCCAGGTCGCCGTGGCAAAGATCAAAGAGGCGCTTCTCATGCTCACTGGAGGATGACTGCACTCAAGAGCTTCGCTTAGCCTTCGCTCGAATCCTCCTTCCTGGTCACGCTGATCGATACCGCAACATCCCACGCGTTGTGAATGCCGATAAACAGCAATAGTAGAGAGGCCGTCGCAATACCGTACAGGCTCTGTTGCGGCCAACGCGGTGTCAGAAATGCGATGACGAGCAATGCAGCGTAGACGGCGATCGGCAGGATCGCATGCCAGAGCCAATCCTCGCCCACCGGGACGTACTTACTTGCATAGCGGCGCATGCTCGCGACAATGACTGCGCCGTACAACAGACCCCCGAAACCTGCAACGCCGAAGCCGAGGCCCAGACTTATCGTGTTTTGGCCCGGCATGTTCAGGAACGCCGCCAGCGCCAGTACCGTGCAAAAATGCACGATCGTCGGCGTGACATAGGCGCGCAGACCACTCGTGGCGGTACGACGCGATTCCTTGGCGAGCGCGATGACGACGAAGGTCAGCCCCGTGAGCCCGGCGGCTGCCGAGCCGGTAATGATGTAGAAGTTCTCCCATTCTGCAAGCGTCGATAAGGCCATCGGCAACCTCTGCGTCGATTCCGGCGCCACAGAAGATACACCGGCCGATCCGGGGCCGACAGGCGGAGTAAGATTTATCCTCGGAGCTTCCCAAAAATATCCCGCCCAAGAGAACAGGAGCGCAATCCATGAGCAACATGCAGGACACGATTACGACACCGGACGGGATCAAGATCTACTACAAAGATTGGGGCAAGGGGCAGCCCGATCGTCTTCTCCCATGGGTGGCCGCTCTCCTCGGACGATTGGGACGCGCAGCTGATGTTCTTTCTCAGTCGCGGCTACCGCGTGATCGCGCATGAACGACGTGGCCACGGGCGCTCGAGTCAGATCCCGGACGGGCATGATCACTATGCCCAGGACCTTGCGGCGCTGGTAACGCATCTGGAGCTGAAGGATGCAGTCCATATCGGACACTCGACCGGCGGCGGCGAGGTCGCTCGCCACGGCGCGAAGCGGGTCGCCAAGGCGGTGCTGATCAGTTCCGTACCTCCGATCATGGTCAAGACGCCGGCGAACCCGGGTGGTCTGCCCAAGGAGGTGTTCGATGGCTTCCAGGCCCAGGTGGCGGGCAATCGAGCTCAGTTCTATCTGGATCTGGCGACAGGCCCGTTCTACGGATTCAACCGCCCGGGCGCCAATGTAAAGGAAGGCGTGATCCGCAACTGGTGGCGCCAGGGGATGATGGGCGGCGCGAAAGCCCATTACGACGGAATCGTCGCCTTCTCACAGACTGACTTCACGCCGGACTTGAAGGAGATCATGGTGCCCACGCTGGTGATGCACGGCGATGATGACCAGATCGTGCCCTACGCGGACTCAGGTCCTCTCACCGCGAAGATCGTCAAGAACGCAACGCTAAAGACGTACCGGGGCTTCCCGCACGGGATGTGTACGACGCAAGCCGATACCATCAACGCCGATCTGCTCGCATTCATCAAATCGTAGTCGAGGTACCAAGCTCGAAGGAGTCCTCCATGAGCGAACTGCCCCTCTTGACGCCGGAGCGCTGCGTCCTCGCCTTGATCGATCAGCAGGCGGGTCTTGCGTTCGGCGTGAGCTCGATCGACCGGCGCATGACCTCATGGATCCAAGTGCTGCTCGAGTTTCAGCGCGACTGGACGCGTCACGAGACCTACGATGCAGCACGCGGCATCGTCGAAGCGCATGGAGGAGGCTACGGGATCGGACTGGCCTATGCGCGCGCTATGATTCATCCGACTTAGGACCTCACCAAGGTCTATGAATGAACCGCCCGATTGCATTGATTTTGTTCTGCAGCGTTAGCCTTCTTTGCGCTCTTAGGGGCGCGGCGCACGGGGCCGCGCTTTACACGGCTAGTCAAGCGCAACAGGGCGCTGCGATTTATGCGCAGCAATGCGCGGGGTGCCACGGCGACACATTGGAGGGCGACAGCGGACCGGCGTTGACGGGTGCGGCATTCAATGAAATGGCCACTGCCCAGCATCTGACCATCAAATCGCTGTTGGATGTGCTGTCACGGACGATGCCCGTGACAGCACCTGGGTCTTTGAAGCACGAAGAATATTTAGCTCTGACCGCACTCATTTTGCAGCAATCCGGTTTTCTCGCGGGCGACACGCCGCTGTCCGAGGAAAGCGCGAATCTGGGCAGCATTGGCCTGGGCATCGACACGGCCGCCGCTGCCGCCACGGCCGCCGCAATGCGCACGGCCTCGCAGGGCGTCTATACCGAAGCGCAGATGACGCAGGGAAAGGCGCTCTATTCCGACAATTGCCTGCAGTGCCATGGCGGTGAACTGGACGGCGCGGAAGATGCGCCGCCCTTGGCCGGTAGGCTCTTTCTCAGCAAATGGGGCGGCCTGCCGGTAGGGGTCCTTCACGCCTTCATCGACAAGAGTATGCCGCCCGGCAATGGCGGCGCGCTGGGAGCCGTATCGGAGGCCGCTGTCGTGGCCTATATTCTGTACAAGAATAATTTTCCTTCGGGTTCGCAGCCCTTGCCGGCCGATCCCGTGGGTTTGAATGGCATCATCACAAATTAAACCGATCGATTCGAAAAGAGCTCTTTGATCAAGGGGCAACCGGGAAGCACATGAAACGGGTCAGCACATTCGTGTTTGTCTCCTGCGCGGCGCTGCTGGCCACCGCGTTCGCACAACCCGCGCCGACCCCACTTTCTGCGCCGCCGGCCGTCAATCCGGTGATACCGGGCATCTCGGTCGGCATTGGGGCGCCGGCCCCACCGCTGCCCGATAGCGCCGCGGCGGCCGCCTTGTTCAAGGATGTCAAGACCGCTGGTGCGCCGGCCCCGACGCCTGGAGAAATCTCGGGCAACACCAACACGATGCATCCGATCGCAAGTTACTTGCCAGTGACCGACGCGATGCTGCGCAATCCGGACCCTGCCGATTGGCTCATGATGCGAGGCAATTACCAGGGCTGGGGCTATAGCAAGCTCAGCCAAGTCAACAAAAGCAACGTCAAGGGCCTGCAGCTGGTCTGGGCGCGTCTGATGGAGCCCGGCATCAATGAAGCCACGCCCATTATCTATAACGGAGTGATGTTCCTGGGCAATCCCAATGATGTGATTCAGGCGCTCGACGCAGCGAGTGGCGAAATACTCTGGCAGTATCGGCGCCGTCTGCCGTCCCTTGAAACTATGCACAACAGCAATTGGGGCCAGCGCAAACGCAGCATCTTTCTATATGACGATAAGGTCTACACAACCACACGCGACAACTTCCTGGTCACGCTTGACGCCAAGACAGGCAACGAGCTGTGGGAAGTCAATCGTGGCGGAGACTATTACGCCACCAACACCACCGGTCCGATCGTCGTCAAGGGTGTCGTGCTGGCTGGAGCAAGCTGCCAGGAAGCACCTTTCGGCTGCTATGTCGACGCGCATGACGCCCAGAGCGGCAAGCTGATGTGGCGCAACGAGGTGATTCCGCATCCGGGCGAGCCCGGCGATGAGACTTGGAAAGGCAAACCCTTCAACGAGCGCTGGGAAACCGGCGTCTGGGGGCCCATCACCTATGATCCGGATGTGAATATTGCCTATTACGGTTCCAGCGGCGTTGGCCCTGCTTCCGAGGCACAGCGCAATCAGATCGGCGCCACGCTGGCAGGCACAGACACGCGTTTCGCGATCGAACCGCAGACGGGAAAAATTCTCTGGAAGCACCAGGTTCTGCCCGAGGACAATTGGGACCAGGAATGCACCTTCGAGATGATGCCGATCACCACTCCGGTTCACCCCGAGGCGAAGGCCGATGGCGTGTTCTCAGTCGGCAGGGGCGCGCAATCCGTCAGCCGCAAAACGCTGATCGGTGTTCCCTGCAAGACCAGCATCATGTGGAGCTTCGATGCGCTGAAGGGCGACTACCTCTGGTCCAAATCCACCGTGAGGCAAAATCTGGTCGACAAGATTGACGCCAAAGGCGCCGTTAGCGTCAATCCAGACATGCTGATGCTGGATGTAAACAAAACCTATCACATCTGCCCGCCCTATACGGGTGGCCGCGATTGGCCTTTTTCCGCCTATAGCCCCGAAACCAATGTCATGTATGTCGAACTGCAGAATCTGTGCGGCGATATGCGTGTGCGTACCGACAATGTTCCGAGCCTGCCGCGCAATCAGTACAACACGATCGGTCCGCAACGCGTCGCGGACGATAAGACCAATATTGGCCGAATTGATGCGATCAATGTGGAGACTGGCAAGACCGTCTGGAGCTGGGAGACTCCTGCTTCCAACTATTCGCCGATCCTGGCGACGGCAGGCGGGTTGCTCTTCAACGGCGGCATGGATCGTTATTTTCGAGCCCTCGATCAGCTCGACGGCAAGGTGATCTGGCAGACCCGGTTAGGCTCGCAGGTTTTCGGCGCGCCGGTCACGTTCAGCGTCAAGGGACGCCAGTATATTGCTGTGGCCGCAGGCGGCGGCTACAACGGCGGCGTAGCGAACGCGCTGCCGGGTGTCGATCAACCCTCTGGCGCGAACATGGTCTACGTGTTCGCTCTGCCGGAATAGGCCCGACTAACCCTGGCTGGAGGAGCTGCCGCGGATCTGCGTCTGCGTGTAACTTTGCAGACCGACGCGCGCAATCAGATCGAGCTGCGTCTCGAGCCAATCTATGTGCTTTTCTTCGGATTCCAGGATGTGCTCAAACAGCTCACGTGAGACAAAGTCCGCGAGCCGCTCGCAATCCGCAATGGCCGCGCCCAAATCCGTTCGTGCAGCCTGCTCAAGCTTCAGATCGCACTCCAGCACCTCAGGAACGTTCTCGCCCACCAGGAGCTTGCCCAAATCCTGCAGATTCGGCAGCCCTTCGAGAAACAGGATGCGCTCGATCAGACGATCGGCGTGCTTCATCTCATCGATCGATTCCTGATATTCATAGCTGGCCAGATGCTGCAGGCCCCAGTGTCCGTACATACGCGAATGCAGGAAGTACTGGTTGATGGCGGTGAGCTCATTCTTGAGCACCGTATTGAGGTGCTGGATGACCTTGGGATCGGCTCTCATGCCGCGCAATACTGACCGCAACCGCGGGGCGGAGCAAGGGAATCAGGCGGTTGCGAAGTCCCGGCTATCTAATACGCCGGAGCGCTCGCGCTGCTGTTCAGCGATCAAGTTTGTGGCGCTCTCTATACAGCTGCCGCAGCAGCCGCCCACGGGTAGCCGCCGCTGCACCTCGCACAAGGTGCTTGCGCCGTGTTCTACCGCGCGGCGGATCTGGCGATCAGTAATCTGATGACAGATGCATATATACATGACGCTAAAATCTACATGCAAATGCGAATCATTGTCAATTGTCTTGACATGCGAACGAAAA
>Ga0302177_10000957_pt1 | contig 20954 bp, 18 predicted proteins | sample I_Palsa_E1_2_FD_198780 | JGI IMG/M metagenome (GOLD analysis project Ga0302177, IMG submission 198780) | Peat permafrost microbial communities from Stordalen Mire near Abisko, Sweden - I_Palsa_E1_2 | ecosystem: Environmental > Terrestrial > Soil > Palsa > Peat permafrost | place: Sweden... | reverse complement strand
CGTTTCTTCGACCATCGTGTCAGGAAGCAGCCGGCGAAGTCGTGACGCCACAGCGAGGCGGGCGGGCTTGCTCAGGCGTGACCGTCTCCGCGCGACAACGACCCTTGAGGCACCGCGGCTCCGCGCTACCTCGGCGAGGACACGTGCGGGGGCTGTCCCTTCAATAGCGCTGAATTGTCCACCCAGTTCGCCCGTAAGGGCGCGATTTCGCTCGAGTTCACGACTGCGGGACGTGGAGCTGTCGGCAACATCGACGTGAATTACCAAGAGGTCGGCGTCGTCCTCGCGTGCGACCTGTGCGGCAGTCTTGATGACGATCTCGCCGCGTGGCGATCCCGAGACACCGGCCACGACGACCGGGCGGTTGACCAGGCCGCGACGAAAAAGCAGCTCAGAGCCGACCTCGTCGAGATTGCCCGTCACCCAGGCCGCGCACAACTCGTTGAGTGCCTCGAGGTTGGAGACCTGGAAATACTCCGCCAGGGCGCCGCCGACCCGGTCGGCGGAATAGACCTTCCCCGCCATGATTCGCTGCCGAAGAGCGTCGATCGCCATGGGCACCACGGTCACCTCGCCGCCGCGAATGAAATGATCGGGTACCGACTCGACGACGCCGACACCGGTCAGGCGCGCCGCATAGTCGCGGACTGACTCCAGGTTCGCCACGTTCGTCGTCGTCACGACGTCGAGCCCGGCGGCCAAAAGATCTGCCGCGTCCTCCCAGCGTCCCCGGCCGGTGTCGGGGACGCTGGGAGCCAGTTCGTCCAACAGGACCACCTTCGCTCCGCTCGCAAGCACTCCATCCACGTCGAGTTCGGAAAAGGCGCCACCCCGGTGAAGAGCTTGACGCGGGCAATGACCTCGAGGTCCCTCAGTTGCGCCCTCGTCTCGCTGCGCCCGTGTCGCTCGATCCAACCGACGACGACTCGCTCGCCGGCTTCGACGCGCCGCCGGCCCTCCGCCAACATGCTGTAGGTCTTCCCAACCCCGGGAGCAAACCCCAGATAGGTGCGCAAGTGTCCGTGCGCTGTCCTGTGCTCGATTTCCCCTGTCATCCAATCACAGTGCCCTGAGTCCTTGATGATTTGTTGCGCACATGTCTCTATTCAAATGGCGGACCGTTCCGGACCGGTACATTCCTCATCGGAGCAATTGTGATCGTGGGCGGCCTGGCGTTCCTCGCTGGCGTTTCCCTGGACCGATTACCTGGCCACACGTCCGCCACGTTCATCGATGCCAGCGAGGGAAGCCCGTGTCCCAGGTACTGGCGGCCCACTCGCCGGTCTATGACTGGGGGTCTTCGGGCTTATCGCCAATCGAGGTCACTTCTGGCGTGGCGTTCCGCCTGGCAATGATATGCACGTCGATGCCGGCCGGGGCCGCCAATAGCGAGATCTTCCTGACGATGGAACCACCACCCTTTAGTTCCTGCCATCGGCTGCGGCTGCTCGAACCAACCACGATTTGGGTTATCTGATGCGCACGCGCGAACTCAAAGATTGACTGTGCCGGGTCGTCAGCGTGAGCCTCATGCCAATGCGCGCCGACGTCGGTGGTCAACTGCCGGAGAAGTTCTAGTTGCTTTTCTTGGGATCGTCTTGAGCCTTCGCTGGACGCGATGTGCAGGACGTGAAGTTCCCCTTTGATGCGCGAGGCCATCCTCGATGCCCGGCGAACAATGGCGTCTGTGCCGGGGGCCCCGGTGACGGCGACCAGGATACGCTCGCTTGTTTCCCATAGGACGCTTGCGTGGCGATCTTTGAGGTGTTCGAGCAATTCCTCCTCTGTTTCGTCGGCCAGAAAGCGCAGTGCGAGTTCTCTGAGGGCCATGAGGTTGTCTTCCCGAAAGAAGTTGGTCAGGGCCTTCGGGACCTTCTCGGGGGGATAAATGTTGCCGTGAAGCATCCGACGACGAAGTTGTTCGGGAGACGAGTCAACCAGCTCGATCTGGTCTGCTTTGCGAAGCACCCAATCCGGAACCCGTTCGTGAATTGGCACCCCGGTGATCTGCTCGACCGCGTCAGCGATGCTCTCGAGATGCTGAATGTTCACGGTGGTGATGACATCAATCCCGGCGCCAAGAAGCTCCATGATGTCCTGCCAACGTTTCTCATTGTGACCCGAACCGGGAACATTCGTGTGCGCCAATTCATCGACGAGGGCCAGCTTTGGATGTCGCTGGAGAACGGCGTCCAGATCCATCTCCTCGAATACCGCTCCCCGGTATTCGACTGACCGTCGCGGAACGACTTCGAGGTCTCCAATAAGGTCTTCGGTGTTTCGTCTGCCGTGACTCTCAACGAGTCCGATGACCACGTCGGTACCCCGTTGCTTTCGCCGGTGGCCCTCGTTGAGCATGGCATATGTCTTGCCGACGCCGGCGGCGGCTCCGAGATAGAGACGGAAGTGCCCGGCGGGCTCCACCTCGTCGGCGTGGTCGGAAGGTGCGACAGGTTGCGCATTGAGCGCTTCGGTGCTGCCCGGGGATTCCGCCATGAGCCCTGTGTTCAACTCCCTAATTCGATGGGTTCGAGACCAGACCCACTATGCGAAGGAGCATTCGAGATGAGCGAGCCGCCAAAAGACGACTGGCGATGTACGTCCTCGAGAAGCTGACCTTCCTTCACGCCGTATCACCCGGCCCGGTTGACTTGTCTGAACCCGTGACGCTCAGTTTGTCCGTTCCCTCACTCGAGACGGCGACTGCCGTCAGGCGGCGGTATCGGAGTCGGACATCCTCGAGATCGTTCGCTTGATCCACGGTCTCATCCGCGCTCTGGAGGATCATCTTGGCTTGCCGCATCAGGACGCCGCGTTGTCCAGAAGCGGAGGTTTCCGATGCGATAGAGGTCAAAGCGTCCAACATACGAATGAGGACGGCAGGCATTCCTCGCGAAGCCTGACGGATCTTGTCGAAGGCGCGGTTCACCATTCGCGCATAGGAAGGATCGGTCTCGATGAGTCGGACGCGATGAAAGCGGTCCCGATAAACGCCTTCTGAGAGTGTTCGGCTCGAGACTTGACTAAGCCCGGCGGAGAGCCAATCAATGCAGGTGAGTGCGGTGAAAGTATCGTTCACGGCGGGAGAAAGGGCACGGATGGCTATCTCGACCAGTTGATCGATGGCAAATACCGGATCTTGCATGAGCGTGCGGTGTGGGCCGGTCACATGCGCTTTGGACAGAGCAAGGGCGACTTGGCCGGCTGCACCCCCGGGCCAGACGGTCGCCAGCGTCTGTCCCGTAGCGATGAAGTGTCCTGGTCGATGATCGAGGCGGATCACCGCATCCGTTCGCGAGGCAATGTCGACCAACTGGGCATATCCGACAAATTGCAAATAGCCGCTGGTATTCGACCGGACGACGGCGCCCCGCTCGTCGATGAGCGACAGCAGCTCGGCCACCGATCGGCCGACGGTCTCCCCGGTCGCCCCTTCCACATCAGGGTCGTCCATCGGGAATTCGGCATCGATGGCACGCGTCAGGTCGCGAGCGATTCCAGCGATCACTTCAGGTAACTGGATCGATTTGGCGATGTGGTGAATGAAGTAGATGAGAACGCCCAGATCTACCAGGAGCAAGGCCTCGGCAAACGTGATCGAGAGGTGGGGTACGAAGTCGCCGTGGGGGCTGTCGGTGATCGAACCAAGTGCAAGTACCGAGTACACAAAGGTACCGACAAAGACCCCCAGGGTCATCTGGTTTCCCACGTCTCGGATGAAGTTGCGCATCATCCGGGGGCCGAACTGCTGTGAGGCCAGAGTCAGAGCCAGGATGGTGATGGAGAACACCACACCGATGACGGTGATCACTGCAGCAGCGATGGCAATCAGCACCTGACGGCCAGCATCGGCGTTTCCGGTTCGGATCCAGAATGGCAGGGCGAGATGATGGTGGTAGGCCGCCAAGTCGATTTCGAAGGTCAACAAGAAGAGGAGAGCGGCTCCAAAAACAAACACGGTTGGGACCAACCAAAAAGTGGTGCGTAGTGCCTCCCACCGCCAACTTGGCAGTTTTCCCTGCGCGCCTTTTGGTGGGTTCGTCGTGCCGATGTCAACCATGGACAACCACCGGTCCCCAATGTGACCCACCGGCGATCATGCCAACCGGAGGCGGCATCGGAGGAGACACGTCTTGATCACGCCGGCCGCGGCAGCAGGCTTCCCATGTCCTCGGATCCCAGGGCCGTCCAACGAATCGTTCCGCTACTCGAACCAGGTACGGAGTCAGCCGCCGAGAGGTGAGTGGTCGAATGTTCGGAGGTACTCTGAGCAGGGGCGGGAGGCCCTGTTGCATGTTCGTCCGAGCGCACCCAAATTTCGCGCTGAGGCGCTGGTCGAAGAAGTTCCGGTTGTAAGAGGCGATCAAGGGCGTTGTCCTTCTTTCGCCGACCAGACTTCCCGGCACACCCTTGCGTCATATGTTAGTGGATGTGGACGCCGGTTCTTTGGGTTCTTGATACCTGGAGGCTAGAACCCTCGTTGGTTTCCTTCTTCATGCAAGGTGACACCGCATGCCGGGCGTCTCGCCCACCTCGAAATCGTACGCCCGACTTCGGGCATCCAATTCTGGGCTGGATCGGATGCGTAACGAGGGCTGGGGTAGGCAAATTGACCTTTTGTTAACGGCATTCGCTACTTGTTCACCTTCTATTAATACGAACGATTCCAAACTACGCTCATGGCTGACTTCCTAAGCGTCCTGAGCATCGTGGGCTTCATCGCCGTCTTCTCGGGTCTCATCTGGGCTCTGGAGCGGGTATGAGCCTCGTCCAGGGCATCCTGCTCGCAGTCTCGGGTCTCGTCTTCATCTACCTCGGCATTGCGATGTTCAAGCCCGAGTGGTTTTAGGTGGACTTCTTCTGGACGGTCGTCGTCCTCGTCGTCGTCCTGGCGTTGTGTTGGCGCTATCTGGGCAGCTACATGGTCGCCGTCTACGAGGGCCGCGTTCACTTCCTGGGTTTTGTTGAGCGGCCGATCTACCGGCTTCTCGGCACCGGCCCCGACAAGGAGCAGACGTGGAAGCGCTACGCCACCTCACTTGTCGTGTTCTCGGGTTTGTCCCTGGGTATCACCTATCTCATCTTGCGGCTCCAGGGCTCGCTTCCCCTGAACCCCCAGCACTTCGGGGCCGTGCCCCCGGCGCTGTCGTGGAACACTTCGGCTTCGTTCATCACCAATACCAACTGGCAGAACTACGGCGGCGAAGAGACGATGTCGTACCTCTCCCAGATGGCCGCGCTCACGGTGCAGCAGTTCGTGACGCCCGCTGTGGGCATCGCCGTCGCCCTCGGCATCATCAGGGGCTTTTCCCGTAAGAACTCACCCACTATCGGCAACTTCTGGGTCGACACGACGCGTGGCATGCTCTACATCCTCTTCCCGATCGCCACCGTTGCCGGATTGATCTTCGTCGGCCAAGGGGCGGTCGACACCCTGGGCGGCCCGGTCAACATCCACAACATGTTGAACGGGGTCTCGCAAACTCTCGCCGTCGGGCCGGTTGGCTTCATGGAGGCCATCAAACAGTTGGGCACCAACGGGGGCGGGTTCTTCAACACCAACTCGGCCCACCCGTTCGAGAACCCGACGGGGTTGACCGACCTGCTATCAATTATCTTGCTCCTGTCCATCCCGGTCGCCTTGACGTATGTCTTCGGCAAGATGGTGGGGGCCGTGCGCCAGGGCGTGGCCATCCTGGCCGCCATGACCATCATCTTCGGGTGCTGGGTCGGCTTTGCCGTGGCGGCCGAGCATCAGGCCAACCCTGCCGTGCAGGCGGCCGGCCTTGTCCATCAGCCGACCGGGAACACCGTCGGCAAGGAGGTCCGCTTCGGTGTGCCCTCGTCGGCACTGTTCGGCGTGTCGTCCACCCAGACCTCGACCGGATCGGCCGACAGCGCTTATGACTCGTTCACGCCGATCGGCGGAGGAGCGCTGCTTACCGGCATGATGATCGGTGAGGTCACCCCCGGCGGGGTGGGCAGCGGCCTCTACACCATTTTGATCTATGCCGTCATCGCCGTCTTCTTGGGGGGCCTCATGGTGGGCCGAACACCCGAGTACCTCGGCAAGAAGATTCAGGCCGCGGAGGTGAAGCTCGCCGGCCTGGGCTCACTCGTCATGCCGATCGCCGTCCTGGCCATCACCGCGGTAGCCGTCTCGCTCCATGCCGGCCGGGTGGGACCGGAGAACGCGGGCCCGCACGGGTTTACCGAGATCCTCTACGCCCTGACCTCTCAAGGCAACAACAACGGGTCGGCCTTCGGGGGGTTGACCGGTGACACCACCTTCTACAACATCCTGGGCGGCGTGGACATGTTGATCGGCCGCTTCGGGATCATGATCCCGGCCCTCGCTCTCGGTGGCGTGCTGGCGGCCAAGAACACGGTGCCGGCCGGGGCGGGGACGTTCCGCACCGACAGCCCGATGTTCGTCGGTCTCCTCATCGGCGTCATCCTCATCATTGGTGGTCTGACGTTCTTCCCCGCCGTCTCCCTCGGTCCAATCGTCGAGCAGTTCAGCCACGGAAAGTTCTTCTAATGACCACAGTTGCCGCAACACCCACCTCACCGCAAAGTGCGCCGCACGGTGTGGCCGAGCAACGCGGGCTCTTCGACCCCGAGATCCTCAAGGAGGCGCTGGTCGGTTCGATCACCAAGTTGGACCCCCGGGTGCAGGTCAAGAACCCGGTCATGTTCGTGGTGCTCATCGGCTCGGTCGTGACCCTGATCGAATCGATCTCTCACCCGGACTTCTTCAACTGGGCGATCACCTTCTGGCTGATCCTCACCGTGCTCTTCGCCAACTTCGCCGAGGCCATGGCCGAGGGCCGGGGCAAGGCGCAGGCCTCGGCCCTGCGCAAGATGCGCTCGGAGACCATGGCCCGACGCCTCTTACCTGACGGCTCCGAGGAGTTGGTCGCCGCCGCCTCGCTCGCCAAGGGCGACCTAGTCGTCTGCGAGGCGGGCGACCACATCCCTTCGGACGGCGAGATCATCGAGGGTGTGGCTTCGGTCGACGAGTCGGCCATCACGGGGGAGTCGGCTCCCGTCATCCGCGAGTCGGGCGGTGACCGCTCAGCAGTGACCGGGGGGACCACGGTTCTTTCGGACCGCATCGTGGTGAGGATCACGGCCGAGGCCGGTAAGACGTTCTTGGACCGCATGATCTCCCTCGTCGAGGGGGCCAACCGCCAGAAGACGCCCAACGAGATCGCGCTGACCATCCTTTTGGCCGCGCTCACCATCGTCTTCCTCCCGGTCGTGGTCGTCCTCCAGCCCTTCGGGCACTACGCCGGCGCCACCGTGTCCGTCGTCATCTTGGTCTCGCTACTGGTCTGCCTCATCCCCACCACGATCGGTGCTCTGCTCTCGGCCATCGGCATTGCCGGCATGGACCGTCTGGTGCAGAAGAACGTTCTCGCCATGAGCGGCAGGGCGGTCGAGGCTGCCGGGGACGTGCAGACACTCTTGTTGGACAAGACGGGCACCATCACGCTCGGCAACCGCATGGCATCGGATTTCTTCCCGGTGGCCGGTCACAGCGAAGAGGAGGTGGCCGACGCCGCCCAGCTCGCCTCGCTGGCCGACGAGACCCCCGAGGGTCGCTCCATCGTGGTGCTGGCGAAGGAACGCTTCAACATCCGCGAACGCGAGCTCTCCGGGGCGCACGAGTTCGTCCCCTTCTCCGCCACCACCCGCATGTCCGGTCTCAATGTCGACGGGCGCCAGATCCGCAAGGGCGCGGCCGATTCGGTGCGCCAGTGGGTGCTCGACCAGGGCGGCCCCGTCCCCGAAGGGCTACAGGACATCGTCGATCGCATCGCCCGGGCGGGTTCGACGCCCCTGGTGGTGGCCGAGGACGCCAACATCCTCGGGGTCATCGAGCTCAAAGACGTGGTCAAAGAGGGCATCAAGGAGCGTTTCGCCGAATTGCGCGCCGCCGGCATCCGCACCGTGATGATCACCGGCGACAACCCCCTCACGGCGGCGGCGATCGCCCAAGAGGCCGGGGTCGATGACTTCTTGGCCGAGGCCACCCCAGAAGCGAAGATGGAGCTGATCAAGGCGGAGCAACAAGGCGGGAAGTTGGTCGCCATGACGGGCGATGGCACCAATGACGCTCCGGCGTTGGCTCAGGCCGATGTCGGCGTGGCCATGAACACCGGGACGACAGCGGCCAAGGAAGCCGGGAACATGGTCGACCTGGACTCCAACCCCACCAAGTTGATCGACGTCGTGGAAATCGGCAAGCAGCTCCTGATCACCCGCGGCTCGTTGACCACCTTCTCCATCGCCAACGACGTGGCCAAGTACTTCGCCATCATCCCCGCCCTCTTCGTGGTGACGTATCCGCAGATCAAGGCCCTCAACATCCTGCACCTGCACAACGCTCAGAGTGCCGTCCTCTCGGCCGTGATCTTCAATGCCCTGGTGATCGTGGCGCTCATCCCTCTGGCCCTGCGCGGTGTCAAGTGGCGGCCCTCGGGCGCCGCCTCCATTCTGCGGCGCAACGTCTTCATCTACGGAGTCGGCGGTGTCATCGCCCCCTTCGCCTTCATCAAGCTCATCGATCTCATCCTCACGGCGCTGCACGCCTACTAAGGACCACGCACATGCTCACCCAACTCCGCCGCTCCGCCATCTTCTGCCTTATCTGCCTGGTCCTGTTCGGCCTGGTCTTCCCCTTGCTCGGGGTGGGCCTCTCCCAGTTGTTCTTCAAGCACCAGGCCGACGGCTCGATCACCGCCAACGGCTCGACGCTCATCGGACAGAACTGGTCTGACACGAAGTGTCCCGGACATGCGCTCGGGAGCTGCGTGTTCCAGGGCCGACCCGACGACCTCGGTCCCTACGCCAGTGCCAAGCTGAGCCCGGCCGAGCACCCGGGCGACGACCCTCTGGTCGCCAACGGCGTGGCCGGTGAATCGGGCGCGACCAACCTCGGCCCTCACTCGGCCGAGCTCAAGGCCTACACCAAGGAGTTGATCGCCTACTGGCACAAGCGGGGCGTGCAACCCACCTCCGATCTGGTCACCACCTCGGGCAGCGGGATCGATCCCGACATCACGCCCGCCGATGCTGTGGCCGAGATCCCCATGGTGTCCCGGGCCACGGGACTCTCCAGCGCGGTCCTCACGCGCCTGATCAACCAGCAGACCAACGGTGCCGAGCTCGGCTTCTTGGGTTCGCCCTACATCACCGTGCTCCAGCTCAACGAAGCACTGGTCAAGCTGGAGAAATGACAGCTACCGCCATCTCGGCGGTGGTGGCTCGGCGGCCCGCCATGCTGGCCGGATGGGTCACGGGGGCGGTGGCACATGTCCGACCGTGGGTTCGACTCGACGTCGCGTTCTGCGACGAGACCGGTTCCATCACCCTGCGTTTCCTGGGTCGAACGCAAATTCCCGGAATTGTCAAAGGCTGCCGTTTGACGGTCGAGGGCACGCCATGGATGGAAGGCGACAGCCTCGTCATGCTCAATCCCATTCCCACGAGCTGTTCCGGTGGCTCAGCGGGGCCATTGGGCAACGTTGCGTGGCCGCCTACGTGGGGTAAGCGCACGACAACGTCCTTGTTACGTCCCATTCGATGACCGACCTCGACGCGAACCCTTGAGACCTTTGGAGGAATCATGAACGCAGCGCTCATCACTCCCAGCTTTCCCACTGCCCTGCTCTACGCGGCGTCATTGGTATTCGTGATGTGGACCGTCGTCGACGTGATGAACGTCCTACATCCGCCCTCCCGGCCAGGAGGAAAGCGGCCTGGATCATCGGTTCAGTGGTGGGGTGGTTGCTTTTCGGGATCGTTGGGGCGTTCGTCGCCCTGGTCTATCTGGTGGGGCCTCGTAGGCGAATGAATGCTGAACTTCGCTAGAAGGGTCACGATGGATCTATCGGTTCAAAGAGCCACGCGTGGACCCATCTGCCTGTTCGCGGTTGCGATCACGGCTATCGGGATTTCAACGGCGCTCAGTGCGAGCGCGTATGGCAACGTCATCAGCACAGGCTCGGTACTGCAATCCGCCACTTCTGCGATCGCCCAGCAGACCAGCGCCCACGTCGTGTTCGTCGCTCACGCCAGCTCGTCTTCGACCACGGAGAAGATTGTCGCCGATGTGGGACTGACCGGCGGTGTGGAGACGCTCTCTGAGGGCAAGGCCGACTTGGCGATCAGGGTGACACCCTCCTATGCGTACGTCCACGGGAGCTCCTCCGGTCTGACCACGCTTTTCGGTCTGACCGCCGCACAGGCGAAGAAGCTCGGAAAAAGCTGGGAGTCGTGGAAGCAAGGCACCAAGCAGTACTCCAATCTGAAGGCAGATCTCACCTTGTCATCGGTGACAGCCCTCCTTCCAAAGGCCAAGGGTACGACGTTGTCCACCGAAGTCACCGACGGGTCCACGTTGTACGTCCTCACCTGGAAAAGCGCGGCTACGAGCTCCATCCCCAAGCTGTCGCACACGCTCACCTTCTCGGCCATGGGGGCGAGCCTGCCGATTGAGGAGACCGAGACTTCTTCGACTGGAGTGAAGGTCGAGACAGAGCTCTCGAGATGGGATGAGGATGTCAACGTCCTCGTGCCGCCGGTTGCGTCCACTGTCGCCTCATCCAAAATCACGGGTTAGCAGCGAGCATCCGCGGCAGTCTCGGGATGTGCCTGCACGTACTCGACCAGTATCGTCTCGGACCGGGGTCTGTAAACGGAAGGAGCTGTCGACGTGCGAATGAAGGTTGATTTGGAAGAGGAGAGCTCAGAGATGGACGTCGTCGACATCACATTCTTGAAGGAACCCGATGACAAGCTATGGGTTGACTTCCACGTCGTCACCGAACATGAAATCCTTGGGCATATTCGCATACCGGTAGACCAGATAGTCAGAATCACAGAAGCTTGAGCAGAATGCCCCCCTTGGTTGTGGCCGCCTCGGGGATTGGCGGGGCATGTATGGCGGGCGAATTGACAGTATTGGCGCCGGGGCCTACACCGATAGGGAGAGGGGCCCTCCCACCAACACCGCAAGATAGGAGAAGCTTGCAATGAGCACCGTTACCACTTCCGACGGCGTGGAGATCTTCTACAAGGACTGGGGGTCGGGCCCGGCCATCGTCTTCAGTCACGGGTGGCCGCTCTCTGCTGATGACTGGGACACCCAGATGCTGTTCTTCCTGCAGCATGGCTACAGGGTCGTTGCCCACGACCGGCGCGGACATGGCCGTTCTTCGCAGATCAGCGATGGTCACGATATGGACCACTACGCCGATGACCTGGCCACGGTCACCGCTCATCTCGATCTCCACGACGCCGTGCATGTCGGCCACTCGACGGGCGGTGGCGAGGTCGTCCGCTACATCGCCCGGCACGGCGAGAGCCGCGTTGCGAAGGCGGTACTCATCAGTTCGGTGCCCCCGCTCATGGTCCAGACCGACGCCAACCCTGGCGGCCTCCCCAAGAGCGTCTTCGACGACCTGCAGGCCCAGCTGGCGGCCAACCGGTCCGTGTTCTACCGGGCCTTGCCGTCGGGGCCTTTCTACGGCTTCAATCGGCCCGGGGTCGAACCCAACGAAGCGATCATCGAGAACTGGTGGCGCCAGGGGATGATGGGCGGAGCGAAGGCGCACTACGACGGCATCGTTGCCTTTTCACAGACCGACTTCACCGAGGACCTCAAGAAAATAAGCGTGCCCGTGCTCGTCATGCACGGAGATGACGACCAGATCGTCCCCTACGCCGACTCCGGTCCGCTGTCGGCCGCGCTCGTGCAGAACGGAACTCTCAAGACCTACCCGGGATTCCCACATGGCATGCCCACCACCCAAGCCGACACGATCAACCCCGATCTGTTGGCCTTCATTCAGTCCTGACGTCGTCGTCCGACGTTCGGACGAGCAGGTTGATGGGCCGGACCGGGTCGGGACGATAGCCCGACGAGAAGTGTCAGCGGCGAGAGGGGAGTTCCCCCTCAACCGATCGGCAGTCGGCGGTCACCTGCTCGCGGGATAATTCACCGACAAGCCACCCGTACCCGGCAGATGTGGTGTGCAGGACCTCCATGGATTCCGGTCTCTGCTGTCGTGATCGGGTGTTCGGGCGCCAGTGACGTCAGGCCACCGCGTTGGAGCACCAATCCAGCGACGACGGCTCCGGCCACGAAGATCAAGGATGACCACAGGAACGCAGTCGTGTAGCTATGGAGCAGGGCTGCCTGGATAGTGGCCGGAGTCACTGTGCGACCAACCAAGTAGGAAGTGGCAGCACCTGCGGCCAAAGTATTGAGCAGCGACGTGCCTATGGATCCTCCAATCTGTTGGGCCGTGTTGAGGGTTGCTGATCCCACGCCGGCGTCCCGGGGCGCCAATCCGAGAGTGCCCGTGCTGAACGCGGGTGCGACGCTCAGTCCGAAGCCGATGCCCAACACGATGAGATAGGGAAGCACGTGGGTGACGTACGAAGAGTGCAATCCGACCAGATGGAGCCCGAACAACGCCGCCGCAGACACGAGCAAGCCGACAGGGACGATCGGCTTGGGTCCGAACTTCGGCAAAAGGATGCGGTTGGATACCTGGGCCATCGCAGCCAAGGCAGCCACCAGGGGGAGAAACGCCACGCCGGTCTTCACCGGGCTGAACCCCAACGTGCCCTGCAGGTAGTACGTCAGAAACAAGAAAACACCGAAGATGCCGACGCTGGCGAACAGCATGGCCAGCATGGATCCGCCCCTGGTTCGGTTGAGCACGACCCGGGGTGGAAGAAGCGGATGTTTCGCTCGGGGCTCGAGATAGGCAAATGCACCCAGCAGGACCACCCCCGCCACGAGGAACCCGATTGTGAAGGGATTGCTCCATGCCGTGGTCTCGGCATGGGAGAAACCGAAGACGAGGCAGAACAGTCCGCCGGCCACCACGAAAAGGCCGGGCAGGTCCAACGGATCGTGGTCGGCGCCCTCATCTCTTTTCAACCAGAGAAGGGCGCCAACGGTGGCGGTCGCAGCAAACACGAGGTTGACGAAGAGCGTCCACCGCCACGAGGCGTAGGAGGTGAGGATGCCGCCGAGCAGTAGCCCAAGGGCGCCGCCCGCCCCGGCGATGGCGCCATAGATCCCGAAGGCCTTCCCGCGCTCCTCCGGATCAGAGAACGTGGTGGTCAAGAGGGCAAGCACCGACGGAGCCAGCAGGGCTCCGAACGCACCCTGGACGGTCCGCGCGATCACCAGCATCGAGAAGTTCACCGAGAACCCACCGATGGCCGAGGCGAGTGCGAAACCGACCAATCCGACGATGAGGGCCCGCCTGCGTCCGACCATGTCGCCGATCCGGCCGCCAAGGAGGAGCAGGCTCCCGAAGGCAAGGGAGTACGCGGTGACGATCCACTGCCTGTCGGCGTTGGAGAAATGCAGATCGTGCTGAGCGGTGGGGAGAGCGATGTTCACGATGGTGCTGTCGAGAATGACCATCAACTGGGCGATCCCAAGCACCGCGAGGATCCACCAGCGCCTGGCTTCGTTGGCGTCCTGGGCCTCGGTCCGGCCCCCGTCAGGCCGATCCATTGTCATCAATGTGGTCATCAGATCCTCCGACTGCGCAACCAGGTGGGAGTGATTTCTGATCCTAACGGCGAATCCTGATCGACGACCTCGGCTGGAGTTGGGACGAAGCCGGAGAATGGCCGGCCCTCAGTTCATGAGCGACTCAGCACCCAACATTCCAGCCGACATCCACGCGTGGCGTTCACCTCGGTGGACAGAGATTCAGGCCGCCGCGGCCTCCAGCTCCATCTCGGCCGGCTCAATGACTCCGGCCCGGGCCGGTGCGCGGATGAGGAGCGCCACGATGGCCAAAGCGACGAGTGCGAACCCGGCTCCGGCTGCCATCGTCACGTCGATCCCATGCACCAGGGCGGTGCGGGCCGCAACCCCGGCGTGGGCGGCGGTGCTGAGGCCGGCCGAGCGGGCGCCCGGGGTGACGGTGTCGAACACGGTGACCAGCACGGCCAGGCCGAGAGCGGCACCGAGCTGTTGCATGACATTGATCAAGCCCGAGGCGGCACCGGCGTCGGACGAGGCCACGCCGGCCAGCCCGGCGGTGGTCAGGCTGACGAACGAAATACCCATGCCGGTACCGATCAGGATCAGGCTGACCAGCACTTGCGGGTACGGAGTACTGGCATGGAGCTGCGTGGCGAGCAAGAGCCCCAGCGCCGACGACGCCGTCCCCATGATCATCAGCATCTTCGCCGGGATGCGATTAACGAGCACCCTGCTGGTCAGCTGGGAGGCCAGGAACACCGAAGTGGGGGTGGGAAGGAACCCGATACCGGTGATGAGTGAGGAGTGGCCCTGGATGTCCTGGAGAAACTGGGTAAGGAAGAAGATCATCCCGTACATCCCGGCATAGCCGAGACCCCGGGCCACGTTGGCCGAGGCCCGGGTCCGGTCGGCCAGTATCCGGAGCGGAAGGATCGGCTCGGGTGCGGTCTTCTCGATTCGGACGAAGAGCCACAGCAGGGTCACGCCCGCCAGGAGCGAGCCGATGGTGACCGGGGCGGCCCACCCGTTGCTCCCGGCTTCGACCAGTCCGAACACGACCGCGCTCATGCCCGCGGTGGACGTGATCGCCCCCGTCAGGTCAAAGCGGCCGTGGCGACGCGCGGTCTCGACGAGCACCGTCCTGCCGACGAAGAGCACGGCCAGTCCGATCGGGACGTTCACGAACATCACCCAGCGCCAGGACGCCCATTCGGTGAGCAGGCCCCCGGCCACCAGGCCCAAGGCACCGCCCGCCGCCGAGACCGTCGTGAAGAGGCCGATCGCCTTCACCCGTGCCGCCCCTTCAGGGAAGAAGGTCGTGAGCAGGGCCAGCGCAGCTGGCGCGGCCAGGGCGCCGCCCACCCCTTGCAGGGCGCGGGCAGCCAAGAGCATGGTGCCGGAAGTGGCGAATCCGCCGGCCAGTGAGCTGAGCGAGAACAGGGCGATCCCGGCCATGAAGGTCCGCTTCCGGCCGAGCAGGTCACCGGAGCGGGCTCCGAGGAGGAGGAGGCCGCCAAAGGTAAGGACGTATGCGTTGAGGACCCATGACAGCGACGAGTTCGAGAAATGGAGGCTGCGCTGGATGTGGGGTAGGGCGACGTTCACGATGGTGGCATCGAGCACCACCATCAGCTGGGCGGTGAGTATGACGGCGAGGATGACGGAGGGGTGGCGGCGCCATCCACTCTTCACCTGCTGGACGTTGAGAACTGAGACCATTGACTGGGGCCTTTCCGCTGGGTATCTTGGAGAAGCGGAAGCTTCCTCCAGTTAGTATACGGAGGGTGCCTCCGGTTTGCAAGGATATTTTCGATCAGGGGTGCCAGAGCCGTGAGTAGCCAACTCGAAGCGAGCATCGATGAGGAACGGGCCGGCCGGCCCATGCGGGCCGATGCCCGGCGCAATTACGACCTCCTCGTCGTGGCCGCCCGCGCGGTGTTCGCCGAACAGGGCGGAGGCGCCTCGATGGAGGCCATCGCCAAGCAGGCGGGGGTGGGTGTTGGAACGCTGTACCGCCACTTTCCCAAGCGGATCGACATCGTTGAGGCCGTCTACCGTGACGACGTCGATGCACTCGTCGCCACCGCCGACCGTGGTCTGACCGACTTCGAGCCGTGGGCCGCGCTGGAAGCGTGGCTGCGCGCCTATGTCGACTACGGGCGGTCCAAGCGCACGTTTTTGAACGAATTGCATGAGGCGTTCGAGAAGAACCCCGACCTCAAGCCTGCGTCGAGAGACCGGATCTGGGACGCCTGCGAGCGGGTCCTTCGTCGAGCTCAGGATGCCGGTGCCGCCCGGAGCGACATCGACGGGGCGGACCTGATGCAGTTGGTGTCGCCGATGTGCATGAACAGCACCCTCACCGCCGAGCAGGGCGACCGGTTGCTGGCGATGGTGCTCGACGGTCTACGGCCGCCCTCGGCCTAGCCCGCCGGAGCGGCTGTCTGGACCCGAGGTCCACGAACCCAACCAGGCCAGCTGCTCGAATCGGGCTCCGTCCCCGCTTCCAACGCTGGGTGCTTGTCACATGTGGCGTTGTCGGCAGCCGCTGGCGCCCGATCCACTGCCGTGTGAACGCCACTTCAAAGGCCAAGGTCCTCCGTTCGGGCCGGCCCCCCGGTTCCTGCGACATTCTGTGCCGTCGACGAAACCTGGCTGAGATGGATGCGCACGTCGACCGGGAGAGTCGCCGACTGCGGGATCAATCCGGTGCCGAGTTGTCCGCTCCTGTTGTCGCCCCAAGCCCAGAGCCGTCCCGTCTGATCGATGCCGTAGCTGGCGAAGCCACCCGAGCTCACGGCGACGAAGGTGACGCCTTTGGGTACGTGGACCCTCACGGGCACGTCCGAACTGGTTACGGTGCCGATGCCCAGCTGGCCGCGATCGTTATCCCCCCAGGCCCACGTGTCCCCGTCCCGCAGGATGGTGACCGTCTGTCCGTTCTTGGGTCCGCTCCCGCCCTGGAAGACCTGCCTCACAGGGCCGGGAAGGTCGACCTTGACCGGCACAGCGCTGTCGGCCGCAGTGCCGTTCCCCAGTTGGCCCGCCGCGTTGTACCCCCAGTCGTAGTAGTCGCCGTTGGCGAGCAGAGCCCCGGATCCCTCCCACGACGAGGTGAGGGCAATGACCTTCCCCCCGGCGGGGAACCCGACGACCGGTGTGGGCGTGCTGCTCGACGCGGTTGACCCGTTGCCGAGCTCCCCGGCATCTCCGCTTCCGCAGGCCAAGAGGGCGCCCTTCGAGTCGAAGAGGGCGTGGGTGCGGGCCCCGGTGGCGAGCGTCACGTCGGTCAGGGGCAACTGCTCGGGACGCGCGTTGATGAGGCCGGACAGACACAGGTCGTCGAGGCCGTTGAGGCCCCAGCCCCAAGCGTGGCCGCTGGAGTCGATGGCCAGACCGGCGTCAAAGGGCATCGGGTTGGCGAGCGACTTGATCGTGACGCCAGACGGGAACTCGACGTGGACCGCCCGTGTCTCGTAAGGCGTCTTCTGTCCGTCGCCGAGTTCGCCGTAGCTGTTGACCCCCCAGCCGTAGACCGCACCGGTCGAGGTGAGGGCGTAACCGTCGGAGTTCGAGGTGGCGATCTGGACCACCTTCCCCCTGATGCCGGCGATGGCCGTCGGTCGGTCGAGCTGGAGCTGGGTAATGGCCCCCTTGTTGCCGACGACACCCCATCTAGAGACGGTAGTTCGCGACGACGTCGTCGTACCGTGGGACGAGGAGCTTCCGCTGGAGCTGCCGCAAGCGACCAGTAACAGGGCGGCGACGATGAGCATCGTCGAGGCCAACGCGATGGACCGGTTGTGGCGTTTGTTTGTCAGGGCTCGGCTGGCGAGGACGTGGCCTGATCTCGGTGTGTCGCTCATCGTGGTCCTCTCATCCCGGCCCCGCCATCCATCCGTTCCACTTCTAGCGCGCCGTTGTGAGCAGAATGTAAAGCGCAGTTCTCCAAGTTGTCAGGGACACCGGGACGCCGGCTCCCGCGGTTGGGCGGAGGGAGAGTGCAGTAGGGGAGTGAACGTCCATTTCAAGACGCACCGTCCACCTACCGGATCAGCGGTTCCTAGGGGACTTCAGCGCCGCTGTCGGTGTGATCTGACGCCCCGTTGTGTTCGGGTGAACCGGGTTCTGCGGGTTGAACCGATCCCAGGTAAGCGGATTGGAGTACCGACTCCATATCGCGCGCCGCTCCGGTTTGGACAATCCGCCCGTTCGCCATCACCATGGCCGAGGTGGCAACGGAGAGCGCGGTGCGTGCGAATTGCTCCACCACCACGACGGTGATGCCCGCCGCGGCCAGGTTCACAACATGTTCGTAGAGCTCTTGCACGACGAGGGGCGCCAGTCCCATCGAGAGCTCATCCAGCATGAGCAACCGCGGGCTTGTCGCCACGGCGCGGGCAAGTGCCAGCATCTGCTGCTCACCGCCCGACAGTGTCCCGGCCGGCTGGTCACGGCGCTGCTCCAGGCGAGGGAACCGTTCGAACGCGCAACGCTCGACGTGTCGCCGTCCCCGACCGCTGTGCGTCATGACCCAGAGATTCTCCCGCACCGTCAGGTTCGGGAACACGCCGCGGCCCTCGGGAATCAGGCAGAGCCCCTGGCGGGCCAACGCAGACGTCGATCCGACGCGCACCTTTTCACCGGCGAAGCGGACCTCACCCTCGCTCGGCCCCATGATGCCGACCGCCAGGGCGAGGAGGGTCGACTTTCCGGCACCGTTTGCCCCGAGGACAGCGGTCACTTCACCCTCTTCGAATGTGGCGTCGATCCCGTGGATCACCTCGACTTCCTCATAAGCCGCCCGGACTCCCCGGAACTCCAAGAGGGGTTCAGGCATCGGACACAGCCGCCGATACCGTGCCGAGATACGCGGCCTGGACCTCGGGGTCGTCCCGGACCTCGGCCGGAGAGCCGGTGCAGATGATGCGGCCATAGTCGAGGACCACCACGGTGTGGCAGACGTTCATGACCAGTTCCATGTCGTGTTCGACCAGCAGTATGGCGAGTCCGTCGTTCGCCAGGTCGCGCAGAACGGCGGAGAACCGCTCGGTTTCGTCTGTGTTCTGGCCCGCCGCCGGTTCGTCGAGGAGGAGGACCTTGGGCCTGGTAGCCAGCGCGCGCGCCAGTTCGACTATGCGGCCGGTACCCGTCGGCAAGGTGTCGGCTCGGTCGCTTGCCACGGGCGAAAGTCCTAACCGATCCAGGATTTCGTCGCGGATTTCTTGGATCGCCTTCGACCTGCCCTTCACGACCCCTCGATGCCCGATGGATGCGGCGACCCCGATGTTCTCGGCCACGGTCAGCGACCCGAAGAGCTCCAGGCGTTGGAACGTGCGGCCGAGCCCGAGCCGGGCCCGGCGATAAGACGAGAGACCGCGCAAATCCCGACCGTCGAGGCGCACGGCTCCCGCATTGGGGCGCTGCATCCCCGTCACCACGTTGAACAGGGTCGTTTTGCCGGCTCCGTTCGGTCCGATCAATCCGGTTATCGCACCCTCAGCCGCGCTGACCGACACATCGGACAGCGCGGCCAATCCCCCGAAGCGAACCGAAACTCCTTCGATCTCAAGTCCCACTGGTGCCTCCGGCTCCCGACAGCGCAGCAAGCGGGTCGGCCGACCCGGCGGGTCCCTCGTCGGACACCGCCTCTGCGAACCAGGCGTCCCTCTTCTCCTTCGACCGGCGCTCTGGAAGTCCGAACGCGGGTGGCGCGATCCCCGCCCGGTAGTCAGCGACGTAGGCCGGGACGGGGAATAGCGCGAGATCCACCAAGATGATGATCGTCATCGGCCAGTTGCCGATCGCCCCGCCGAGCCGCAGTGCCCATGCAGCTACGAACACCCCCACGATCAGGGCCAGCAGCCAGCGGCGTCGGGCCACCGAGAGATAGATCGGGCGTACGCTGCCCGGGACGGTCCCATTGGGTGTGGTGCCGACGCCGACGCCGCCGAGGCCGACGAGGACCAGCGGCAATTGCGTGAGCGAAGGGAAGAAGTTAGTGAAGAACGGCGATCCCTGGTAGAGGCCGTTCAATCCTGCCGCTCCGAATGAGGTGATCCCGAAAATGACCATCACCAAGATTATTGAAAGCCCGCTGAAGAACTGGAAATTATCGGCCGATGCGCTGCCGAGCTCCATGCCGTAGATGCCGCCACCCACCCCGGCAATGGCGGCCGAGAGGGCGAACACGCCGATGAGCGACGCCCGGCCATTCATGCCCAGGGTCGCACACGCGGCGGGGCTGTCCTTCATGGCCAGGAGACGTTGCCCGAATTCGGACCGTCGCATGGCGACGACGAGTAGGACCAGGATCACGAAGACCACCGATCCCGCGATGAACTGCGACTTCTCGGATTTGAGCGCGAGCGAACCGATGTGGAAGGGAGCGAAGGCGAGCGTTCCCGAACCGAAGGGCGCGTAGGGATGCCCAAAGAGGTTGAAGGATGGGAGCGCGAAGACCCAGTTGTCCATGGTGATGGCGAACGCCGCAGTGGCCAGGGCGAAGTAGATGCCCGATAGCCGCAAGGCGGGGATGGCGATGATGACGCCGATGACGGCGCACACTCCGGCCGCGGCCAGGAGGGAGAGGGGATTCCCTTGGGCCCCCAGATGCCCCACCATGGTGGCCCCGATGCCGCCAAAGGTCATCTGACACAAGGACAGGCGCCCCGCGTATCCGACGATGGGGATGATCGAGAGCCCGACGATGGCCAGTCCCCACAAGCGATTGAGGCTGAACATGTCGGCCTTGCCGACGGTGGTGGCAAAGAAAACGGCGACGACGACCGTACCGGCGCCGAAAAGGCCGGTACCGCTCCACGTGGGGCGCAAAGCGAGTTCTCGGCTCCGTAGCTGCCGATGCCCGCGCAGGCGCGACGAGGGTAGGACCAAGAGGGCAATGAAGAGGATGATCGCCGGCACCGCGTTCTCGAACCCTTGGACGTAGGGGTTTTGGGGTAGGTAGGCCACCGAGTACGCGATGGATAGGCCGAGGATGATCGCACCCACGAAGGTCATCGGAATAGAGCGCAGGCGTCCGATCACCGACGCCGCGTAGGCGTTGACGATGAGCAGCGTCAGTGCGGGAGCCGACAGGGTGAGGGTGGGAGCGATGAGGATTCCCGCCAATGCGGCCAGCATGGAGCCGATGATCCAGGCGTTGCGAGCGTTGGCGATGGCGCTCGACCCGTTGAGCGAGGTGAGCGTCCGGTCGTCGACACTGGCCCGCATGGTGACGCCCACCCGGGTGCGGTAGAGGAACAGGCGCAGCCCGACGGCGACGACCAGGGCCAGGACCAAGACGGTCACGTCGTTGTAGGAGATCCTGATCGTGCCGAGGACCAAGGTGTCGTTGTTGAAGAGAGGAGGAAGTGCCCGATAGGTGGTGGGGTTCCAGATCCATTGCGCGATGCCCAAGAACATG
>Ga0302177_10000955_pt1 | contig 21004 bp, 18 predicted proteins | sample I_Palsa_E1_2_FD_198780 | JGI IMG/M metagenome (GOLD analysis project Ga0302177, IMG submission 198780) | Peat permafrost microbial communities from Stordalen Mire near Abisko, Sweden - I_Palsa_E1_2 | ecosystem: Environmental > Terrestrial > Soil > Palsa > Peat permafrost | place: Sweden... | reverse complement strand
GCATACGCGCCGTTGTTCCAGCCCCAATAGCCCGGGGTCCACAGAAAGCCAGGAGTCGGCGCCTCCGCCCACGTACCCGGCACGAAATAATAATCAGCGTCGTCGTCGCTGTAGGCCCAATAGCCGGGCGTCCAAATATAATTGTCAGCGGGACAAATCGGCTGCACATACACCGGCAGCGCCGGCGGCGCGACGGTTATCGATATTCCAACGCCTTGACCGTGGGTTCCAGCCGGTAAGAAAAGCATCAGCACCGCGAGCAGTAGCCAACGTGTGGAGCGGATTGAACGGAGCGTCTGCATGAGCATCACCTCGTTAGACTTTGGTTAAATAGGCACTACGGACAGAGCGCAAGATTAGAAGTCTACTTATATTGGTATTCCGTAGGAGGGCCTATAGGCTAAACCCTGTAAAACTTGGCAACAAGAACCTTAGTCGCGAATGAAGTACCCCAAAGCGGCCCCTCAAACAGCCCCCGTAAATGCTGGCACAATCAATCCAACAGTTCGTAAGACCTTTCTTAAGTTCTCGGCCGAAATTCGATCACCACGTCTTCCTCAGCTCCGAGGGGCTGTCCGTCCAAGAGCGTCACCGTATAGCGCCACTCGCGAACAGCTTGCATCACTGCCGGAATCAAAGCCGCCGGTCCGCTGATCGGTTTTACATCAACAACGTCTCCGCTCTTTCCGATCGTAGCTCGCACTTTCACCGTCCCGGCCATTTCCTTTAGGTTTCCGCCTGGTGGCACCTGGGGGTCTGCGTGAAATATCAATATTCCCACTTGTAATCTTTCCGGGCGGTGACCCGACGCAGGCCCCGGCTGTGCCGGGACGGCGATGAAACGTTGCGCACTGATCGCCAGCGTTGGCGATGCGCTCACCGCCTGTTCCGCGAGTGCCAGCCTGAATGGACCGCTCGTTTCATCCGGCGCAGTCACAAGGATTGGCCCCTGGGTCTCGCTGAACGGTTGCGCAGTCGCCGCCGCTGCTGGAGAAGCTTCGCTCGTTTCCGCCTGATGAGGTTTTGTTACCGGCGTGACCGGGGCGCGTTGCTGCGCATCCTCGGACGATGGCTTCTCGCCGTCTGCGCGGTTTGTCTCCGCCGCTCCTGCCGGAGCAGTCTTCACCGGCGGCTTGCCCTCGGAAGCGGCCGGGGCATTGCCAGCCGCTGTGTCCGCCGGACTGCTGGGTCGAGCACCCGGGGAGTTGCCGGAGGCAACCTCTGTTGATTTCTGTGCATTGCTTGCAACAGCACTCCCACCGGCGAAGTCGTTTTCCCCAGGAGTAGCTGCGGGCAAATTCGCCGGCGTCGCGTCGCTACGTTGTTCCAACTCTTGATCGTGACCGAGCAACTTGTCGAAAAATCCGTTGCCCACCCCGACGCCAACCGCAAAGCACGCTATCCCGGTGAGAAGTACCAGTGCCGCGAGAAGCCATCCGCTTCGACGTTCAACCGAAACCTCGTGACCCTGTTCCATCAAGAGGTTCGCCGCTTGATTCCTTCTGTGCAACTCAAGTTGTTGGATCAAATCAGCTTCTCGCGAAAAAACATAAGCGGGCGGTTCCTGCTCCTTACCGCCCGCGGTTTTCTCTTCAATCTCGGAAGGTTCATCCTCGGCGGCGAGAATCTGATTTTCTTCGAGAAAATCCGGAGGAGACGTGATCGATGTATTTTCGACTGAATGATTGTGCGTCGGCTCGAACATCGCACTTTCTGGTTGCGCCAGCGCGCTATCGTCCGCACGTTGCTCTGGCTCTCCACAAAAATCATCAGCGCCGGGAACAATGAGTGGGTTTTCTTCAGGGAGATTGGAAGGTCGAGAGGTTTCATTCTCGACTAAATAACCATCATTTGGCAGGGCCGAAACTGTCTCAGGTTGCGTCCGACCGTCGTCGGCAGGCTCAATTGTCGCCGGGGCGCTCGAGCGTTCGTCACGCTCTAAGTTTCGCCCCGAAAATCTCAGAACGTTTCGCGAATTCTGTTCCGCCACCCGCAGCTCAGTGTCTTGCGTCAAGCTCTCGGGCTCATGATGCGCGTTGGGCAGAGTTTTCTCTGACGGAAACATGCCCGCAAATTTAGCTTCGTCAGCTTCGCTAAGAGTCTCCAGCTTCAGGGGAAGCTTGCTGGCGCTTCGAATTCCCAGAAACTCTCTATCTCTTCCACGAACGGGTTCGCTCGTTCCTTGTATTGGACCGTTAGAGGGATATTGGGTCGCGATCCACTCGCGCATCTTTTCGCGGTCGCTATCGGCGACGTCGACGAACTGGATCCCCGCGCCTTTCTTCGAATCGCTCGTCCACGCTACTTGGCCGCTGGTTTCAATCCATACATCAGACTTCGGCAATTGGAACCGTACGCTCGGAAAGTAATCAGACGTCAACAATCCGGCCGCCGTGATAGCCAGCCCGCCCTCGCTGACGTTCAAAGCGATGCCGCCATTTCCATCGCCCAGCTCCACGTATGTCAGCAGAGCCGAGCTGCTCCGATCGTAGGCTCGACGATCCGGCCTCTGCGGCAGAGCGCCAAATAGATCTTCAAAATGACTTCGCGTATCCGACATTCCAAACCCCTCTCGAGTCGAACTGGGATTCGCGCGGAACATCGTGAGAATGCTTGCGCTCGCTATTGTACTCGCTTGGCTGACCCATGGACCGTCGCAAGTGCCTTATTTTCGCACCAAAAATACCTTAAGTCCGCGGACCCCGGCCTTGCCCACGTAAGCACCTCGGGACCATTTCTACCCCATTGGAAGGCGCCCCTTCCACAGAATCAACCCCACAGTAACGGATTAGTCGCGCATCTGCATACCCCTCTCTGTCCCCGCGAGGCGCTGCTTGAGACTCGCAGCAGACAGTCAAAATGGAAATCCTGGTTCAAACCGGCCAAGGAGGCCTATCGAATGTATTGGAATCGCAGATCATTACCAAGCCCCTCGCGTCGCCTCAGCCGACGCACCCTAGCCCACTCAGCCAGCAACAGCTAATAGGGACTTCAGCCCACCGAAATCTCGCCTGCGTCCACAGCTTCCAATCCCTAGATTCTTGCACGGCAGTGTGCTAGTGTTTTTTGTGATTAAATAGCGGCTCTTGCGCAGCCTCCACGCAATGCAATCGCCCAAGAGGATCGTGCCACCAAGTAACCATGTTCGTGCCTAAGAGCCTCGATGTTTGAAACACTCACAGACAAGCTTCAGCGCGCCTTTAAGAATCTGCGCGGCCAGGGCAAACTCACCGAGGAACATCTCGATGCGGGCTTGGCGGAAATTCGCGAAGCCCTGCTCGAAGGCGACGTCAACGTCGGCGTAGCGGACGAGTTCATCAAGCACGTTCGTGAAAAGGCGCTGGGCTCCGAAGTCCTGTTGCAACTTTCGCCCGACCAGCAAGTAGTAAAAATTGTTCGTGACGAATTGGGCGAACTGCTCGGCCGCGAAGCAAAACCTCAATACAGTTCGAAGCCTCCTTCTGTCTGGCTTATCGTCGGCCTGCAGGGCTCTGGCAAGACCACTTCCACCGGAAAAATGGGCAAGTGGCTCGCGGAACATGGACATCGCCCGCTGGTTGTCTCCACTGACGTCTATCGCCCCGCGGCCCGCGAACAGCTCGCGCAGGTTGCCAAAGCGACCGGGACCCCGCTGTGGCCCGGAACCGGAACCGACAAGCCACTGGAAATTGTGCGCGGCGCATTGCGCGAAGCAAAACTATCTGCCTGCGACGTCGTGCTGGTTGACACCGCTGGCCGCCTGCACATCGACGACGACTTGATGAATGAGCTTTCCGATCTCAAGCGCGAGCTAAATCCTTCCGAATTACTCTTCGTCGCTGACGCGATGATCGGTCAGGACGCAGTACGTTCGGCGGGTGAATTCCACAAGCGGCTGGGCATCACCGGCGTTGTACTCACGAAAATGGACGGAGACGCTCGCGGAGGCGCGGCGCTTTCCATCCGCAAAGTTACCGGCGCACCCGTAAAGTTTGTCGGCATCGGCGAAAAATATGATGCGCTCGAGCCTTTTCTCCCCGACCGCGTCGTATCCCGCATTCTCGGCATGGGCGACGTTCTCGGCCTGATCGAAAAAGTTGAAAAGAACGTTGACGAGAAAAAAGCGCGCGAACTCGAACGCAAGTTGCGCGAAGACGACTTCACGCTCGAGGATTTCCGCGATCAGTTGCGCCAGATTCGCAAGATGGGCTCCATTGAATCAATCATGGGCATGCTTCCAAAAGTCGGCCCGTTCGCCAATCTGCCGAAAAACACTGAGATTGATGAGAAGCGCCTCGGTTCCGTGGAGGCCATCATTAATTCCATGACCGCCAAGGAGCGCGCAAATTCCAATCTGATTGACGGCAAGCGCCGCAAACGCATCGCTCTAGGCAGCGGCACCTCCGTCCAGGAAGTAAATCAGGTGCTAAAACAATACGCCGACATGCGCAAAATGATGAGGCAGTACGGCACCTATGCAAAAACAAAAATGCGCGGCATCGGCAAATTCGCCGGCCTGAAATAGGAACGAGCGTGCCGATAGTCGTCAACAACACGCTCAACGAGATTCGCTCCCTCGCGATGACCGGCGGCGATCGTGCCGCGCAGGCCAAACGCCTTGCCGAACTGATCCGAAAACTCGGCGAATATCGCTGGGTCGGCATTTACGATGTGCGCCCGGAACTGGTCTCCATCATCGGCTGGAGTGGTCCCGGCGCTCCGGAATACGCCGAGTTTCCCGCGAGCAAGGGACTCACCGGTTCCGCAATCCAACAAAAGAAAACGGTCATTGCAGGCGACGTCCGAACCGACCCGCGCTATCTCACCGCCTTTGCTGGCACTCTTTCCGAAATCATCGTTCCGGTTCTGGCTCCCGGAGGCGATCGCGTAATTGGAACGGTGGACGTTGAAAGCGAACATGCCAACGCATTTTCAGACCGCGACCAACAAATGATCGAGCACTGCGCGCAAGCGGCCTTGCCCCTCTGGCTCCTGCGTTAATGCCCGCGCGCCTGAGATAGCGATTGGTGAAAGCAGCCCCCTTCGCTATAATGGTCCGGTTCGGCATAGGAGGATTTTCGCTGTGTTAATGATTCGGCTGGCTCGAATTGGCAAGAAGAAGCGCCCGTTTTATCGTGTGATCGTGACGGAAAAGACCCGCCCGCGAAATGGCCGGTTTGTGGAAATCGTAGGCACCTACGACCCGCTCAAGAAGCCCGCCGCCGTCACGCTAGACCACGACCGCGTTAGCTACTGGCTCAGCAAGGGCGCACAGCCCAGCGACACGGTACGCAGTTTTCTAAGAAACCGGAAACCTGCCTGAGGCGTCTCACCCCACAGTAAATCTACGCTCGTACATGCTCCAGCGAATTTCTCCGCTGAGCTCACATGCTGTGGAGGTAGCGATGAAGGCTCTTGTTGAAGAGATTGCCAAAGCTCTTGTCGATCATCCGGAAAATGTTGCAGTGAACGCCGTAGAAGGTGAACAAGTCACCGTGCTGGAATTGCGCGTCCATCCCGACGATCTGGGGAAGGTAATCGGGCGGCAGGGACGCACGGCCAAATCCATCCGCACGTTGCTCGGCGCGGCAGGAATGAAATTGAAAAAGCGCTTTACCCTGGAAATCCTCGAGTAGTGACTGTGCAACAATCTCCGCGGTCCGATCGCGTCACGGTAGCGCGCGTTCTGCGTCCGCACGGTCGTCGCGGCGAAGTAGCCGCCGAAATCCTCACAGATTTCCCCGAGCGCCTTACGCGCTTAAAATCTGCGGAGCTGTGGAACGAGAAAACTGCGGCAGCGAAACAGGTAGCCATTCGCAAGTGTTGGCTTTCGCACAGCCGCGGCGGCCAAGCCATTTTCCTCTTCGAGAATTCCGACTCGATCTCTGACGCCGAAAAACTGATCGGCCTGGAAGTCCAAATTCCGCTGGCCGAGCGCATCCCGCTGCCGAACGCAAGTTATTACGTGACGGATTTAATTGGCTGCGAAGTGTGCGAGGAAAATGGCGCTACAGTCGGACTGGTTCGCGACGTGCAATTTACAGGCGAAGGCGCTGCCAAGAATCCCATTCTTGTGGTCGATTCTGCTCGAGGCGAACTCCTGATTCCTTTGGCACAGGAAATTTGTCGGAGTGTGAACATCGAAGCCCGCCGCATCGAAGTGGTTCTCCCCGAAGGCCTCCGCGATTTGAACTAAGTAGAGCTGCAAATTATTGACCGGAATCAGGAGCGATAAGCGACAATTATCTTCGCCACGTCATTTGGGAAGGATAAGCAGCGATGCGTTTTGACATCATCACGATTTTTCCCGAGTTTTTCGGCGGACCACTCGATTACGGAATCGTGCGGCGTGCGCGCGAGGCGAAACTCATTGACGTGCGCACTCACGACTTGCGCGATTTCACGCACGACCGTCATCGAACGGTGGACGACCGGCCGTTCGGCGGCGGCGAAGGAATGGTGATGAAACCCGAGCCGCTGTTCGAAGCGGTCGAGTCGCTGCTGGGTCAAGATAGCGCTGCTGCGGTGCAGGCCGGCACCGCCACTGTATTGCTTTCCGCCGCCGGAAAACTCTTTACTCAGGAAATGGCGCGCAGTTTTGTGAAGCTCAAGCGAATTGTGCTGATCTGCGGGCGATACGAAGGGGTGGACGAGCGCGTCGCAGAGCATCTCGCTACTCACGAAATTTCCGTCGGCGATTTTGTCCTCTCCGGCGGCGAGCTCCCCGCTGCAATGGTTCTGGATGCGGTTACCCGGCTAATCCCGGGCGCCCTGGGCAACGAAGATTCCACAGTGAATGAATCCTTCAGTGCGTCCGACGAGGAGCGGGAGAAGGCGCCCGATAGCCTCGTAGCGACCGGCTACTTGAGGGTTGCACAGCACGGAGCGCGAACCGGCGGTCGCGGCATTCTCGACTACCCTCACTACACGCGCCCACCCTCCTTTCGAGGATGGGACGTCCCAGAGGTGCTCCTCGGCGGAAACCACGCGGAAATTCTCCGCTGGCGCCGCGCCCGCGCGCTGGAGAAAACCAGGCGCAACCGCCCGGATCTGCTCGATGGCGCCGCACTGAACGAAAAAGGCTAAACTTTTTGCCGGGAACAAAGTCGTGCCCGCCAAATTTGCTCAGACAAGAGCGGCGAGTTCAGTCCCTGTCAAGTTGAATCGCGGTGGACATTCTCCGTCGCAGGAAATACAATCCGCGCGTTCATCTCGGCAAGCGGCATTTTCTCCATGAGATTATTCCTACCCAGAGAGCGGCCAAAGCCTTGGACGAATCAGAAATCAAGCATTACCCACAACTGGACGGTTCCTTTCGTGGCTATGGATTGGGTCTGGGAATGGGTAGCGTATGTCCTAAGCAATTGGAAATTCCTGGAAGTGCTGGAATACATGGGAAGCCTAAGCGTTTTGGTTGCGGTTCTTTTCTATTTTTCTGAATCAGGCGATCGCACGAAGCAGAAGCACTACCAAGCCTGGCAGGTTATCAACACGGCGCAAGGCAAAGGAGGGAGCGGCGGGAGGCTCGAGGCTCTGCAAGAACTCAATGCCGACCACATCCCTCTGGTTGGGGTGGATATATCCGGCGCTTTCCTGCAAGGAATTCGTCTCAAGGGAGCCAAGTTGGTACGGTCCAACTTCAGTGCCGCGGATGCTCGCAACGGCGATTTTCGTTACGCCGACTTGGCCGATGCAGATCTGAGCTCCGCCAATTTTCGCGGAAGCGATTTCTACAAGGCCTCGTTTCAAGGCGCTCAGGCAAACGATGCCGATCTATCGGGTGCCGATCTAACGGAAGCGAACTTTTCCGGCGCGAACTTTGCAAACGCTGATCTGCGACACGCAAACCTCAGCAATATTCGCTGGCGTGAAATTGTGAATCTCAAGATGGCAAATATATATGATGTGAAAAATCCGCCTGACGGATTTATGTCCTGGGCCGTCCAAAATGGCGCTGTCGCGACCGAGTCCGAGTCAAAATGAAAGGGCCGAACCTCCCCAGTGGTTTGATTTTCGTATAGGCAGGGGGCAGCGGTTTCGTTATAATGGGTGATTGTGCGTAGTGTGCTGGCCCCACCTGAGCGGGTCTGCCGGAAAATGAGTCATGAAACCCATAATTTCTAAAGTGCAGCAGTCCCAACTCCGCAAGGATCATCCCGTGTTTCGTCCGGGTGACACAGTCCGGGTGAATGTCCGCTTGAAGGAAGGCGAGGAAGCCAAGGAACGCATTCAGCCGTTTGAAGGCGTGGTGATGAGCCGCCGCGGTGAGCTTCTGGGCGAGTCGTTTACCGTGCGTCGCGTTAGCTTCGGTATTGGCGTGGAGCGCATTTTCCCCGTGCATTCGCCGATGATTAGCTCGATCGACGTTGTGCGGCAAGGCCGCGTTCGCCGCGCCAAGCTAAATTATCTTCGCCAGCGCAAAGGCAAAGCTGCGCGCATCAAACGCGTGGAGACGTTTGAAAAAGCGCCTGTTCCCGCGGCCGCAGAGTAACCTTACTATTTTGATTTTCGCCCGCTCCGAGAAATAGGGGCGGGCTTTTTGTTTTAGGACTGCTCGCCGCCGCAACTTTGACCGTTTGTGGAAAACTGCGGGTTCGGCGTGTGCTAAAATCCGTGGCCGATGGGCAGACTTTGCTGTACGCGGTACGAGCGCGACGCACGCCAGCACGGATGGCAGCGCATTGCCGGGCTGGACGAAGCGGGACGCGGGTCTCTCTTTGGTCCGGTAGTGGCCGCAGCCGTCATTTTGAACCCCCGCCGCCGCATTGTAGGCCTGGATGATTCCAAGAAACTCACTCCAGACCGTCGCCAAGAATTAGCGCCGCGCATTCGTGAGTACGCGTTGGCATGGGCGGTGGCGGAAATCGAAGCCAGCCGGATCGACGCCTGGAATATCTACCAAGCCAGCCGCCAGGCAATGATGGCGGCAGTTTCGCAGCTTTTTCCTCTCCCGGATTATCTCCTGCTGGATGCCATTGAAATTGATTTGCCCATTGAACAGAAAGCGTTGATTCATGGCGATGCACGTTCGGTATCGATTGCGGCCGCATCCATCCTGGCCAAGGTGGAGCGCGACCAATGCATGCAGGAATACGACCAACTCTATCCCCAATACGGGCTGGCGCAGAATAAAGGCTACGGTACTCCGGACCATCTAGAGGCTTTGCAGCGCCACGGGCCTTCGCCGCTGCATCGCTTTTCGTATTCTCCTGTTCGGGAGGCGGGTTGCTGGGCCGTTGGCGCAAAGCAGGACATGTTACCGCTCACACCTGCCACCGATGCCCTCGGCGCCAACGAAGACCGCACGACGCTTTCGAAGTCATAGGCTTCTCCACCTACTTGGCCTTTCCACCCCGAAACCGGTCCCGATCTTGCCTCTCTGCCAGTACATCCGGGCTAGGCGCTTAAAAGACACTGTTATCGCCTATGGCACCAGCCTTCGCCCGGTTCATTGCTCCTTGTTTTTCGCGCATGCTAACCTTCTGACCTGAGCCGCCACTGTGGCCCAACCACGCCGCCCCGCCGTAGGTGAAGGCGAGGCAGGCGAAATTACCCATGGCCTTTAATAAAAGCAAAGCGCTGGAAAGCGCGCTGAAGTTCCTCAACCAGGGCAAGGTCGCCCAGGCCATCGCCGAATACCAGCAAATTCTGCGTCATGACCCCAAGGACCAAGCTACCTTGATGACCGTGGGCGATCTCTACGCCCGCCAAGCCGACCTGGCGCACGCCATTGAATATTTCGAGCGGCTCGCGCAGGTTTACCTGGATGACGGCTTCAACAGTAAGGCCATCGCTATTTACAAAAAAATTGGCAAACTGGCTCCCAACGAGCTTCCTCCGCTTGAGCGCCTCGCCGATCTTTACGTTCAGCAAGGAATCTTGAGTGAAGCGCGTCCGCTGTATTTGCAAATTGCAGAAGCACATCTGAAAGCCAATCGAGCTCCGAAAGCCGTGGAGGTGCTGCACCGCTTGTTGGAAGTTGAGCCGGAAAATCTCCGCGTGCAAATGCGCCTGGCTGAACTTTACAACGTCATGGGCCTGAAGAAAGACTCGGCTCAAACGTATCTGAATTATGCTCAAAGGTTATTCGATCGGGGCGAAAAGGACGAGACGGAAAAGCTAATCGAGCGCGCTTTGGAAGTGGACCCCACTAACGCGGCTGCGCTTCTTTTGAAAGCGAAAGCGCTTAACGCGAATAATAAAACTGAGCAGGCCATTCCAATCCTGGAGTCCCATCCGGAAGCGAATGCAGGCGGCGAAGTCACCAACATGCTGGTGGATTACGAGCTGCGCTCGGGGCAGAGCCAGAAGGCCGCGGAACGTGGCCGCCAGGTACTGGCCCGGGGCCATGCGCATTATGGCGTGCTTTACAAGGTTGCTGAGACCTTAGTCGAAAGCGATCAAGCAAGCGCTGGGCTTCAGCTGTTGCGTGAACTGCGCGGCGCCATGATCGAAGCGGGCGAGCAGGATAAGTTCTTGAAGTCGCTGACGGCCGTGAGCGAGCGCCTGCCGGGAAATCCCGAGCCGCTGGAAATGCTGGTTGATTTCTGCCGCACTACGAGCGATCCGTTCCGATTAAATGCCGCGCTGGGCCAGCTTTCCGATGCCTACGCCGCTGCGGGAGACTTCCCGCGCGCCGAAGCGCTGTTGCAAGAACTCGTCGACCGCAATAAGGACGACGAACGCGTGGTTGCACGGCTGAATCAGCTTCGCGAGCGCGCGGGCGGCGCGCCGGTGGCGGCGCCTGAACCAACGCCGCTGCCTGAAACCAAAGAGGAAGAGGCCGAACCTCACGTTCCGCAAGCTTCTATCGCGGTGGCGCCGGTTATTGAAGAGACGCTCGATGATGAAACGCAGCGGTACATCGCACAGGCTTTGACCGACGTCGATCTCTTTTCGAGCTACGGTCTAACGCAGAAGGCCACGCATCTCCTCGAAAACGTCTTGCAGCGTGCGCCACGACATACACCCACGCTGGAGAGGCTGTTGGACCTATATCTTGGCGCCGGCAACGAAAGGCGCACCGCCGAATTGGCTGGGCAGCTAGAGCAAATTCATCGCGAGCGCAATGACCAGGTGAATGCCGACCGTTTTGCGGAACTGCGGCAAAGATTCCAGAAGGCGGCGGGAGTATCACCGGAAGAATTACAAGCTGCTCCACCCATGGCCGCGCCAGTTGAAAGCTTGCCTGCTGCGCCTGTAGCGCCAGAAACCCAAGCGCGGGCGAGCGTGGAAACTGCGTCCGAGGGCGCCGTACCCGTGGACCAAACTGCCGAGCTGAGCGCCGCCGAAATAGCCGCCGAATTCGGCATACCGCTAACAGGCGCTCCGCCGGAGCCTGTTGTTGAAGAATTTGCGGTTGCTCCCATACCGTTGGAAGAGCCGGCGATATCCGTCGAGGCACCTCCGCCTCAGCAACCCATCGCACAGACTCCGCCTGCCGCGTCCGGGGAGGAGCTGGATCTATCCGACGAATGGGAAGCGATTTCGCAGGAAGTAGTGGATGCTGAGAAAACCGCGCTGGAGGAGACTCCTGCCGCAGCTGGGTCGGAAAGCGAACCCGCTATCGCCGAGTCTGAGCAGGAAGCCGCGCCCGCGCCGGAGCCTGAGCCCGAGCCCGTCTTTATCATAGAGGAGTCTGAACCAGAGGCCGTCATTGAAGAGATGGCGGTCCAGCCGGAGCCTGTCGAGCTCGAACCCGAAGCGCCGATCGCGCTGGAGATTGAGGCGGAACCAGAGGCAGTCCCAGCATCGGCCAACGATTCCTCCGTGCAACCGGATTCGTTCGAGATCCAGGAAAGCAGCGAAGAAGCCGACGAGATTCCCACGATCGAAATCATTGAGGAGCCGGACTCCGAAACTCTCGCCGCCGAGCCAGTTACTGCAGCCAACGGCGAATTTGAATTGGAGCTGACACCGGAGCCCAGTTCTATCGCCAGCCATGCCGGCCCGGCAACCACTGAGGATTTCCTCAACGAGCTAGCGGCCGAGGTCGAAGATCTGGAAGCGCCCCCGGCGGATCGTGCCTTTGCGTCCGCTGCAAAGAATATTGATGAGCCGGTCCCCGTTTCCGCGGCGAGTTCGGTGCCTGCGGCTGCAATTTCGGAGAACGGAAGCTCCAAATCATCTGCTGTACCCGAGATAACGACCGAAAGCCTGAACGAGCTTGCCGAAGTTTTTCAGGAATTCCGCAGCGAACTAGGCGAACTTGGCGAGGAAGACGAAGACCTGGAAACACACTACAACCTCGGCATCGCCTACCGCGAAATGGGGCTGCTCGACGAAGCCATCGGGGAATTCCAGAAAGTGGCGAAAGCCGTTCAAAAGGGCAAACCCTTCCGCTACACCATGAATTGCTCGACCATGCTCGGGCTCTCGTTCATGGATAAAGGCGAGCCCAATATCGCGGCGCTGTGGTACCAGCGCGCACTGGAAGTTCCCGGGCTGGAGCACGAGACTATTCTTGCCCTGCGCTACGATCTCGGCTTGGCCCTGGAAGCCGGCGGAGATTCGTCAGCGGCGCTGGATTGCTTCCGTCAGGTCTATGCCGCGAACATCGAATACCGCGACGTCGCGGACCGCATCTCCACCCTTCAGAAACGCTAATTCTCTTCGCGGTTATGCTGACGCTGTGGTCGCTGCGCCTTTGAAAAACGCGAGCAAATCGGCATTGATCAGGTCCGCGTTGGTCGTGGGCATGCCATGAGGAAGGCCCTTGTAAACCTTCAGCGTCGCGTTCTTCAGTATTTTCGCGGACTTGGGTCCCGCAGCGGCGAACGGCACAATCTGATCGTCTTCACTGTGCATCACTAGCACGGGGATTTCGATTTTTTTCAGGTCCTCAGTGAAGTCGGTTTCCGAGAAGGCCTTGATGCAGTCGTAGTGGGCCTTCATGCCTCCCAGCATTCCCTGCAACCACCAGTGCTCGCGAATGCCCTCTGAGATCTTGGCGCCTGGACGGTTGTAACCGTAAAACGGCAGAGTAATGTCCCTGTAGAACTGCGGCCGGTTGGCTGCGAGTTGCGCCCGGAGGTCATCGAACACTGAGATAGGAGCCCCTTCGGGGTTGTTCGCGGTCTTCAGCATGAGCGGCGGAACTGCGCTGATGAGTGCGGCCTTCGAGACACGCTTGGAGCCATGGCGGCCCAGGTAGCGCGCTACCTCACCACCGCCGGTCGAATGCCCAACCATAATGGCGTCCTTGAGATCGAGATGTTCAAATAGCCCGGCCAAATCATCCGCGTAGGTATCCATTTCGTTTCCATCCCAAGTTTGGCCGGAGCGGCCGTGCCCGCGGCGGTCATGCGCGATCACGCGAAACCCCTTCTGGCCGAAGAACAGCATTTGTCCGTCCCAGTCGTCCGCAGTCAGCGGCCAACCGTGGCTGAAGACGATAGGCTGCCCCTTTCCCCAATCCTTATAATAAATCTGTGTTCCGTCTTTGGTCGTAATTGTCGCCATGGATTGCGCTCCTTAGTCCTAGCTTATTTGATGCGTCGTGCTTAGGTTCCCGGGGATTTCCCTGCTGACCTCGAAACGCTGCCATTGTACGCCCGGGCTTACGGTTTTCGGTATTGCAAACTGAATCGCACAACCTGATAGTTCAGTTTTCCTATATCGCCCCATTCGATGATGCGGAGTAGATGTTGCGGCTGCCGGAGTAATCTCCCATAATCCTTATCCTGATGATGAACCGGGTTCTCCGAGTTGTGCTCCTGCTGCTTTGGCTCGAACTGGGCTTAGCGCTGATCTTGGTTCCATGGTCCGAAGTGTGGGATATGAATTATTTTCTTTACCAATACCCCGCGCTGGCATTTTTTGTAAGAAATTCCTTTCTGCGCGGCGCAATCACGGGGCTGGGTCTGATGAATGTACTTTTTGCGCTCGAAGCGTTTCGCCGCCGGACTACGATCGTTGAAACCCGCAGCTAACAGACCGCTCGTTTGCTACGTCACCGACCGGAAGTCTTTGACTGGTAGTGGGATGGATGTCTCCCTCACCTCAACAATATTGCAAAACATTCAGTTAGCCGTCCACGCTGGGGTCGATTGGGTACAGCTACGTGAGAAGGATTTGCCGGCCGGGCAACTGCTCGAACTCGCGCGCGCGACAATCCCTCTCAGTAAGCAGCAAGCCGCCGGAGCTGATCACCAGCCGCAAATCATAGTTAATGACCGTCTGGACGTCGCTCTAGCCGCGCGCGCTGATGGAGTGCATCTCGGACGCGAATCCGCTCCGGTGCGCGACGTGGTGCGGTGGTGCCGCGCCGGAAATGCACCCGATCGCTTTGTGATCGGGGTTTCCTGTCACAGCTTGGAAGAGGCTCGCGAAGCGGAAACTGCCAAGGCTGACTATATCTTCTTCGGCCCGGTCTTTGAGACACCTTCGAAGCAGGCGTTTGGCATGCCGCAAGGCACAGAAAGGCTCGCCGAAGTCTGCCGGACTGTACAGTTGCCCATAATCGCGATCGGAGGCGTGGATCAAGAAAATGCCGCGCGTTGCATTCGTGCGGGCGCCGCCGGAATCGCCGCCATCCGGATATTTCAGCAGTCAAGGGATGCGAAAGCTGTCACGGAGTCGGTCGCATCCATACACAACCTGCGTAGAGAGGAACCCTAGCGGACGCAGCAGGAATTATGCGCTGAGCCAGCGGCCAACCGGTTGCCAGCTTTCCTTATGGTCGCAGATCACTTTGATAACGGCGGTAATCGGAATCGCCAGAATCAAACCCATCGCGCCCCACAAAAATCCCCAGAACAGAAGCGACACGGTTAGCGCCAGAGCATTGAGCCGCACCATGGAGCCGACCAACGCTGGGACTAACAAATTTGCCGCCACGAGATGCAAGAAAGTGAGCACGGCGAAAATACCAATGAAAGGCGGAACCGTGTGAAATTGTTTCAGGCCGATCAATAAAGGCGGCACCCAGGACAGGACCACGCCGAGATATGGGATCAGGTTGCAGGTGCCGGAAATAAGCGCAGCGAGGAACGGAAACTCAAGTCCGATCAACAAGAAAAAAAGCCAACTCAAAACGACAAGAACGACTCCCACCATCGCCGTCCCCACCACATAGCTGCGGAGAACCAGAGAGATATCTGTCAGGGTTTCTTTGACCATGGTACGTTCGGTGGCCGGAAATAACTGCATGGTCGCATGCCATACTTGGCGCTTCGCCGCGAGCATAAAAAACAACAGAAACGGTATGAAAGTAGCCCCGAGCACCACTTCATATAGCCCACTCAGCCGGGAGAACACGGCCGCGCGAACGGGATGCGATTCGGCCACGGCTACTATATGTTCAGCCTGCTGGCCGACCTTGTCGGGAGAGCCAATTTCCGAAACGTGTTCCTCCACCGAAGCCATCTTTTGTTCTACGACATTGGCGACCGCATGCAAGGGTGCGCGGTACTTAGGCCAGTCCCTGCCGAACTGATCCACGCGTTCGACCAGCGACCATGCTACGAACAGCAAGACAGCAATTGTAAAGAGAACAATGATGAGCGATCCCAACGCGCGAGGGACATGCCAGTTCTCCATAAACGTTACGACCGGATCCAAAAAGTACGCGAGCAACACCGCAACCAAGACCGTCACGAGAACAGAAGACGCCCAGTAGCAGAAAGCGACCACAATTCCCGCCGCAATGATCTTGGCAGGTGTGGAATTGTCGCTGACGATTTCAGTGTGTTCCAGTGGCATTCCCGTACGATAACACAGGCTGCGCCGCGATATCCGCCGATGTGCTTACGCGTACACCCGCGAGCCCCCGATTCGTCAAAATGCGCTGTAGGAACCAATTCGCCGGCAGGCTGACGGGACCACGGCCTCGCAATGATAGAATTGCTTCCCGTTTTGCGCGGGATAAGAATAGGAGCAAATGGGCAAGGAACTTTTCGGGACCGACGGCATCCGCGGCATCCCCGGCGAATACCCGCTCGACGATGCGACCTTGGATCGCGTTGGTCTTGCGCTGGCAAATTATTTGGGTTCGGCAGGGCGGGCCCCTGGCGAAAGTCCCAGCGTTCTGATTGGACGCGATACGCGCGAGTCTGGCCCGCACATTGCCGAACGAATTGCCTCCGGGCTGGCTGCGGGCGGCGCGAGTCCGGTTTCCGCCGGAGTTCTTACTACACCCGGCGTGGCCTGGCTCGTCAACCGCGAAGGGTTCGCTGCCGGTGTGGTGATTTCCGCCTCACACAATCCGTACCACGACAATGGAGTGAAGCTGATTTCGTCCACGGGAATGAAATTCCCGGACGCGATAGAAACAGCTCTCGAACAGTTTGTCCTTTCCTCGCGCGACGCGGTCTCAGCCGCAAAGACGCTGCGTCTTCACGACAACGAAAAGATTGATGATGATTACCTGGAGGGATTAGCCCAGGCTCTGCTACCAGGCGCAAAACTCGCTGGAATGAAAATAGTGCTGGACTGCGCGAATGGAGCGGCCAGCAATCTGGCGCCCCGCCTCTTTCGTTCGTTGGGCGCGGATGTGATCGCTATGAATCACGCGCCCGACGGAAAAAATATAAATGCGAATTGCGGCTCGCTGCATCCGGAAGGCATGCAAGAGCGCGTCGTGCAATCCGGCGCAGCACTGGGTGTGGCATTCGACGGAGACGCCGACCGCGCGATTTTTTCCAGCGCCACCGGCAAGCTGGTGGATGGCGACGGAGTTTTGCTGGTCGTGGCGCGTTATCTGAAATCGGCGGGTATGCTGAGGGGTGATGTGGTCGTAGGCACTACCATGGCGAACCTTGGCCTTGAGCGCGCACTGGAAGATTCCGGACTGAAGCTCGCGCGCACTGCCGTGGGCGATCGCTACGTTCTGGAAGAGATGCGGCGCATCGGCGCGAACTTCGGCGGCGAACAGTCCGGACACATTTTGTTTCTCGATGACGCCACCACGGGTGATGGAATGCTCACGGCCCTGAAGCTGGCATCGATTATTTCCATTGCCGGACCACTGGATTCGCTTGTCGCCGATCTCAAGATTTTTCCCCAGAAAATTGTCAACGTCCGCGTGCGGTCGAAGCCGCCTCTGGATTCCCTGCCCGAAGTTGCACGCTTGCTTCGCGAAGCCGAACAAGCGCTCGGTAATTCCGGACGAGTGGTTCTGCGCTATTCGGGTACCGAACCGCTCGCGCGCGTGATGGTGGAAGCCAAGCGCGACGAGGACGTCCGCCGCTGGACCGAGTCCCTTGCCGGCGCCTTACGCTCTGCAATTGGCACGTAATCCTCTGCCTCCTTCCTTTTGTTCCTGCTCCTGTTAAAAAAAACTGCAACCGCCGGAACTTTCTGCGTTCTTCAGACATTACAGATATAGAAGCATCTGAATCGGGAGGACGTGACGCTCGGAAATGCAGGAACCCGGGCTCGTGGCGAGCAATGACCAGCGATGAGCAACTGATCCTGGAACTTCAGCAAGGCTCGGACGAAGCCTTCACCGAACTCTTCTTGCGCTACCGCGAGCGGGTCTACGGATTCTTCCGGCGCCGTATGAACGATGCAGCGCAGGCCGAGGAATTGGCCCAGGAAACCTTTCTGGCCGTTCTTCGGGCAGCCCAAAGGTACGAACCTCGAGCTACGTTTCGCGCCTATCTATTTGGCATCGCTTTCAACATTCTCGCGGCGCATAGACGCAAATCAGGTCTCAATCCAACGCAGCCAGATAGAGCGCCGGACGAACCTTCGGATCCTTCAGGCACAAATCCGGAGAATGTAATTTGGGTGAGGCAAGCCGTGGAGCGGCTCGACGCCGCCGAACGGGAAGTTTTGTTGCTGCGCGAGTTCGAAGAATTGAGCTACGAGGAAATCGCAAAGATGTTGCATGCGCCGGTGAACACCGTCAGGTCGCGGTTGTTCCGCGCGCGAATGGCTTTACGCGAAATCCTGGCGACTACGCCGGGAAATTTGAGAGGTCGGAAATGACTTCATCCACTCATCCTTTCGAGCAAGAAGAGGTGATGGCCTATCTCGACGGAGAGCTTTCCGCGAATCGCGCGGTGAGCGTTGCAGCGCATTTACGCGAATGCACGGAATGCGCGGCGTTAGTGGAGCAGATGCGTGGCGTCTCATCTCAGCTTTCAAATTGGAGCGTGGAAGCCGCGCCCGCAAGCTTGACGAAGAACTTGGAAGCCGCGAAGGCCGATCATGCACTGGTGAAAGAAACAAAACGCGCAGGGTTCGCTGGGTGGCTGACAGAGAAAATTCCGTCTTTCAAGAACCGTTGGGTATGGGGAGCGGCTGGCGCTGCGGCTGGCGTCGTGTTGCTGTTCGCTCTCACACTGCCAACTCGACGAAGAGAACAGCATTCCGAGGGATTGGCGCAATTGGCTTATACCGAACAATCGCGCTCGGCCGAAACCGCGCCCAGTAAGTCTGCCGCAGGCGAGGTTGAAGCATTCATAGCCCAAGCTCGATCGTCTCCTGCGCCCTCGCCTGAACCGACTCAGCCCATGATTGCCCGAACAGCCTCGGTTTCCTTGATCGTGAAAGACTTCGGGCCATTGGAAGCAACAGTCAAAGCAATTGCGTTGCGTCACAACGGATACATCGCCAGCCTGAATTCAGCTTCGCCGCAGGACGCTGCGCGTACTTTGTCCGCCACGCTGCGAATACCGTCAGCGCAACTCGAATCAGCGATTGCGGAGTTGAAACAACTGGGGCGCGTCGAACAAGAATCTCAGTCGGGCGAAGAAGTGACCAAGGAGTTCATCGATCGCGCCGCCCGGATGAAAAATGCGCGTGCCACCGAGGAAAGATTGCTGGACGTTCTTCGCAATCATACCGGCCAGGTAAAGGACATCCTCGCAACCGAGCAGGAAATCGCACGAGTCCGCGGCGACATCGAGCAAATGGAAGCCGATCAGCGGAGTTTGCAGACCCGGGTTGATTTCGCCACTGTGGAGCTTTCCGTGCAGGAAGAATATAAGGCGAGCTTGCAGGGTGCTCCTACCGCGACCGGCACGCGGCTGCGCAATGCAGCGGTCGAAGGTTACCGAGCAGTGGTCGAAAGTTTGATTGGATTCGGGGTCTGGGCACTGCAGTCTCTGCCCACCGTGCTGTTGTGGGTATTTGTTCTGCTTGTGCCGGCGCGTTGGATGTGGAAACGCTTTCGACGACGAACTCCGGTATCGCAATCCTAGGTCACGAGCACGATCTAAGCTCCGTTACTCTCCATCCAACTATTCCGTTGCGTGGACTCCAGAGTTGACGCCTTCGGCCATGGAAGCGGTGAAGCAATGGCGATACAAGCCTACGCTCTTGAACGGTGATCCTGTTCAGGTAGACACCACGATCTCAGTGGTCTATACCCTTGGCAACCATTAGATTGCACCCTTCCAAAGAACGTAGAAAACGCGCGAGAGCTTTTCAGAAAGCGGAGATGTTCGCGCAATTTAGAAACGGAAACGGGTGTTTCTCAGCGTAAGTCTTGTCGCGCCAAGAGGCGGATGGTTCCGGCGACGGCCAAGGCCCTTGGCAATCCGCGTGCAGTTAGAGTAAACGGCTGTCTCTTATCCCGGGGTGGGCCGGTTTCGCCGCGCCGAAACCGGAACTAGGGGTAGAGCAAAAAAAGGGGACTCGACGGAGTCCCCTTTTTTATTCGCCCTGCTTTAATTCCGCTGTTCTTGCCGGGTTTAGCTGCAGCCCGATGTGCTGCCGCAGTTGGAACACTTGTAACAGCTGCCGTTCGGCGTCATGAGCATGCCGCACTCGGAGCATGATGGCGCATCATCAATCGCAGCTCGCGGACGCGTGGAGGCTTCAGGGTCCGGCACCTTCATCACCGTAACCGGAGCCAGGGCCTTCGCTTCCGCTGTGACTGTTGCGATCGGGGCTGTTGGGTCTCCCGTGGCAACTTCACCGTCGAGATAGTCCGGTGAGATAAATTTCCCGCCCAGCCAGCGTCCGATGTAATCCACAACTGATTTTGCGTAGCGAATTCTCGGATTGCCGGTGTAGCCGGAGGGCTCGAAGCGCGAGTTCACGAATTTGTCCACCAAAGCGCGAAGCGGGACTCCGTACTGCAATGCGACGGAAACGGACAGCGCGAAGGCGTCCATGATGCCGGAGAGCGTGGACCCTTCCTTAGCCATCTTGATGAAGATTTCGCCCGCAGTACCATCGTCATACTTGCCTACCGTGAGGTAGCCTTCGTGCCCGCCAATCGAAAACTTGTGGGTGATCGAGCTTCGCTCGTTAGGCAGCTTGCGGCGCCTGGTTCGGTCAAAAAGTTCCTGCTGCTCGTGCGGAGGAATTTCGTCCTTGGCAACGGGAACTTCGACGGATGCCGCCGCGGGCTTTTCTTCCTTCTTCTTGCCCGAGACTGATAATGGCTGTGAGCCTTTCGAATTGTCGCGATAGATAGCCACGGCCTTGAGTCCGAATTTCCAAGACTCGCTATAGGCTTCCATGATGTCTTCCACCGAGGACTCTTCCGGCATGTTGATGGTCTTGCTGATCGCGCCGGAAAGAAACGGCTGAGCGGCAGCCATCATGCGTAGGTGACCTTTCCAGGAAATTGAGCGCCCTCCGGGAGTGGCCAGCGAGCAGTCAAATACCGGGAGGTGTTCTGGCTTTAATCCCGGCGCGCCTTCGATAGCGCCATTCGCATCGATAAAATCCACGATCTGCGCAACCTGCTCCGGCGGATAGCCCAGATTCATCAACGACTGCGGAACCGTGTTGTTCACGATTTTAATTACGCCACCGCCCACCAGCCGCTTCTGCTTCACCAGCGCGAGGTCAGGCTCGATTCCGGTGGTGTCGCAATCCATCATGAAGCCGATGGTCCCGGTGGGAGCCAGAACGGAAACCTGAGAATTCTTGTAACCGAACTTTTCGCCTAGCTCCAGAGCATCGTCCCACGACTTTTGCGCCGCATGAAGCAAGGATGGTTGCACGTGCTCTTCCTTGATCGGCCTCAGAGAATCGCGATGCATGCGAATTACGTCAATCATGGCTTCGCGATTCCGCAGGTAGCCGCCAAAAGGTCCCATACGCTCCGCGATGCGTGCCGACT
>Ga0302177_10000954_pt1 | contig 21024 bp, 22 predicted proteins | sample I_Palsa_E1_2_FD_198780 | JGI IMG/M metagenome (GOLD analysis project Ga0302177, IMG submission 198780) | Peat permafrost microbial communities from Stordalen Mire near Abisko, Sweden - I_Palsa_E1_2 | ecosystem: Environmental > Terrestrial > Soil > Palsa > Peat permafrost | place: Sweden... | reverse complement strand
TTCTGGCAAGGAGAACTAATGGGCAGGGCAACGGCCGCGATCGTCGGCCCCGGCAACATCGGCACCGACTTGCTGGCCAAGCTGCAGCGCAGCGAGCACGTCGAGGTGCGGTACATGGTCGGCGTGGACCATTTGTCTGACGGGCTGCAGCGGGCCAGACAGCGCGGCGTCGAAGCCTCGGCGGGTGGCGTGGACTGGCTGCTGGACCGCGACGAGCTGCCTGACCTGGTGTTCGAGGCCACCTCCGCGCGGGCGCACCTGGCCCACGCGCCCCGGTACGCCGAGGCAGGGATTCGGGCCGTGGACTTGACTCCGGCGGCGTTCGGCCCGCTGGTATGCCCGCCGGTGAACCTGCGGGAACACCTGACCGCGCCGAACGTCAACATGATCACCTGCGGCGGCCAGGCCACGATCCCGATGGTGTCGGCGGTCTCCTGCGTCACGCCGGTCCCGTACGCGGAGATCGTCGCTTCGATCGCCTCGAAGTCCGCCGGTCCGGGCACGCGGGCGAACATCGACGAGTTCACCACCACGACCGCGCGGGCGATCGAGCGGGTCGGCGGCGCGCAGCGCGGCAAGGCGGTCATCATCCTGAACCCGGTCGAGCCCCCCATGATCATGCGCGACACCGTGTTCTGCGCCATCTCCCCCGACGCGTCGCACGATGCGATCACGTCGTCGGTGCACGCGATGGTCGCGGAGGTGGCGCGTTACGTGCCCGGCTACCGGCTGCGGGCCGACCCGCAGTTCGACCCTCCGGCGGACGACTGGTCCGGCTGGGCCAGGGTCGCGCTGTTCCTCGAAGTCCGGGGCAATGGCGACTACCTGCCAGAATGGGCGGGCAACCTGGACATCATGACCGCCGCGGCGGCGCGGGTCGGCGAGCTGCTCGCGGTCGCGTCGCTGCCCGCGGGGGTGAGGGCGTGAACGCCCGGGCACGGGACCTGCGTATCACCGACTCGACGCTACGGGACGGGTCACACGCGATGCGGCACCGGTTCACCGAGGACCAGGTGCGGACGGTGGTCCACGCGCTGGACCGCGCCGGGGTGGAAGTCATCGAGGTGTCGCACGGCGACGGCCTCGGCGGTTCCTCCTTCAACTACGGCTTTTCCGCGGTGGACGAGATCGCACTGATCCGCGCCGCCGTCGACGAAGCCGCCGCGGCGAAGATCGCGGTACTGCTGCTGCCCGGCGTCGGCACGGTCGACGATCTGCGCGACGCGCACGCGGCCGGCGCGTCGGTGGCCAGGATCGCGACCCACTGCACAGAGGCCGACGTCTCCGCGCAGCACTTCGGCGCGGCGCGAGACCTTGGCATGGAGACGGTCGGCTTCCTGATGCTCTCGCACCGGCTCGATCCGGCCGGCCTGGCCAAGCAGGCCAGGATCATGGTCGACGCGGGTGCGGAATGCGTCTACGTCGTGGACTCGGCCGGCGCGCTGGTGCTGTCCGACGCCCAGGCCCGGGTGCAGGCGCTTCTTAGTGAGATCGGATCACAGGCCCAGGTCGGCTTCCACGGGCACCAGAACCTGTCGCTGGGCGTGGCGAACTCGGTCCTGGCCTACCAGGCCGGCGCTACCCAGATCGACGGGGCGCTGTGCGCGCTGGGCGCCGGCGCGGGCAACGCGCCGACCGAGGTGCTGGCGGCCACGTTCTCCCGGCTCGGCATCTCGACCGGGGTCGACGTCGACAGCGTGCTCGCCGCGGCCGAGGAGGTGGTGCGGCCGATCATCCCGCGGCTGCCCTGGATGGACAGGTCCTCGGTGGTGCAGGGGTACGCCGGGGTGTACTCCTCCTTCTTGCTGCACGCGGAGCGCGCGGCCGAACGCTACGGCGTCCCCGCGCACGCAATCTTGCAGCGGGTCGGCGAGGCTGGCTACGTCGGCGGCCAGGAAGACATGATCATCGACATCGCACTGCAGTTGCAGGCGGAGGGCCTGGCCCCGGCGCCCTGAGGACCTATTCCTCAGTCAGGAGTACGGGTGGATTGGGCGCCCCGGGAACGCAGCCACTCGAGGACGTTGTCCTGGCGGGTCCCGAGGCCAGCCGCGGCGTCCAGCGCGGTCCCTTCCGCATAGTCGGGGACCCAGTTGAGATCGGCACCGACGTTCAGCAGACGCTCCGCCGCGCGGCGCTGGCCGGCCACGCAGGCGTGCCAGAATGCCTGCGAGATTTCTTCCCGGCCGACCCTGGGCGTCAGCAGATCATCCAGCCGGTCCAGCATGCCGAGGGCGGCGGCGTGCCACAGTTTGTCAACTCGGGCGCCGCGTGCCGCCAGCAGCCGGGCGACATGCCAGCAGCCGTAGCCGATCGCGTTGTCCAGCGGCGTCCCGATCGATCCGCCGGGCGTCTCCAGGTCGGCGCCGCCGTCGATCAGGGCCCGCGCGACATCGACGTCGTCGCTGCTCGCGGCCCAGTGCAACGGCGTCTCGCCGTGTTCATCGTCCTCGGGACGGAAGTTCGGATCAGCTCCGGCTCCGATGAGCAGCGAGGTAACGGCAGGGCCGTTCGGGAAGTAACCCGGCCAGTCACTGACGATGTGCAGCGGAGTACGGCCCCCAGCGATCTCGAGCCTCGATGCGGCCAGGTCAGGCACTGCCTCGAGCAAACGCGCCAGCCCGGCGACATCGCCCTCCCTGATGGCGACGACGGCCGCGACGGCGTCGTGCTCCTCGATCACGGCACCTACGGTACCGCCTAGGAGCCCAGCACCACTGGCGGCAATGGGAGGTGCGACAATCGTGCGATGAGCTCAAAAAGCCGTGTCCGCTCACCTGGAAGAACTTGAGCTGTGGTGAATTCCGGTACAGATACCGTGGTCGAGCGGATATTGACGCGCTACGACACCATTACGGTGGTCGGCACGAGCAGGGCGGCGGTTAAGGCGGCGCACTCGGTGCCGGCGCACATGCAGCGGCACGGCTGGCGCATCATCCCGGTCAACCCGCACGCCGAGAAGATCCTGGGCGAGCAGGTCTACCGGACGATGGGCGAGGTCCCGGAGCAGGTAGGCCTGGTCGACGTGTTCCGGCCGCCGTGGCAGGCGCCGGACATCGCGCGGCAAGCGGTCGCGGCGGGTGCCACCGCCCTGTGGCTGCAACTGGGCATCGCGTCGGCGGAGGCGCGGGCCATAGCCGAGGCGGCGGGGCTGCTCTACGTGGAGGACCGTTGCCTCGTCATCGAGCAGCGCCGCCTCGGGCTGGAAGCACCGCGGGGCTAGCTGCGGCTGGGGCGGCCGATCCAGACGGCCTTGATGTTGCAGAATTCGCGGATGCCCTGAACCGAGAGCTCGCGGCCATAACCGGAGGTCTTGACGCCACCGAACGGCAGTTGCGGATACGAGGTCACGTTGCCGTTGATGAAGACCATCCCGGCCACGAGATCCCGGATGAACCGGCTCCGTTCCTGCTCGTCGTTGGTCCAGGCGTTCGCGCCCAGCCCGAACTCGGTGCCGTTGGCGAGTTCTAGCGCCGCGTCGATGTCCGGGACCCGGTAGAGGGTGGCAACCGGGCCGAAGACCTCCTCGGTATGGACGCGCATTTCGGGAGTGATGCCGGCCAGCACGGTCGGCGGGTAGTAGGAGCCGGGGCCCTCGGGAGCCGCGCCCCCGCACAGCACCTTCGCGCCCTTGGCCACCGCGTCGACGACGAGCTTTTCGACGTCATCGCGCTGCTGCTCGGACGCCAGCGGGCCCACGTCGGTGCCCTCCAGCATCGGATCCCCGACTACCTTGCTCGCCATCTGCTCGGTGAACAGGCGCTCGAACTCCTCATAGACCGCCTCGTGGACGATGAAGCGCTTGGCCGCGATGCAGGACTGGCCGTTGTTCAGGCAGCGTGCGACCGCGGCCACCTGGGCTGCGGCGCGCAGATCGGCTGAGGGCATGACGACGAAGGGGTCGCTACCTCCTAGCTCGAGGACGACCTTCTTGATCTCGCTGCCGGCGATGGCCGCTACCGACTGTCCGGCCGGCCCGGACCCGGTGAGCGTCGCCGCCGTCACCCGGTCGTCACGCAGGATCGCCTCGACGCGTGCGGAGCTGACGAGCAGAGTCTGGAAGGTGCCGTGGGGAAAGCCGGCCCGGGCGAACAGGTCCTGCATGAACAGCGCCGTCTGCGGCACGTTCGAGGCATGCTTGAGCAGCCCGACGTTGCCCGCCATCAGGGCGGGGGCGGCGAAGCGCATGGCCTGCCACAGCGGGAAATTCCACGGCATGATGGCCAGCACCGGTCCGAGCGGCTGGTAGCTGACGTAAGCGTCTTGCGCCCCGACGGCGCCGGCGTCGGCGGGCTCATCGGCCAGGAACCCGGCAGCGTGGTCGGCGTAATACCGGCAGGCGGTGGCACACTTGGCGACCTCCTGCCGGGCCGCGACCAGCGTCTTGCCCATCTCGGTCGTCATCATTGCCGCGATCTGGTCCTGCTCGGAATCAAGGATCCCGGCCGCCCGCTGCATCCACTCAGCCCGGTCGTCGAAACCAGTCAGGCGATAGCTGGCGGCCGCGGCGGCCGCGGCCGCCAGGCAGCGCTCCAGGTCCGCCTCGCTCATTTCGTCATAGGTCTTCACGGTCTCCCCGTTGGCGGGGTTGACGGTTGCGATCGCCATGGTCTCCTCCTTCACGCCGCGGCACCATCACCGCGGCGGCTCTACGTCGCCCTTGCCCGGATCGCGCCGGCCCACACCTGCGCGGCCCAGCTAGCCTGGCTGATTACAAGGGCTCGGGAGCCGCCCCGGGGGTGGCACGCTCAGGCTCGGGAGCCGCCCCGGGGGTGGCACGCTCAGGCTCGGGAGCCGCCCCGGGGGTGGCACGCTCAGGCTCGGGAGCCGCCCCGGGGGTGGCACGCTCGATCGCGGGCCAGCCGACGTCGGCGTCGTATTCGGCTTGCTCGGCCTTGCCGCCGCCGCGCAACCCGAACAGGCGCTTGGCGAACAGCAGGTAGGCGACGACGGCCAGGTTGAGCACCAGGGCCAGAACCTTGAGCCCTGACACGCCCTTGGTCAGCTCGTACACCTCATAGGGCACGAAAACGATCGTCGCCAGGAACGTCAGGTATTCGGCCCACCGCTTGCCCAGCCAGAGCCCGACAGCCTCGACGCCCTCCATCACCGCGTAGGCCGCGATCGCCACGCCGACCAGGTACAAGCTGGTGATGCTGACGGCGAACAGCCGCCGCAAGTCTTGCACGATACCCTGGTTGCTGCTGACGACTGATCCGCCCAGACCGCCCTGCAGATCATCGAGAACGCGGGTGAATTCCGCGTTCAGCGCGGCCCGATTGTTGGCGAACAAAAGCACGGCGGCGGCCAGCGCGCCAAAGACCAGGAAGTGCACCACCCGTTCCAGGGCAATCAACCGCAGGACGTAACGGTCACGCAGCGGCCTGCCTCGCAGCGGGAGCTTGATGTCGTCTCGGGGCGGCGGGTATTTTACCGCGGGCTGGTCGGGCGGACTCAGCGCCACCCACGAGTCGCAGCGCAAACAGCGGTACCAGCGCAGGCCACCCAGCTCGCGAGCGAATAGCTCGTCTTCGGCCCGCAGCTCCGCCGCGTCCGTGCCGAGCAGCTCATGGCCGTGCAGCCCGCAGCCGATCAGCTCGTACCGCAACTTCGGCCGGAAGCGGCGCGGCTGCTCTGTTCCCGGCGGTGACGCGTGGGGCGGCGGAGTGCTCGTGTTCATCAGCTCCTGCTACCCGTCATGCAAGAAACCTAACAGCCGCCGCACCTGCACACGCTCCGGCGAAACCTTGCGCCCAGTCATCAACACCAGCCCCTAACGGATCAGGTGTTGCGACAATCCCTTGAGCGCAGGCCGGTTATAAGCGGCCCGATGCTCCATAGGGTCGGTGTGATCACGGCTTTGATGTGACAAACCGCTATGGTAGGGGCATCTGGGGCTGGTGGGAATTGCGTGGGACAGGCCGGAGCGGGGACTGGGGCTACGGAGCGGGGACCGGGGCTACGGAGCGGGGACCGGGGCTACGGGGCGGGGGTGGGGACAGGGGGGATGTTGTAGTTCATGCGGAAGAGGTTCTGGGGGTCGTACTGGGCCTTGAGGCGGCCCAGCTTGGCGTACTTCTCGGCGCCGCCGAAGGCTTCTGCCACGCGGTCCAGTTCGTCGAAGTTGAGCATGTTGACGTAGACGCCCTGGCCGACCCAGGGAGCGAGGTCCTTGACGACCGTGCGGGTGCGGCTGATGTAATCGGCGTCGTCGGCTGGGTCGTCCCAGCGCATGGCGAAGTTCAGCCAGAGTAGGTAGCCGCGGTTGGAGAATGCCGTGTCGGGCTCGGGGACGTCGCCGATAGCGCCGCCCAGGCCGATGATCTCAACCTCGCCTTCCATCGGCATGTCTTTCCAGAAGTCGTACAGCCGATCGATCGCGTCGTCGGCCAGGTCGGCGACGTGCGCTTCCTTGGTGTAATAGCGATGGCCGTCCTCAAACTCCTTGTCGATCAGGTGTTGCACGCCCGCGCCGAACGGCAGCACGGTCGTGGCCTTGATGCAGGGCTGGCCGACGTTGCTCAGCTGGTCGATGAGCTCGATGCCTGCGGGGTCCTCGGCGTCGTCCAGCCACATCGAGATCAGCATCAGCAGGCGCTTGCCCACGTACTCGGGCGGGACGAACGGCAGCACGGGCATGTCGTGCTTGAGCGCGGCGTGCCAGCCGACGCTGCGCGGCAGGGTCGGGACCAGCGCCGCATAGGCGCGCAGCGCCTCGACCGCCTGGTCCGGCTCGTAGACCGAGACGCCGATACGCATCATCGGGCCGAAGTCATAAGCGGCGAAGGTGAAGCGAGTGACGATGCCGAAGTTGCCGCCGCCGCCCCGCAACGCCCAGAACAGGTCGGGGTGGGAGTCGGCGGAGACCTCGATGACTTCGCCACTGGCCAGGACGAGCTCCAGGGATACGAAGTTGTCGCAGGTCAGGCCGTGCTTGCGGGAGAACCAGCCGATTCCGCCGCCCAGTGCCAGGCCGGCCACGCCGGTCTCGGACATAATGCCGGCCGGGACGATCAGCCCGTGAGCGCCGGTGGCCGCGTCGACCGTGCCGAGCAGGCAGCCGCCGCCTGCGTGCACTAGCTTGCGCTCGACATCGACGGTCACCTCCCGCAGCCCGCTCAGGTCGATGGTCAGGCCGCCGTCGGACATGGCCTTGCCGGCCACGTTGTGACCGCCGCAGCGGACGGACGGCGAGAGCCCGTGCGCGCGGGCCACGTTGACCGCGGCCACCACGTCCTGGGTGCTCCTGCAGCGCAGGATGAGGCCGGGGCGCCGGTCGATCATGGCGTTCCACACCTGGCGTTCCTGCTCGTACTCGGCATGATCCGGGCCGATGATCTCGCCCTGATAAGTTCCGGCCAGTTGCTCGGTGATGCTCAGTCGCAACTGCTCGTCAATTCTCGACGAGAGAGCGGAGTCAGACGTCGTCACGGACATGGGTTTTCCTTTCAGCTGCTTACGCCGACACGGCGTTCTGGTCTTCGGCGAGGCGGCGCATGGCGTTCAGGGTGGCCGCGACAGCCTTGAGGTAATCGCCGGTCATCGAGTCGGCGTACTCCTGCTCTTGCTCCGATCCGCCCTCGACGCCCGTGACGACGAGCGCGAAGCTGAACCGCAGCTTCAGGTCGTCCTCGGGGCCCTCGATCTCGTTGGCGATGGCGCCGAGCACCGGGCCCGCGATCCGGGTAAAGGTGACCCGGTGCGGTTCCTCCAGGGTGATCCGCTCCGTCATACGGTCGCCGCGGAAGTCGATGTCCCGGTCGAAGACGTTCTCGCCGTACCGCCGGATGACCTCGCAGAAGGTCATGCTGGGCACGAACGGCAGCGCGTTGTTGGCCTTGAGCACCAGGCCGTCCCAGACGGCGGCCCGGTCCAGCTTCGGCTTTCCTGGAACGTTTACGGGCAGCTGATGCGTAACGAAGATCATGATGTTTCCTCCGCTGAATCGATCACGGTGTTCTCCAAGGCGCCGAGGCCGTCGATGGTGACGCGGACGACATCGCCGCCGCGCAGGTACAGGCCCCGGCCCGCGCCCACCCCGGACGGGGTGCCGGTGGCAATGACATCGCCCGGCTCGAGCGTGACCACCTCGCTGGCCGCCGCGACCAGCTCGGCGACCGAGCAGACCATGTCCGAGGTGGACTCGTCCTGCTGCAGCTCGCCGTTCACCCACAACCGCAGCCGCAGGTCCTGCGGATCGGGCACGTGGAACACCGGCGTGATGCCCGGCCCGAGCGGCAGCGAGCCTTCCATGGACTTGGCCGCGAACCAGTCGTAGCTGAACGCGTCAGCCGGGACGATGTCCCGCTTGTGGTAGCCACGGGCGGTCACGTCGTTGGACACGCAGTAGCCGGCCACGTGAGCCAGGGCCCGTTCCGCCGAAATGTTCTTTCCCTTGATCCCGATGACGACGGCCAGTTCGGCTTCCCAGTCGTACCGGGCGCGGGCCGGGTCCCTGATCACGATCGGGTCCCTGGGACCGATCACCGAGGTGGTGGGGGCCTTGAGGAAGAAGAACGGGCGCCAGCCTCCGGCTGGGATCTCGCCGCCCATCTCCCGCATGTGCTTGCGGTAGTTGACGCCGGCGCAGATCACCTTGCGCGGCCATCGCAGCGGCGGCAGCAGCGCGTCATAGTCGACGGCGGGGGCAGCGCCGAGGTCTTCGGCCGTCAGGTCGCGCAGGACGGCTTCGGCCGTGACCCAGTCCTCGAGCAGCTCGAGCGGGCTGGCCCAGCGTTTGAGGTCCAGCGGCGCGACAAGTGTCCCGTCTTCGCGCAGCACCCCGAAACCCGTGGTCCCGTCGGCGGTGTAGCTGGCCAGCGACCAGGTCATGAGGGCTCCTCGTCTAGGTCGGATACGCCCGACACCTGGTCGTGCACGGAGGCGATGTCGAGGGCACCCCAGCCATCGGCGAGGGCCTTGTCGAAAGCTTCCTTCGCGGCAGCGAACACCGGCGCGGACAAACTCACCTGGGCGGCGTGGTCCTCGATCTGCTCCAGAATGGGATGCAGGGTGTGGATGGGGCCAGGGGCCGGAGACCACCTGCGTTCGGCCATCAGGGGTCCGCGCTGTTTCCAGATGGCCGAGCTGGCGATCGAATTGTCCAGCGTCTTCTGGACGAGTCCGAGGTCCAGGCCGCTGAGCCGGGCCAGCGCCATCGCCTCCGCGGCCGCCACCGTGTGCACCGCGAGGAGCATGTTGGCGATGTACTTCATCCGGGCGCCGGTGCCGAACGCGCCGGTGTAGACCCACGGTCCGGACACGGCGTCGAGCACGGCGCTGACGGTGCTGACGCTGACCGGGTCGCCGGAAGCGAACGTGGTGGCCAGCCGGGGCGCGACCATGCCGGGGCTACCGGAAACCGGGCAGTCGAGCAGGTCACCGCCCTTGTCTCTTACCTTGTCGCGGAGGCCCGCCTTGCGGTCCACGTCGATGGTGCTCATCTCGATGTGGATGGTGCCTGGCCGCAGCGCGGACAGGGTGCCGGACGACCCGCAGATGACCTCCTCGACGTCTTCGGCGCCGGGGAGGATCGACAGGATCACGTCGGCGGAGGCCGCGACCTCGGCCGCGCTGCTGGCGACGGTGCCGCCGGCTTCGGCGAGCTCGGGTGAGCCGCTGCGGCGGTAACCGGTGACGGTGAACCCGCGCGCCATCAGGTTCTGGGCAATCGGCAGGCCCATCTTGCCGAGGCCGATCACGCCGACTCGGTCCATCGCTGCCTCCTTGCGTGCTCCATTGCCGCGGTAGCTAAACTGTATGCAGTTTTGGGATGAGGTTCAAGACCCTTCGGCATGAAAAACTGTATGCAGTTTAGGCAGCGATGCGACAGCCGACGCCCGGGGTGGTGCTGATGACGGCCTGGGCCGCCGGGGCCCTGCTGGCGGGCGGGCTCGTGCTCCGGCTGCGCGACGGGTAAACTGTATGCAGTTGCGAGCCACACCCGTAACTGCATACAGCTACCTTCAGATCGGGGAGAATGTAGGCCATGCCTCGTGTCGTGCAGATCCCTGACATCCGCAAGGTCGATCTGCCCGAAACCCGGCAGGCCATCCCATATGTGCATGCCTACCTGCGGGAATGCATCCTTGACGGGACGCTGCGGCCCGGGACCAAGCTGTCCCAGGTCAGCCTGGCAGGCCAGCTCGGCATCAGCCGCACCCCGCTGCGGGAGGTGCTGCGGATGCTGCAGGAAGAGGGCCTGGTCGAGATCGAGCCGAATCAGCGAACCCGGGTCGCGGGCCTGGATCCGGCCGAGCTCGACGACGTCTACGCGAGCCGGATCCTGCTGGAGACGCTGGCGTTGTCGATGACCATCGGGCACTTCGGCAACAAGGCGCGCGCCGAGGCCAAGCGGATGCTGACCGCGATGCGCAAGGCGGCCAAGACCGGGGACTTCGACGCATGGTTCGCCGCGCACACCGACTACCACCGGGTTTGCACCGCGGCGGCCGGCGAGGCGATGCAGCGGCAGCTGGCGGCCTTCGCCGACCGGACCACCAGGTACATCCGCATCTACCAGCTGTCCGAGCCGAACAGCTGGCAGGCGGCCGGCGACGTCGAGCACGCCGCGATCCTGGAGGCGCTGATCGCGGGCGACGAGCAGGGAGCGCTCACCGAGATGGCGCACCACCTGGCGCGAACGGCGCTGCGGGTGCTGACCGATTGCGCGCCGGACTACGAGCCGGTCGCGGTGCCGCACGCGGTGGCGCTCATCGACCGCCAGCCGCCAGCGGCGCTGCGCCTGACCGGGGCGAGCTGACCGGGGCGAGCTGATCGGGGCGAGCTGACCGGGGCGAGCTGAGCCTCACCCGGGGCCTTCAGGCGCGGGCGAAGGCGGCAGCGACCTATAGTCGATCCCGAAATATGACTAGGCGTGCCATTCGCATCGCGTTCGTCGCCGCCGTGGCGGCGGCGGTAACCGCATGCTCTGGGCCGGTCACGTCCGCCGGCTCTGGCGCCAAACCGATCCCGGCCAGTTACTACCTCGCCCTGGGCGACTCGCTGGCCCAGGGAGTTCAGCCCAACACGATGGGTACCAGCGTCGAGACGCAGCAGGGCTATCCCGATCAGGTCTACGCGGCGCTGCACCGTAGTCATCCCGGGCTGCGGCTGGTCAAGCTCGGATGCCCGGGCGAGACGACCAGCACGATGATCGACGGCGGGATCTGCCGCTATCCGGGCGGTTCCCAGCTGGCCGCCGCCATCGCCTTCCTGCGCGCCCACCGTGGCCACGTGCTCCTGGTCACCGTTGATATCGGTGCCAACGATCTCGAGGACTGCGGCAGCCAGCCAGATCTCATCAAAATAATCTCATGTTTCGTCACCGACGTACCGGGAGCCGTCAGCCACCTGGCTACGATCATGGCGCGTCTTCGGTCGGCGGCTGGCCCGAGCGTGCGCATGGCCGGGATGAGCTACTATCTGCCCGCCCTGGCCGAATGGCGTGATGGCTCATCTGGTCAGGCCACAGCCCGGCTCAGCGAGCGGCTGGAGGCCGGCTATAACGAATTGCTCGAGCATGCCTACGCCGACTACGGCGCCCGGGTCGCGAACGTGTTCGGAGCCTTTGATAGCGGGGACTTCGGCAATCAGGCGACGGTCCCGGGGATCGGGAAGGTGCCGCGAAATGTCGCCCTCCTCTGCCGGTGGACCTGGGCGTGCACGGCCCCGCCCCGCGGGCCGAACCAGCACGCCAACACGGCCGGGTACGGGGTCATCGCCGGCGCGTTTCTGCAGACTGCCGATCTCAGCTGAGGACCTCCGCGGGCCGCACCTGGGGCTGGGTAATCGGGCGGGTGGTGGGACCGAGCCACATGTCGATCGAACCGGGCTCGGCCGGATCGAAGGTCCGGGGTACCCAGGCCGCGTCGTCGGTGATCTGGCGCACGCCGAAGGAGTACTCGTAGGTGAATCCCTCCGGGCCGAGGAAATACAGGAAGATCGCGCCCGACTGCGGGTGCCGTCCCGGGCCCATCTCGATCTCGACATCGTGGGAGACCAGGTAGTGCCAGTTCCTGAACACGTCGTCGATGGTGTCCACCTGGAAGTTCAGGTGGCACAGGCCCGGCTCGTCGCCGCGGAAGACGGCGAGCTTGTGGTGCACCGGATCGATGCGCATCAGGCAGGCGGCATCCCCCAGCCAGTCCGACACCCGGGCGTTGAAGCGCGTGCTCCAGAACCGGTAGGCCTCGTGCACGTCGGGCGCGTCCAGGCACAGGTGACCGAATTCGGTGATCCCGGCGCCGCGGCTGAAGCTCACCGGCCGGGCGATGGTCTCCTGCTGGTTGACCAGCTCCAGCCGGTTGCCGAACGGGTCGTCGAAGGCGATGAACTCGCGCACCCGCCGGGACCTGGCTTCGGCGGCCGAGCCGCGACGCACGGTAATACCGGAGCGCTCGAGTTCGGTCTCGGCGGCATCGAGGGCATCGGAGTTGGCCACGGCGAAACCCGAGGAGATCACCCCGGAGGGACCCTCGACCAGCGCCAGGCAGTGATGCCGGTGATCGGCACGCAGGTGGGAGACGCCCACTTCGGTGGGCGCCACCAGCTCAAGCCCGACGATGCCGGTGGCGAAACGGGTGGCGGCCTCCAGGTCCGCGACACCGGACCTGACGTAGGCGATATCGGTTAGCGTGATCATTCGGTTTGGTCCCCAGGCTCCCGGCTCAGGCGTAGACGGGAGCGACGTCGATGTAGATCTGCCAGTCGCGCACCAGGTCGCCGTCGAAGACCAGGACATCGGCGTTGGGAACGGTGACCGACTTGCCGTCCTGGCGGCGGTATTCCACGTCGATCTGCGCGATCACGATGTCGCCGACCTCGTACACGTTCAGGATGTGGTGGGTGAGGCCTGCGATGCTGGAGAAGAAGCCTGCCACGGCCTCTTTCACGGCGGCGCGGCCCGTGACCGGGTCGGCGTTCGCGAAGCGGAACGTCGCATCCGGCGTGAGGTGAGCGACGAACTTGTCTGGGTCAAACGCGTCGACGTCAGCGAAGATCGCGGCGACGTCACGGCTCATGATGCACTCCTTCGTTGGGGTGGTTGCGCTGGTCTCGCTTAGCTCTGGGGTTCACGGTTGGCGAGGAAGGTCTCGGGCGGCGGCGCGCCCCATAGGTGCGGGGGGACCTCCCAGTCGTTGGCGACCCAGCAGTCGTCGATCTGGTCGATGTCGGAGAACCACTCGATCCAGGAGCCCCAGGGGTCCGGGTTGTAGTGGAAGAAGTTCGACCCGATGGTGTGGCGGCCGATGCCCCAGCCCGCGTCGCGTCCCTTGGCGCGCATCCGGTCGGCGCCGACCGCGATCGCGTCGATGGATGGCACCTCGAAGCTGGCGTGATGGAAGCCCCGGTGGGTACTGGCGATGAAGCCGAAGACGTGGTGATCGCCGGCTCCGGCGTTGAGGAACGTGACCAGGCCGTGGATCGTGTCGCTGACCCGGAGCCCGAGCACCTGGGTGTAGAAGTCGGTCATCTGCTGCGGCTGGGCCGTGAAAAGCAGCGAGTGCCCGAGCCGCTGCGGTAGGACGTCCTTCGCGGCTTCCTGCCACGCCGCGACGCCGATCCGCTGCCGGCTGCCACCCATGTTGACCAGGACTTCCGAAGCTGGCCTGGCCGGAGCCTGGAGCTCGTCGAGCAACTGGACGGAGGTGCCGTCGGGGTCGCGGATCCACAGTCCGTCCTCGGTAGCGCCGGCCGGCGGCTCGATGACCGGCGTGCCGGCCCGCTCCAGCGCCTCCCGGACGGAGTCCATGGAGCCCGGGTGCAGGGTGAAGGTGACGTGATGCAGCCGCTTGGCCGGCGCCTGGACGAGCCGCACCTGCTCCTGATCACGGCCGGGGCACGTGGCGACCAGCGACCCGTCCTTTTCCCCGGTCTCCAGACCGAAGTCCTGCAGGAAGCCCTCGGCCACCTCCAGGTCCGGTACTTCCAGCGCGTAATGGTGCAGCCCTGAGATCACGGCTCTCTCCTTCTTCCACTAAACTGCATACAGTTTAGACACGCAGGCGGACATCTGGGAAGGGGAACTCCACGGTGATTCCGGCATCATCAGGAGAGCTGCAGGGTCTTCGGGTTCTTCGGGGTCTTCGGGTCGAGGTCGCCGAGGCCGCCAATGTGCTGGCACGGCTGGGGCTGGTCACCGCCTATGGGCACGTGTCCGCCCGCACAGGAGCGTCGATGCTGATCACGCCAGCCGCTGACCTGGCTCTGGTCACCGAGTCCAGCGTGCTGGAGGTTCCGCTCGCGGCCTGCGCCCCGGGAGACCTCCCCGCGGGCGTCCCGGCGGAGGCGTGGGCGCACCTTGCCCTTTACCGCGCCCGGCCGGACGCCGCGGCGATCGCCCGGGCCCAGCCCGCCAGCGCGTTCGCCGCGGCGGCGACGGTCACCTCACTCGTCCCTCTGCACGGCCAGGCCGCGTGGCTCGGCGAATCGGTGCCCGTGCACGATGGCGCTGTCCTGCTCAGGTCGCTCGAGCTCGCCGAGTCCGCGGCCCGCAGCCTCCCGGCCGGTGAGGCACTGCTGCTGCGCGGCAACGGCGCCCTCACCCTGGGGGCGACGGCGGGTATCGCGGTGGCCCGGATGTGGCTGCTCTCCGCCGCCTGCGAGGTCCACCTCGCGGCTAACGCCGCCGCGGCGGCTGCGTCCAGCCGGGTCACGCCGCTTTCCGCCGCGGAGGTCGCGTCATGGCGCGCCGTCCGCGATGAACTGCTCCCCCGGCTCTGGCAGCACCTGCGCCGACGCGCCGAGCCGGGGTCCCCCTCCCCCGTTGAGCTGCCCCCGGATGACCCGTCTGCCGCAGGCAAAAAGGAGGGTGAGGGCTAGGACCGTAATCATCGGTGTCCACCAGCTCCACGGGTTATGCCACTGGGTCTGCGAGAAGAACGTGAGCACGATGGCGGTGATCCCGGCACCGATCAGGCGTGTCCAGTATCGCGATGCCGTGATCAGCGCCAGGGCCAGCGGGGGCCACAGATAGTAGGCGACCATCACGGGTTCGAACACGGAGCGGAGGGCCAGCGCCACCGCGGTCCACCACAGCACCTCCTGCAGCCTCTCCGGATTCCAGCCGCTCACCCGGGGAGGGGCCAGCGTCTGCGCTCGCCAGCTGTGCCCGGCGATGAGCCCGCATCCGCAGGCCGCGACCAGGGCCAGGATCCGGGCGGGTCCCGCGGCCACCTCGTCACCGGCCAGATGCGGGGCCAGGTAAATCCAGGGGGTGGGATGGTCGATCCGCGGCGAGTTGGGCTGGCTGGTCACCGCGTGGATGGTGGCCGTCCAGTTGGCCCAGGCGGCGACGGCCAGCAGCAGCACGCCGGGAGCGGCCGCCCTGGTGAGAAAGCCGGGCCATCGCCGGGGCCTGATTACGGCGAGCAGGACGGGAAACGCGAGCAGGACGAGCGGCTGGACCGCCACCGCCGCCCCGGCCAGCCAGGCGGCCCGGCTGTTCCTGGCGTCGGACAGGGCCAGGATGGCGCAAAGCAGCAGGCCGGCCGCGACGGCGTCTTCGGGGTGCCCCCACCGGATCGTGACGCTCCACAACGTGGTCGCGCTCGCGGCGGCGAGCAGGAAACGCCTCGGCCGGGTGGCCCCGAGGCGCTCGGCGAGGGCGTCGGCGGAGAACAGCACGACGGCGGAGATAACGACCTCATAAGGCCCGGCCAGCAGCCACACGGCGGGGTGGGCGCCGTGAGCCTGCGGCAGCCCGAGGCGAAGCCCGGCCAGGTCGATGACCACGACGACCGGGATCAGGACGATGGCCGCCCCGGGAAGAGAGACCAGCTGGGTGGGCGGGGTGTACAGGCCGCTCAGGTCCAGGTGCACGAGCCGCTGGGCCGCGATCATCGTTCCCCACAGGTCATCGGGAAGCGCCCACGCCGATTTCCCGTAGAAGCGGGGTCCCCAGATCGTGCCTGCCATTCCCGCGATGATCAGGCCGGCCGTAGCGAGCAGCGGAAACAGTCTCCTGAACGGCCACGACGGTCTCGCGTCAGCGACCGCGGCGCCCGCGGCGGGGTCGGCGTTCACGCGTCGCGCCACCGCAGGAGCAGGCCGCCGGCCAGCAGCGCGGCCGCGGCCCAGGCCGCGAGCACGCCCAGCCCGCCCCACGGGCTGATGGCCAGGCCGCGCAGGCTGGTGGTGTCCTGGATGGTCAGCCCGGCGCTCATTGGCGCGTACCGCTCGAACCGGTGGGACCAGACCGGGTCGGTCACGACTCCGAGGATGATCGGAGAAAGGTAGAGCAGCCCGAGCACGACGCCGATGGCGGCGGCGGAGTCCCGGATGAGCGTGGCGATGCCCAGGCTGAGCAGGGCGATCAGGACCAGGTAGAGGACCGATCCAGCGGCGGCGCGCAGCGTCGGCCCGTCGGCTAGAGACTCCAGCGGGAAGCCGCGCGCGACGGTAAAGCCGTGGCCGGGCAGGAGGATGCGCCCGGCCAGCACCGATCCGCCCACGGCGATGGCCCCGGCGGCCAGCACCAGGGCGGCCAGGATGACCGCCTTGGCGGCCAGGACGACGGACCGGTGCGGCATCGCCGCCAGCGTGATGCGGATCATGCCGGTGCTGTACTCGCCGCTGATCGCCAGCACGGCCAGGATGGCGACGACCGCCTGGCCCGCTTGAATCCCGGTAAGGCTGAGCTTGGTGGTGTCCACCGGGCAAGCGGTGCCGGACGGGCACCGGGCCGCGGCCGTCGCGGCGGCGCTGACCGCCACGGTCGCCGCGACCGTGCCGACCAGGAGCCAGGCCGGCCCGGCTATGGTGCGCAGCTTGGTCCATTCGGCGTGCAGCGCGTCCCGCAGGGCCACCATATCCAGGTGCCGGGCCGCGGACAGGCTCGGCTGTCCGGCGGGCACGGCCTGACTCATGCATCCCTCCGGCGGAGCAGAACGACGGCCAGGCCCAGGGCGAGCGCGGCGTACCCGCACAGTACGGCGAAGCCGGCCCACGGCGCCAGCGGGAAGAAACCGGAATTGGGCGAGTAGATGGCGGTGACCTGCTGGTACTGCGGCGTGGCCTGCTGGACGGCGAAGGCGGCGGCCGGGGTGATCCGAAGCAGCCAGTCCGCTGCGCCGACCGGAAGGACGGAGGCGGCCCCCAGGATGTATGGCAGCACGATCGCCACGATGACCAGGGTGACCGCGGCGGCGCTGCGGCGCAGCACGGTACCGAGGGCGACGGCGAGGACAGCGGTCACGGCGATCAGCGCCCCGGTGCCGATGACCATGCGCAGCTCGGTCGGCCACGGCACCGGGTACACGTAGGAGCCCCGGGCGTGCGCGAGCGCGGCACCGAAGATCACCGCGGCGGCCGCGGCGACCAGCCCGGCCACGAAGGCGACCGCGCCGATCACGACGGCCTTCGCGGCCAGCACCCGGCCCCGGCGCGGGCTCGCGGTCAGCGTGACCCGGATCAGGCCGCGCCGGTACTCGGCGGTGATGAACATCGTCGCGACCACGATCACCGCGATCAGCCCGGCGAACGTGCCGATGAGGTGCTGCGTGACCGTGGTGCCGACGTCCCCGGCCTGCCCGGGCACGACCGGCGCGATGTCACCGGACCCGGTTACCGTGAACCGGCCGCCGGCCTGATGAAATTCGCCGATCCCCGACCCGCCAGCGGCGTCGAGGTAGTCGCCGGTCCACGCGCCGGACGGCCAGGTGCCGGATCGGCTGAGTTGATCGAAGACGGCGGTGTCCTGGCTGGGGGCGATCATCCCGTTTTCCCCGCCGCCGAAGTTCTGCGAGATCGACTGCCACGCGGGGGACGCCGCGAACATCCCGGCCTGGACGGTCGACGGCAGCCCGGCCAGGTGAACGGTGCCGACCTGGGTCCAGTGCGTGCCGTCGGCCGAGTCGTAGCCGGTGATAGTGCCGCCGGAGCGCGTCAGCCGCAGCCAGCGCGGGGAAGCCGCGGAGACGGCGCCCGGCAGGCCCGCGGTGTCGCTGGTGTAGTTGTCCTGCAGGCGCACCCCGTGATCGGCGGTCACCATCATCGCCGCGTAGGCCGATCCCGGTGTGGTGCCGCCGGAGATGATGACCCCGGCCTTGGCCCACGGCACCAGCCCGGGACGCGTGTCGATCGGCGCGTTCGGGCCGCCCGGGACGTTGCCGTCCGCCGGCGGGAGCAGGCCGGTCAGCGAGGTGATCCGGACGGTGATGCTGCCGTTACCTGCGAGCGGCTGGCGGACGAAATAGAAGTTGTCGGTCACTGGCTCGCCGCCCGGCCCCACCGGGTAAATGGTCCCACCGCAAGCGTGGCTGGTCTGGCCCGGGGCGCCGCTTGCGCTCTGACACGAGCTACTGCTGGCCCCGGCGGCGAACAGCCCGAGCCCGAGCATCACCAGGACCGCGACGATCATGCCGATGACCCAGCCGCGCACGGTCCTGAACTTGGTCCACTCCGCACGCAGGAGCGGCGCGAAGCCGTCCCGGCCGGTCTGCTGGTCCGGCTGATGCGGCGTCACCGTGCCGGCGGTCATCGTGTCGCCTCCTCGGTGTCACTCTGGATGGCCGGGCCGGCCGGGGCAGACGCAGCGGCGCGGAATTCGACCGTGTCCCTGGTGAGCTCCATGTAGGCCTCCTCAAGGCTCGCGCGGTGCGCCGACACCTCCGAGAACGGCACCCCGCTCTCGCCGAGCAGCGCCACGATCTTCTCGGCCGCCAGCCTGGAGATCGTGAGCGTGTCCCGGTCGGTGGTGGCGATGACGGCCCCCGAGTGGGCCAGCACCGCCATCGCCTCCGACCGGGCGGTGGTCCGCAGCGTGACCCGGCCGCTTGATGCGGTGGCGATGAGATCCGCCACGCTCGAATCGGCGATGACCCGCCCGCGGCCGACCACCACCAGGTGGTCCGCGGTGTCCTGGAGTTCGCTCATCAGGTGGCTGGACACCAGCACCGCACGGCCCTGGGCGGCCAGCGACCGCAAGAAACCCCGCACCCAGACGATGCCTTCGGGATCAAGTCCGTTGAACGGCTCATCGAGCATGAGCACCGGCGGATCGCCGAGCAGCGCGGCAGCGATGCCGAGCCGCTGCCGCATGCCCAGGGAATAGCCACCCGCCTTGCGCCGGATCACCGACCTCAGGCCGGCCTGCTCGATCACCTCGTCGACCCGGCTGGCGCCCAGGCCCTGGGAATGCGCCAGCCAGAGCAGGTGATTGCGGGCGGACCGGCTCGGCTGCAGCGCGCCGGCGTCCAGCAGCGACCCGACGTAGCTGAGCGGGTGCCGCAGGCTCGCATACGGCCGGCCGCCGACCAGCGCGGTGCCCTCGTCGGCGGAATCAAGGCCGAGGATGACCCGCATCGTGGTGGATTTCCCCGCGCCGTTTGGACCGACGAAACCGGTCACCTGGCCGGGAAGGACGCTGAAGGACATCCCGTCCAGCGCCAGCTGCGGCCCGAATCGCTTGCGCAGGCCGCTGACTTCTATCGTTGCTTCCATAGCAGCTAAGGCTAGGGACCGGCAGGTGGCGCGGTCGTCACGCTGGGGAGCGCTGTTCGCCGTCACCGGTACGGGGGACATCGGCCGCACCTCCCTCGCAGGAGGGACGGCGCCGTCCCCGGCCGGGGTGACGCAATCTAGCGGCTGAGCGGCGACAATGAGCATGTGGGCACAGTTGGTTACCGGCATGGCGGATGGGCGGACACGGGTCGGCGGATAGCCGCGGTCCCGCACCCAGCCGCGGTCGGCGGAGCCCTGCTCGGGCTGGCGGCGGTGACCGAGGCGCTGGCGCGGGGAGTGGACACCCGAATCGGTGCGCTCAGCCTGGTCGCCGTGTCTCTGCTGGCCTTGTTCACCACGGTACCCCTGGCGTTCCTCGGCCCGGCCGCGGCCGCCGTGGCCATCAGCGCGGCGAGCGTGCTCTCGCTCACGGTCTTCCACCTGCTGACGCTGGCGGGCCTGTGCGCGCAGATCATCGCCCTTTACCAGCTGGGCATGAGGGCCGGCGCCCTGGAGAGCAGCAGTCAGCGTGATGAGACACAGCCGAATAAAGCACAACTCCTGGCTCCTGGACTGGCGGCGCCGTTCGTGGTGATCGCGCTGGCCGGGGCCCGTTCCGTGGATTCTGAAGGACGGGTGCTGATCGTGCTGCTGGCCGCGCTGGCTCCGGCGGCCGCCTTGGCCGGGATCGCGCGGCGGGCGCGTCTGGCGGCGCAAGCGCAGAGCGCCGCCCGGCAGGTCATCGCCGACTCGCTATTCGAGCACATGGCCCGCGGGGAGCGGGCCCGGATCGCCCGTGAGCTGCATGATGTCGTGGCTCACCACATATCCATGATCGCCGTGCAGGCGGAGACGGCCCGGCTGGCCACCCCCGGGATGCCGCCGGCCGGCGCGGCGCGACTGCTGGAGATCGGCAACACGGCGCGGGCCGGCCTGACCGAGATGCGGCGGCTGCTCGGCGTGCTGCGCGAGGACGCCCGCGCCGCCAGCCCCGGCCAGCTCGGTGCCGGCCAGCTCGGTGCCGGCCAGCTCGGTGCCGGCCAGCTCGGTGCCGGCCAGCTCGGTGCCGGCCAGCTCGGTGCGGACCGGCATCCTCAGCCGGGGCTGGCCCAGCTCAGCGAGCTGATCGACGAGGCCAGGGAGGCCTCGGGCACGGGAACCAGGTTCATCGTCTCGGGGCCGCCGGTCACCCTGGATTCCGGCGTGGAGCTGGCCGCTTACCGTATCGTCCAGGAAGCCCTGACCAACGCCCGACGGCATGCGCCAGGTGCCGCCGTCGACGTCGAACTGCGCTTCACCGACGACGCGCTCCGGCTGCGCATCCGGGACAACGGGCCAGGTCCGCCGGATGGCCTTAACGGATCCGCGGTTCTGGTCGCGGCGGATAGCGCGGGCGGCCACGGGCTGCCCGGTATGCGCGAGCGGGCCACCGCGGCCGGCGGCGAGCTGCGCAGCGGCGCGGCGCCTGGCGGCGGCTTCCTGATCGAGGCCACGTTGCCCGCTAAGGCGGAGGTCGGGGGTTGAGTGCTTCAGCCGGGGCCGTTCGGATTATTGTCGCCGATGACCATCATGTGGTGCGTA
>Ga0302177_10000953_pt1 | contig 21027 bp, 21 predicted proteins | sample I_Palsa_E1_2_FD_198780 | JGI IMG/M metagenome (GOLD analysis project Ga0302177, IMG submission 198780) | Peat permafrost microbial communities from Stordalen Mire near Abisko, Sweden - I_Palsa_E1_2 | ecosystem: Environmental > Terrestrial > Soil > Palsa > Peat permafrost | place: Sweden... | reverse complement strand
CTGGCCACGTAGGGAGCCTTGACCCGTGCCGTGGCCAGCAGCCACTGCGCCAGCGAGGCGTTCAGGCTCCCCGTGACCGGGTCCTCGCCCGGCGCACCGAGCTGCGGGCTGAACGCGCGGACCTCGAGCGCCTCCGGCGAGCCGTCCGGGTAGGGTCCGGCGACGCCGATCTCCATGTCGACGGTGCCTGGCCGGACGGCAAGGACCGCGTCCGCGCTGGCCAGCAGGACGGCCACCCAGCCGGGTCCGTTGTCGGCCCACTGGATGTCCACGATGTCGGCCCGCGCGATGTTCAGGGCCCGCGCCACGTCCTCGGTGACCGCGTCTTCGACCGGCCCGCCGCGCACCAGGGGCGGGGCCGCGAACGCCAGGCCCGCCTCGGTCTGCCGGACGGTGATCAGCCCGGCGGCGCATTCCTGCACCGCCTGGCCGGCCCGGGCCGGGCGGCCGCCGGCTTCCAGCCAGGCGTGGCACGTGCCCAGGGTGGGATGCCCGGCGAACGGCAGCTCCCGGGCGGGCGTGAAGATCCGCACCCAGTAGTCCGCCCCGCGTGCCCGCGGGGCCAGCACGAACGTCGTCTCCGACAGGTTCGTCCAGCGCGCGAGCAGCTGCATCTGCTCATCGCTCAGGCCGTCGGCGCCCAGCACGACCGCGACGGGGTTACCGAAATACGGAGTCTCGGTGAAGACATCTACCTGACAAAACTGATGTGCCACGAACCCGAGTGTAAGGGCCCTTGGCCTCCCCGCGGCAGAGCCAATTTCCCGCGCGCTGGCCCTGTTTCCCCCACTGGCCCTGTTTCCCCCGCGCGCCCTCGCGTAGCCCCGGGGCCGGCCGGCCGCCGCCTCCGCGGTTGTCCTCGCCCTTGTCCCGCCCCCGGGGTGCGCGGCCGCCCGCCAGCAGCGGAAGGCTGCTCAGCCCGATACCCGCCACGATGGCCGCGCCGCCGCCGACCTGCACGGGGCCGAGTGGGTTACCGAAGATGGCGACGCCGGCGATGGCGCCTACCAGCGGCTCGAGGTTGAGGAACGCCCCGGCGACTTCCGCGGACACCCGGCTCTGCCCGAACGCGAACAGTGTGAAGGGCACCAGCGTGCCGAACGCCGCCAGCGCGCCGACGGCCAGGACCGGGCCGGGGCCGGCCGGGATGGCCGGTGCGCCCTCCGTGACCAAGGTGAAGGCCAGGGCGGCCACCGCGGCGGCCAGGAACTGGACGGCGGTGACCGCGATGGGGTCGCGGCCGGGCAGCAGCCGGACTTGCGCGACCGTGAACGTAGCCGAGATGAGCAGAGAGATCAGCACCAGCCCATCACCGGTCAGCGTCGCGCCGCCCCCGCCGCCGCCGGTGATCAGGCCGACGCCGCCAAGCGACACCACGAAACCGGCCCAGGCCACCGGCCGGGCCACGGTGTGGTGCCACAGCGCGGCGATGACCGCGACCAGCACGGGCACGGCCCCGATCAGCAGCGCCGCGTGGGTCACGCTGGTTCGGGTGATGCCGGCGTTCTGCACGATGACCGACCCGCCGTAGCCGAGCGCGCCCGAGGCCAGGATCTTGGGGGTGAACGCGGCCCGCAGCCCCGGACGGCCCACGGCCAGCAAGACCGCGGCGGCCAGGCCGAAACGAACGGCCGTGAGCCAGCCCGGTGCCAGCCACTGCAGGGCCAGCTTGGACAGCGGCACGGTGGTACCCCACAGCAGCCCGGCCGTGACGAGGGCTGCGACGGCATAACGACGGCTGAAGTTCATATCGTCATGCTCACCGATAGACGTGCAGAATTAGACAGTGAGGCACTCTAACGAGATAATATTTAGCACTATGGCCGTTTCACTTGATGATGTTGACGTAGTTCTGCTCACCGCGCTGCAGGAAGACGCGGACCGTACCAACGTCGAACTTGCCCGCCTGGCCGGGCTCTCACCTGCGGCGACCCTGCACCGGGTACGGCGGCTGAAGGAGTCGGGCGTCATCCGCGTCATCAGCGCTCAGCTTGACCCGGCTGCGGCCGGCTTCCCGCTGCAGGTGTACGTGACGGCCACCCTGGCCCGGCACGACCCGCGTTCCAGCCGCGTCTTCGACGACCTGATCCGGGCCCTGCCGCAGGTCATCGCGGCTGACAACGTCGCGGGCGAGACCGACTACATGCTCTCCGTGGTCGCCCGCGACGTGGCTGAACTGCAAGAGGTCCTCGCCAGCCTGGCCGCCCGCGGCGGGCAGCGCCTGGTGACCTACCTGCGGCTGGCCGAGATCAAGCCGCCGTCCCGGCTGCCGCTGGCTCCGCGCGGCACTGAAAACGGCACTGATCGCGTCGCCCGCCGTCGTCGCGGCGTCCCGGGCTGAGCGGGACGGCCCCTCAGCGAGCCGTGGGCGGCATGCCTCTGGCCCGAAGGACGGCTTGTGTCCGGTCGGCGGCCTGGAGCTTGTCCAGGATGCGAGAGACATGATTCTGAACGGTCTTCAGCGAGGCGATACCAGCGCGAAGGTGGTCTGGTATGTCCAGTCGAGGGCGTTGTGCTTGGGCCAGCTCGGGAACTCGACGACCTCGAACAGGCACAGCAGACCGGCGAAGACCGTTCCCGCGGTGGCACGCCCGCGACCCAGCAGCCAGGTAGCGGTCAGGAAGAACACGGCGAATACGACGGCGGCCCACGGCAGGCTGCCGGGGTAATTCTCCTGCCAGATCATGATTGCGCTGCCGAGCTCGCCTAGCGCGAGGATCGCCGCGATGGTGGTCAGGATCGCGACCTTGCGACTGTTCATGCCTTCCTCCCATGGAAACTGTGATGCGCTCACCATGCTTCCCAGCGGTTCCCGGCCAGAAGAGGCGCCTTCCCGATGAGGCCGGGAACTTCTCCCTTCGGCAGGCCTGGGAATGAGACGGTCCTGGAACCGGTTGTGGAGCGCATGAAGATCGCGGTGATCGGGACAGGTAACATCGGCGGTTCGCTCGGGACCAAGTGGGTGGCGGCCGGATACGACGTGGTGTACGGGTCCCGCACCGGCTCGGGCACCGGTCCGGGCGGGGCGCCCGTGCTCGCGGTCAGCGACGCGCTTGACGCCGCCGACGTGGTGGCGCTGGCCGTGCCCGGGCCGGCCGTGGCGGAGGTGGTCGGCGCGCAGAGTGCGGCGCTGGCGGGGAAGATCGTGATCGACGCCGTGAACCGGATGGGCCAGCCGGAGCTCAACAGCCGGGCGCTGATCGCCAGCGCGGCGCCCGACGCCCGGTATGTGCGCGCGTTCAACTCACTCGGCTGGGAGAACTTCGCCGACCCGGTGCCCGGCGCGAACTTGTTCTTCGCCGCGGATCCCACTGCCCGCATCGTCGCTGAAGAACTTATCGCCGCCGTCGGACTGGCCCCGGCCTTCCTCGGCGACGCGGCCGCGGCCGTCACGGTTGACGCGCTTACGCCCGTGTGGATGGCCCTCGTGCAGCAGCACGGCGGAAACCGCCGGATCGCGCTGCGTATCGTCCAGGACAGCTGATTCCTGGCTCCCATTCTCTGACTAGACTCAGAGAATGGGGCCAGACCTAATCGATCAGGTTCAGGTCACGGCGTGCGACCCTCGGCATCCCGACGCCCGGCATTGCCTGCGGGGCTACCTCGGCGAGCTGTTGGACCGCTTCGACGGCGGCTTCGACCCAGCCCGGAGCATCTCCGCCGCCGACCGCGAACTGACACCGCCCGCGGGCCTGTTCCTGGTCGCGACCCTGCACGCTGAGCCGGTCGGGTGCGGCGCGCTGAAGTTCCACCACGAAGCACCCGCCGAGATCAAGCGGATGTGGGTCGCCCCCGCGGCGCGCGGCCTGGGCTTGGGCCGTCGCATCCTGACCGAACTGGAGGCCCACGCCGCGGCCAACGGGGCCCGGATCCTGCGGCTGGAAACTAACCGCGCCCTAGCCGAGGCGATCGGCCTGTACCGGACATCCGGCTTCCGAGAGGTAGCTGCATTCAACCAAGAGCCCTACGCCCACCACTGGTTTGAAAAGCCCCTCGTCGCAGTCGAAAAACCAGTCGGCCGCTAAATCCCCGAGCCGTTCAGGCAGCGATCTTGCCAGCAGCCTCAGCCGGGACACGCGCCCCGGCCACGCGCTACGGTGCGGACATGGCGAAACGACCTCGGCTCACCGTCCTGGGCAGCCTGAACATGGACATCTCGGTGACCGTGCCCCGGCTGCCAGCGCCCGGCGCCACCGTGCTCGGCTCGGCGGCCGTTTTCACCCCCGGCGGGAAGGGGGCCAACCAGGCGGTGGCGGCGGCCAGGCTGGGCGCCGACGTGCGGATGACGGGCTGCGTCGGCGGCGACGACTTCGGCCGGCGACTGCTGGCCGCCCTGCGCGAGGCGGGGGTGGACGCCGCCGGCGTGCGCGTCGTGGACGACGTCCCGACCGGACTGGCCATGATCTCGGTCGACCGCGCCGGAGAGAACCTCATCACGGTGGCTCCGGGCGCCAACTACGAGGTCGGCGCGGCCGATGCCGCGGCGGCCGCCGACGGCCCTTATGACGCCCTGGTGATCAGCGCCGAAGTCCCGGTCCCCGCGATCAGGGCCGTGCTGGCCCGGGCGCACGGCACTTTGTGCGTGCTCAACCTGGCGCCTGTCCCGCAGGCCCCGGAGCAAGCCGCCGCGATCGTGGCCGGCGGTGTCGAGTGGCTGGTGGTGAACGAGCCGGAAGCAGGCGCCGTCCTCGGCCGGCCGGTCGATGGCCTGAAGGACGCGGCGAAGGCCGCCGCCGGGCTGGCCACCGCGGGCGCGCGCCACGCCGTGGTCACCGCCGGGGCGCACGGCGCCGCCCTGGCGGGCCCGGACGGCGACCCGCTGACCATCGAGGCGTTCGACGTCGAGGCGGTCGATACGGTCGGAGCCGGCGATACCTTCGTCGCCGCGCTCGCGGTCACCCTCGCGGTCGGCGTCCCGGCCGCCGAGGCGGTGCGCGCGGCCGCCGCCGCGGGGGCCGCCGCCGCCACCCGCCCGGGCGCCCAGGCCGGGATGCCGCGCCCCGCGGACATCCTGGCGGTCACCGGCCTGACCTGGCCCCTGGCGTAAGGTGGCGGCCAAGCCCAGCCCGAACAGCAGCCCCGCGCAAGCCCAGCCCCCATCTGGCCGGACAAGTAGCCAGATCAGATAGATTCAAGGGCTAGGCGAGCGGGAAGATAGGCAAGCAGACGGGCCGGGCCTTAGCCCTGCTCCAAGGAGAGCGCGAAGTGTTGACGCCCGGCTTGCGGGGTTACGTCCTAGAGCCGCCCGCTGGCGACCACAAGAGCACCAGCAAGAGCACCAGCAAGCCCGTGGCCCAGGATCTCCTGCCCGCCGCGCTGGCCGCCCTGGCGCCGTCGTTCACCGTGGCCGCCGAGCGCGGCGCACCCGGCAGCGGCGCCCGGCGGCTTACCTGGCTGGACACTTTCGACTGGCGGCTGTACCGGGCCGGGCTGGTGCTCGAGTTGGAGCAGGCCAGGCGGGGCGGCCGGCTGCGGCTGAGCCAGGCGGACGGCACGCCGCAGGCGGAGCAGCCGGTGACCGGCTGGCCGCCGCGCCGTCCGGCTCAGGATCTGCCCGCAGGGCCGGTCCGGGACCGGATCATGGTGCTGATCAGCCCGCGAGCGCTGCTGCCGGTGGTCAGTGCGGTCAGCACGGGCAGCGTCACGCGTCTGCTCAACGCGGACGGCAAGACCGTCGCCCGGCTGACCGCCGAACGCGCCACCGTGACCGCGGTGGGCACCACCGCCGAACTGCCGCTGCGCCTGTCCGTCGCGGAAGTCCGCGGCTATCCCGCCCAGGCCCGCAAGGCAGCCGCGCTGCTGGCCGCCGTCCCCGGCGCGTCCCCCGCCAGCCAGAGCGCGTTCATCGCCGCGCTGACCGCGCTCGGCCGTCACCCGGCGAACTACACCAATACCGTGGACGCCCAGATCACCGCGCCGATGCCCGGGTCCGTCGCGGTGGCCAGGTTGCTGCTGCGGCTGCTCGACACCCTGGAGCTCAACGTCGACGGCGTGCTCCGCGACCTCGACACCGAGTTCCTGCACGACTTCCGCGTCGCGGTCCGCCGGACCCGGTCCGCGATCAAGCTCCTCGGCGAGGTCCTGCCCGCCGGCGTGGCCAGTCACTACGCCAAAGAATTCAAGTGGCTCGGTGACCTGACCACGCCGACCAGGGACCTCGACGTCCACCTGCTCGGTTTCGCCGCTACGACCGAGCACCTGCTGGCCGCGGCCCCGGCTGATCTGGAGCCGTTCCGCACCTTCTTGGTCAGGCGCCGCGCGCGCGAGTTCCGGCGGTTGGCCGCGACCCTGCGCTCGCCGCGGTTCGGGGCCATCACCGATGACTGGCGCAAGGCGCTGCTCGCCGTTCGCGACGCGAGCGCGCCCAAGAAGCGCAGGCAGCCCACCGCGGCCGAACTGGCGGCCCGCACCACCGGCCGGGCATTCCGGCGGATCGTGGCGCAAGGCGGTGCGATCACCCCGGACTCGGCCCCGGAGTCCCTCCATGACCTGCGTAAACGCTGCAAGGAGCTGCGCTACCTGCTGGAGTTCTTCGCACCGCTGCACGATCCGGTCGCCTACCGGAAGGTCGTCAGCGACCTGAAGCAGCTGCAGGACCGCCTCGGCGACTTCCAGGACAGCCAGGTCCAGCGCGAGGAGATCGGTGCGCTGGCCGACGCGATGCTGGCCGAAGCGCTGGCTGGGCAGGGGACGGCAACCGCGGCTACCCTGCTGGCCATGGGGGAGGTCGCTGCCCGGCTCGCGGTCAGCCAGGCCGAAGCCCGCGCCGACTTCGCCCACCGGTTCGCCCGGTTCGCGGGCCCGGCGGCCCGGCAGCGGATCAGCACCCTGCTCGCCGAGCCCGGCCCCCCCGCCGAGCCTGACCCGAAGACCCCATGAAGATCTACGCCACGTACAACATCAAGGGCGGTGTCGGCAAGACGACCGCCGCGGTCAACCTGGCCCACCTGTCCGCCGCCGACGGCCAGCGCACCCTGCTGTGGGACCTGGACCCGCAGGGCGCGGCCAGCTTCCTGTTCCGGATCAAGCCCCGGGTCAAGGGCGGCGGAAAGGCGCTCATCCGCGGCACGAAAACGCTGGAAGGCGCCATTAAAGGCACCGACTTCGATAATCTGGACTTGCTCCCGGCCGATTTCACCTACCGCAATATGGACCTTCTCCTGGGCACCTCGCAGCGGAAGCAAACCCGCAAGATCGCGCAGCTGCTCCAGCCGCTGGCCGCCGGATACGACAATGTTTTCCTCGATTGCGCGCCAAGTATCTCGCTGGTCTCGGAAAACGTCATGCACGCCGCCGACGTTCTGCTGGTTCCGCTTATCCCGACCACGCTGTCGGTGCGGACGCTGGACCAGCTCACCGATTTCGTGGCAGGCTTCGATGGCGACCGGCCCGAGGTGCGGGCGTTTTTCTCCATGGTGGACCGGCGCAAAAAACTCCACCAGGAGATAACTCAAGACCTTTTGGCGGAACGAGCCGGGGTGACAGCGGCCGCCATTCCCGCCTTGTCTCTCATCGAGCGAATGTCCGTGGAGCGTGCCCCGGTCACCGCCTTCGCCCCCCGCAGCCAGGCTGCCCGCGCCTACCGCGCCCTCTGGTCCGAAATCCGCGCCCGCGAGGAGTGACAATGTTATGACGAAGACCTCAATCGCAATCGACGAAGAAGCCCTCGCCGCCAGCGGCCAAAGTGCTTGGCACCAAGACAAAGAAGGACACTGTCAACGCCGCCCTCCTAGAGGTTGGCCAGCGGCTGGAACGCCTGCGTGCTCTGGCCAGGCTCGGCGAGATGGCCGATCAAGGTGACTTCGACGATTTCCTCGGCAACAAGGCGGCTCGCCGTAGGTGAGTCCCGCCTTCTACCCCACTGACACCTTTGGTTTGTTCCGGATCCTGCAATCGACCCGGACGCCGATGACGCCATGGACGATTTCGGTGCGGCCCCGGTCGGCTGAGACGCAGGTGGCGACGGGTCCGTGTCGGCGTATATCAGATGATATATTCAGGGTGTGAACACAGCGGAGCGTATCCAGTCGGCTCGCCGGCTGGCGACCATGACGCAGCAGGAACTAGCGGAACGCTCAGGCGTTCGCCAGCCCAACATTGCCGCTTACGAAAATGGCCGACGGCAGCCTTCCCCGGCGATGCTGGCACGGCTGCTCGACGCCGCCCGGCCGCGCCCGTCCGTGCTGCTCGCCCGATTCCGGGAGCAGGTGCTGGAAATCGCCGCCCGGAACCATGCCGGAGGCGTCCGGGTCTTCGGCTCGATTGCGCGTGGCGAAGACGGTCCGGATAGCGACGTCGATCTGCTGGTCACATTCGGACCCGAGGCGTCGCTGCTCGACCAGGCCGGACTGGTCGCCGAACTGGAGGATCTGCTCGGGGCGCACGTGGATGTCGTATCTGACCGCGCGCTGAAGGATCGGGATGTGGCCATCCGCGCCGAAGCGGTTCCCTTGTGAGCGGTCAGCCGGGGCGCGGGAGTGAACCAGAGCCAGGCGGACAGGTCGTGCAAGCGTACGGGCGCCGGGTTCGCGATACTCTGCTTGACCTTCTTGAGTTCACCGACATGGCTGCGCGGCTGGTAGCCAGGGGCCGGGCCGCATACGACGGAGATGAGGCACTGCGACTCGCCGCCGAAGCCATTACGCATCGCATCGGTGAAGCGGTGTCGAGGCTGAGCGAGGAGTTTGTTACTGATCATCCGCAGATTGAATGGCGCAAGATCAAGGGGATGCGCAACATCATCACGCATGAGTACGCGCGTATCGACTACGAGATCGTCTGGAACGCCCTGACCCTGCGGGTGCCGGAGATTGCCGTGTTCGTTCGTCGCGTCTTCGCGGCACCGTCGCAGACCTAGGCGACGATGACGCGGTAGCCGAGGTCGAGCTCGTCTTGCTCGAGCAGGTGCCCGTACGCCTCGCGCCACGCCCCGTCGGCCAGGTCGGCGCGGAGCCGGGCCATACCCGCCGCGCGTTCGCCCTCGCTGATCAGGGACAGCGCGGAGGTCGCGGACCACACGGCGGGGTCGAGGACGGCGGCCGGGTGGCGCCAGTAGGCGGCCTCGAATCCGTCCACGCAGTCGGCCGGGATCGGCACCGGGATCAGGGTTACCGGGCCGAGCACCTCGGCAATGCGCTCCGGCGGGTAGGTCCGCTCGAATACGAGCCCGCGGGTCGCCGGGAAGTAGTCGTGCAGCCACCACGACGTGTTCAGGTCCCGGTCGCAGCCGCCGAACAGCACCACCGGGCCACGGGCGACCCGGCGCATCTCGGCCAGTCCCCGGGGTTTGTCGGTCCAGTGGTGCAGGCTCAGGATCGCCATCGCGGCGCCGAAGGTCCCGTCGGCGAACGGCAGCGCCTCCGCCGTCGCGCGGACACAAGGCGCCGCGCCGGCCGGACGCTGCGCCGCCATGACCGGCGAGGGCTCGACCGCGACCACCCCGCGGTCGCCCGGCTCGTACGAGCCGGTGCCCGCGCCCACGTTCACCACGCTGGCCGCCGCGCCGAGCGCTTGCTCGATCCGGGCCGCGATCCTCGGGTCCGGCTGCCGGCCGCCGGCGTACCGGCCGCCGATCCGGTCGTAAAGAGGCTGGGCTTCCCGCATACCGACTAGTCTGCCGTCGGCCCGCGGACGCTGCCGGAGTCCCGGCCCTGCCAGGTGCAGATGCACACCTCGTTGCCCTCGGGGTCGGCCAGTATCCAGAACGCGGGGGCTTCAGCGTCGCTGAGCAGCGTGCCTCCGGCCGCGATCGTGTCCTGGATGCGCTGATGCGCCTCGTCGTGCGGGACCGAGACGTCGAAGTGGACGCGGTTGCGCTGTGGGCGCGGCTCGTCCATCTGCTGGAACCAGAACGCCGGGCCCTGGCCCAGCGGGTCGATCAGCCCGGCCATCGGCCCGCTCTGCCCCGGCTGGTCGACATAGCCGAGCACCGCCTGCCAGAACGGCCGTACCTTGGCCCCATCGAGCACGTCGATCGCGATCTCGAGCACCTGGACCGATCGCCCAGCCTGGCCGGTTCCAGTCTCGTCGGCCCCGTCCCAAGTACCCCAAGTAGCCCGGGTGGTCAGCCGGAACTCCTCCGCCAGGGCCGTGATCTGCCGCGCCAGCTCCACGTCGCGCGGCGTGACCCAGTCCGCCGCCGCGGTCTGCAGCGTCAGCAGGATCCGGTCCTCGCGGATGTCCATCCGCAGGTGCCCCTCAGCGTGCGGCAAGGCCGCCGCCCGCGCGGCCACGTCGGCGGCCAGCGGCAGCGAACCGGTCAGCACCTCGGTCCGGAAATCGCCGAGCACGAGCCGCCAGCCCAGCCCGGTCACCGCGTGCGAGGCCTCATTCCGACTCAGCTTCCTGTTCAGGTCATGACTGCTCTGACTCCCTTGTCCCATGCCGTCCATCGTGCCAGCAGCGGCCGGCCTCCGCTGCCCAGAGTGAACTAGACGCTGCTAGCACCTCAGGGCACGTCCGGCGGCCTGCCGATGTCGAAACGGCCGTGGATCAGCACACCGGGAATCCCGGCCAGCCAGCCCGGCTCTGCACGCATCGGTGCGATCGCTCAGCATGTGGCGGCATTCCGTCGGGGACACCCGGCTGATGAGCACCGAGAGTTACCGCAGCGCTAGGTTTACTGGACCGTCTGTCGGGCAGGCAGGCACATAACAGCCGGGCGATCGCGATCATGAGCATTAAAGGCCTGCTCAGGCGGCTGTTTCCCGTGGCTCGGGTGTATCAGATTGAGACTAACCTGACTCACTCCAATACTTGACTGATTCCAGAAAACGCGAGAAGCTGTCCTACATCATGGTTCGTGCTCCTGTTGATTCAGACGACGTGGTGGTGCAGGAACTGCGCGCGGTGGGGCTCCGTGTGACCATGCCGCGCCAGGCCGTACTGACGTGGCTGGCCAGGCATCCGCACTCCACCGCCAACGCGATCGCCGCGGGTATCAGGGACAAGTTCGGTGCGCTGTCCCTCCAGGCCATCTACGGCGTCGTGACGGCGTGCTCCGAGGCGGGCCTGCTGCGACGGATCGAGCCCGCCGGGCACCCCGCTCGTTACGAGCGGCGGGTCGGCGACAACCATCATCACCTGGTCTGCCGCCGGTGCGGCCGGACCGAGGATGTCGACTGCGTCGCGGGGGAACGGCCATGCCTCGAACCGGCCGACGGGCATGGTTTCACGATCGACGAGGCCGAAGTGGTCTTCTGGGGCCTTTGCCCAGCCTGCGTGGCGGCAGCGGGCTCCGTGGCCGGAACGCACTATCACGAGGAGGAATGGCAGTGACAGACTCACAGGTCAAGCCGACGACGACCGATGCCGGGGCACCGGTTGAAAGCGATGAGCATTCGCTCACTATCGGCCCGGACGGCCCGATCCTGCTGCAAGATCACTACCTGATCGAGCAGATGGCGAACTTCAACCGCGAGCGCATCCCGGAGCGGCAGCCGCACGCCAAGGGCGGCGGCGCGTTCGGGCACTTCGAGGTGACCCAGGACGTCAGCGCCTACACCAAGGCCGCGGTATTCCAGCCCGGTACCCGCACCGACACGCTGATCCGGTTCTCCACCGTGGCGGGGGAGCGGGGCAGCCCCGACACCTGGCGTGACCCCCGCGGCTTCTCGCTGAAGTTCTATACGTCGCAGGGCAACTACGACATGGTCGGGAACAACACCCCGGTGTTCTTCCTGCGGGACCCGCTGAAGTTCCAGCACTTCATCCGTTCCCAGAAGCGCCGCGCGGACAACAACCTGCGCGACCACGACATGCAGTGGGACTTCTGGACGCTGTCCCCGGAGTCGGCGCACCAGGTGACCTGGTTGATGGGGGACCGCGGTATCCCGCGGACCTGGCGGCACATGAACGGGTATAGCTCGCACACCTACATGTGGGTCAACGCCTCCGATGAGAGGTTCTGGGTCAAGTACCACTTCAAGACCGACCAGGGCATCGAGTTCTTCACCCAGGACGAGGCCGACCAGATGGCCTCGGCCGACACCGACTACCACCAGCGCGACCTGTACTACGCGATCGAGCACAGGGAGTTCCCGAGCTGGACGCTGAAGATGCAGATCATGCCGTTCGAGGACGCCCGCACCTACCGGTTCAACCCGTTCGACCTGACCAAGGTGTGGACGCACAGCGACTACCCGCTGATCGAGGTGGGCAGGCTGACCCTGGACCGGAACCCTACCGACTACCACACCGAGATCGAGCAGGCCGCCTTCGAACCGAATAATCTGGTCCCTGGCATCACGCTGAGCCCGGACAAGATGCTGCTGGCCCGCGGCTTCTCTTACGCCGACGCACACCGCGCCCGGCTCGGGGTGAACTACAAGCAGATCCCGGTGAACTCACCGAAGGTGCCGGTGCACAGCTACAGCAAGGACGGCGCCATGCGGGTCGTCAACGTTTCCGACCCGGTGTACGCCCCGAACTCCAAGGGCGGCCCGCAAGCCGACACCGAGCACTACCAGCCGGTCGGCTGGCAGGCCGACGGCGACATGGTCCGCTCGGCCTACAGCCTGCACGAGCAGGACGACGACTGGGGCCAGGCCGGCACCATGGTCCGCGAGGTCCTCGACGACGCCGCCCGCGAGCGGCTGGTCAACAACATCGTCGGCCACCTGCTCAACGCCGTCTCCGAGCCGGTCCTGCAGCGCGCCTTCCAGTACTGGCGCAACGTAGACAAGAACCTCGGCGACAAGATCGAGGCCAACGTCCGCGCCAAGCAGGACGAGAAGGACCCCAAGGCCGCCGAGCAGGCGAACCCCGCCCGTTCGAGCATGCAGGCCAAGGCGTGACCCGTCCGTAGGACCATAATCCGCTAACCAGCAACTCGCAGAGCCCGGCGCCTCAGCCAAGGTGCCGGGCTCTGCCGTCTCCGGCCGCCCGATGCCGGCCGCCCGATGCCGGCCGCCCGACCCGGGCACGCGACCTTGATGGCGCCAGGCACCCCCGAATCCGGGGCTAGGTTCTCCACTCTCGCCGGGATAACGTTCAGATTGCCGGAGGGGGGAGACCAACGGTAACGGCAAGGGCGGGGTCCCAGGATGGGGTCTGCTGAACAAGCAGACCCCATCCTGAAGTATGTGGTCCCGCTCGGCCTGCATGCTGCCCGAGCAGGGCGACGACTGTGGCCAGGCTGGCCCCTTGTCCGCGAGGTCATGGACGACGCGGCCCGTGAGCCGCTGGTGAACAACGTCATAGGCCACCTGTTCGACGCTGGCCTAGCCTCGACAGTCCGACTCGATGTGACACTGATGCGGTGGTAACCGCCCCCATGTCACATCGTGTCGGCTTGAACTGGTCTGAGGCCGACACATGTCTTGCTTCTGAGGCCGATGTGCCCTAGATGTTGCCCGGACCAGGACCCGGATCAGGACCCGCAAGGACGCCCCAGCGCACGCTAAGCGGGGGTCAGGCTGGCCAGGCCCTCGGTGTCGACACAGATGACGCCGCGGACCCGCACGAAGACCATCAGCACGCTGCCGCAGCCGCGGCAGCGGACCACGGTGCCAAGCCCGGGCAGGTAGACAGCAAGCTCGGCGACCTGGCTGACCGCGCCGCACGTGCCGCAGACGCCCGTAGCCGTGGTCATCTCGATGCCGAAGACCTCGATCAGCAGCCCGCCGACCGCATTACCGTCAAGTGCGGCGTCGTCAAGCGCGGCGTCGTCAAGAGCCGGGTCACCAGGTGCAGCGTCACCAGGAGTAGGGCCGTCCGCGATGTTGATCATCAGCTTCCCTTCGCCGAAACCGGTCACTGCCCCGTGGCGCCGAACCGCTCGGTCCTGACCCGCACCGGCGGATAGCCGAGCCCGACCAGCCCGGTCGCGGCGGCCTCCACGAAGCTCGTCGGACCGCAGACGTAAGCCAACGGCTTGTCCGCCGCGGGCCAGGCGACGTCGGCGAGCATCGCCTCGTCCACTCGCCGCGCGTACCCGGCCCACCCCGCAGGCTGCGATCTGGTCAGCGTGTAGCTCACCTTCAGGCCCTCCAAACGAACGGAAAGTTCGTCCCGGTAGATCACGTCCTCCAGCCGACGCGAGGAGTACAGCAGCCGGGTCGGCACGGAACTGCCAAGAAGAGCCCGGTACCGCAGGATGGCCCGCAGCGGCACGATCCCGGACCCGCCGGCCAGCAGCAGCAGCGGGCCGCCGAACGCCGGCTGCCAGACGAAGTACCCGCCGATCGGGCCGCGTACTTCCAGGAGGTCTCCGGGCTGCGATTCCTGTGTCAGATACGGGGAGACTTCGCCGTCCTCCAGCCGCTCGACCGTGATCGCGAGTGGCTCGCCGGGCGCCGAGGCGATCGAGTAGGCGCGCTCGGCCTGGTAGCCGTCCTCGGCGGTGAGCCTGATGTCCACGTGCTGGCCGGCCCGGTGGCCCGGCCAGTCAGCCACGTCGAGCAGCAGAGTCCGCGCCGTAGGCGTCTGGTTCACCACCGCGCCGACGGTGGCGGTCTGCCAGCTCAGTCGCCCGCGTACCGCTGTTCGCGCCATGGGTCTCCGTACATGTGATAGCCGTAATTTTCCCAGAAGCCGGGCTCGTCGGTGTCGCGCAGCCGCAGCCCGCGCACCCATTTGGCGCTCTTCCAGAAGTACAGGTGCGGGACCAGGAGCCGGGCCGGGCCGCCGTGCTCGGGCCCGAGCGGGCCGTCGCCGTAGCCGAACGCTACCCAGGCCCGGCCGCCGGTCAGGTCGGCCACCGGCAGGTTGGTGGTGTAGCCGCCGTCACAGAAGGCGAGCACGTACTCAGCCTCGTATTCGACCGCGGCGAGCAGCACGTCGAGCGATATGCCCTGCCAGGTCGTGTCCAGCTTGGACCAGCGGGTCACACAGTGGATATCGGTGGTCACGGTCTCCGCGGGCAAGGCGCGGAATTCCTGCCACGTCCAGCTCTTCGGCTCGTGGCCGCCGGTGATCGAGAAAGTCCAGTTCGTCAGCGCCGTGCGCGGCGTCGGGCCGGCCGACAGGACGGGGAAGTCGCCGGTCACGTACTGGCCGGGCGGCACCCGGCTGGGATCCGCCTCCTGGCGCTTGCGGTGAAAGCCGCGCGAAATGGGACTCACAGCAGCAGGTTACGCCGTGGCGAGCAGATACACATTGAGCCCGACGATCACGGCCGTGACCAGGCCGGCCGTCAGCATCGTCATGCGCCGGTTCACCAGCGTTCCCATCAGCTTGGGGTTGCTGGTGAAGAACCACAGCGGGACCAGCGCGAACGGGATCCCGAAGGACAGGAAGACCTGGGACAGGATCAGCGCCCGGGTGGGGTTGAAGCCCACGCCGATCACAATCAGGGCCGGGATCATCGTGATGGCCCGGCGGGCGAAGATCGGGATCTGGCGGTGGATGAAGCCCTGCATGACGAGCTGACCGGACATCGTGCCCACGCAGGAGGACGCGATCCCCGACGCGAGCAGGGCGATGCCGAAGAACGTCCCGCTATGCGCGCCCAGGTAGTGGTTCAGGCCCGTGAAGACCTGGCCCAGGTCGTTACCCACGCCGAACAGCCCGCGCGCGTGGAAGACGGCTGCCGCCGTGGCCAGCATGGCCAGGTTGACGATCCCGGCGGTGCCCATCGCGATGCTGATGTCAATCATCTCGAAGCGGAAGATCTTGCGCCGCGCCTCGGGGTTGGCGCCGACGATCCGGTTCTGGGTGAGCGAGGAATGCAGGTAGATCACGTGCGGCATCACGGTGGCACCGACGATGCTGACCGCGAGCAGGGCCGCACCGCTGCCGGGGAGTTGCGGCACGAACATGCCGTGCGCGACCCCGGCCGCCGACGGGCTGCTCTTCAGCACCTCCAGGCCGAACGCCAGGACGATCACCGCGACGAAGCCGGTGATCGTCGCCTCGAGCCTGCGAAAGCCCTGCACCTGCATGCCGAGGATGGCGAACGCGGCCAGGCCAGTCAGCAGTGCGGAGAGCCACAGCGAAAGCCCGAAGACCAGATTCATGCCGAGGGCCGCGCCGACGAACTCCGCCACGTCGGTCGCCATCGCGATCGCCTCGGCCTGCAGCCACAGCAGCACCACGACCCGGAATCCAAACCGGTCCCGGCACACCTCAGGCAGGCTGCGACCGGTGGCGATGCCCAGCTTGGCGCTCATCGACTGGACCAGCATCGCCATCAGGTTCGCCAACAGCACCACCCAGAGCAGCGCGTAGCCGAACTGCGATCCGCCCGCCATGTTGGTGGCGAAGTTGCCGGGATCGACGTAGGCCACCGCCGCGATGAACGCGGGGCCCAGGAACGGCAATACCGCCCGGACCCCGCGTCTTTCCCCGGACAAGGCCCGCTCGGCCGCGTCGGTGATGCGGCTTTGCCCCGGAATGGCGTCGTCTCCGACGACCACCTGCCGGGCGAGCGGAACCGTGTCAGCCAACTTCAGGCCTGAGGTCAGCCAACTGCAGGCCCAGGATCAGCCAACGGACGGCCCGAGCCCCAGCGACTGGGGTGTGCTCGAGTCGGGTGATGGCTGGTGCAGGCCCTCGTCAAGCGAGCCGAACTCCGTCATCAGAGCCGCACTGCCGCCCCAGGGCGTTTGCTCCTCGGCGACCAGCGTGTTGGTCGTCAGCAGCAGGCCCGCCACGGACGCGCCGTTTTGCAGCGCCGAGCGGACTACGCGGAGCGGGTCGATGATGCCCATCTCGATCATGTTCCCATGACGCCCCTGCAAGGCGTCAAATCCCTCGTCCGAACCAAGCTCCCTGGTCTTGGCCACGACCTCGGCGGCGTGGTAGCCGGCGTTGGCCGCGATGAGGTAGGCGGGTTCGCTGAGCGCCTGCCGCACGATGTCGACTCCGATGGCGTAATCGTCGTTGACGTCCAGGCCGTCGAGCACGCTCTCAGCGTGCAGCAGCGCCGCGCCGCCGCCCGCGACGATGCCCTCGGCCATGGCGGCCCGGGTGGCGGACAGCGCGTCCTCGACCCGGTGCTGCAGTTCCTTGAGCTCGGCGCTGGTCGGGGCGCCCACGCTGATCACGGCCACCTTGCCCGACAGCGCGCCGATCCGCTCGTTCAGCACGTCCTCGTCGATCCCGAAGGTGGCCCGCTCCCGCTCCGACCGCATCTGGGCCAGCCGGAACTCCACCGCGTCCTTGCCGCCCGCGCCGCCGATGATCGTGGTGTTGTCGGCGGTGACACGCACCTGGGAGGCCCGGCCGAGCTGGTCGGTGGTCATCGTTTCCAGGTTGAACCCCGAGTGCTTGCTGTAGACGGCGCCGCCGGTCAGCGCGGCGATGTCCTCCAGTTTGTGCAGCCGGCGGTCGCCGAACCCGGGCGCCCGCACCGCGACGCACTGGAAGATCCCGTTCACGTGGTTGTGCACGAGCATGCTCAGCGCGGTGCCCTCGACGTTCTCCGCGATGATGATCAGCGGCCGGGGCGCGCGCATGATCTTGTCAAGCAGCGGCATCAGCTCCTGGACCTTGGTGATCTTCACGCTGCACAGCAGGATGTAGGGGTCGTCGACGATGGATTCGAGCGCGGCCGGGTTGGTCACCATGTACGGCGAAAGGTAGCCGTTGTCGAACTCGAAGCCCTCGACGAAGTCGACCCTCATCCCCGATACCGGCGAATCCTGGACGGTGACGATGCCGACCTCGCCCACGGTGTACAGCGCCTTGGCGATTACGGCACCCACCGTGTCATCGTCGTTGGCGGAGATCGCCGCGACCCGGGCGTAGTCCTCTTCGGTCTTGACCGGGTGCGCGACACCGCGCAGGTACTCTACCAGGCGCCCGACGGCCAGATCGACGCCCCGCTTGACCAGCACCGGGTTGCCGCCCTTGCCGATGGCCTCCATGCCTTCCTTGATGATCGCCTGGGCAATCACCGTGGCGGTGGTGGTGCCGTCGCCGACGATGTCGTTGGTCTTGATGGCGGCTTCCTTGACCAGCTGCGCGCCCATGTTCTCGAACTGGTTCTTCAAGTGGATTTCGCGGGCGATCGTGACGCCGTCGTTGGTGACCACGGGCGAGCCGGTGATCTTCTCCAGGATGACGTTGCGCCCCTTGGGGCCGAGAGTCGATTTCACGGCTTCGGCCAGCTGGTCCACTCCAGCCAGCAGGAGCGCGCGAGCGTCCGCGCCGTAGCGCAGTTCCTTAGCCATCGTTGCTCCTAAATGCGAGTCAGGAATGCGAGTCAGGGTACGAGGATCGCGCGGCCGCGGACCCGGCCTGCGTCGAGGTCGGCCAGCGCGTCGGGCGCGGCATCCAGCGGATAAGCCTTGGTGTGCAGCGTGACCTTGCCCGCTTGGGCCAGGGCCATCAGCTCGGCCAGCTCGTTGTAGGTGCCGACGATGTTGCCGATGATGTTGCGCTCGGTGGAGATGATGTCCAGGGTCGGGATGTGCAGGGTGCCGCCGTAGCCGATGACGAAGTACGACCCGGCCGGGGCGGTCATGTTCCAGCCGTCCGTCTCGGCGCCCTGCTCGGCCACGAAGTCGAGCACCACATTCGCCCCGCTGCCGCCGGTCAGGTCCTTCACCGCGTCGACCTGCGAGCCGTCGGCCACCACGGTGTGTTGTGCCCCCAGATCCCCAGCCAGCTTGAGCGCGTCCGGGTTGCGGTCCACCACGACGATCGTGGTCGCGGTGAGGGTGGCCAGGCACTGGATGCCGATGTGGCCCAGGCCGCCCGCGCCGATCACCACGCAGGTGGTGCCGGGATAGAGCAGCGGGATGGCCTTGCGTACCGCGTGGTAGGCCGTGATGCCCGCGTCGGCCAGCGCGGCCACGTCCTGCGGCCGGGTCTCGGGATTGAGCTTGATGCAGGCCCGCGCCGAGGTCAGCAGGTACTCGGCCATCCCGCCGTCGGTGGAAAGGCCAGGGAACGAGCTGTTGATGCAGTGCATGTCGTCGCCGGCCCGGCAGGCGTGGCACAGCCCGCAGGTCGGCGTGGGGTGCAGGATGACCGTGTCGCCGACGGCCACGTTGGTGACCGCCGAGCCGATCTCGTGCACCCAGCCCGCGTTCTCGTGGCCCAGGATGTAGGGCAGGGGCGTGCCCATGGCCGCGTCCCACTGGCCCTCGATGATGTGCAGGTCGGTGCGGCAGACGCCGGCACCGCCGATTTTCACGATAACGTCGAGCGGTCCGCCGATCTTAGGCTCAGGTACGTCGTCGATCACCGGCTGAGTATGAAATTTGTGCAACCGGACGGCCTTCATGGGTCCTCCTCGACCTGCTTCCCGTTCAAGAGTCCGCGGACAGACCGTCCTCGATGAGGACGGTCTCTCCTTGTCCTTCGGTGTTGTCGTACCTGTGCCGCAGCATGCCGCGGCAGATTCCGGAATTCGCCTCGATGCTCACCCGGGTGATCTGGGCCTTGCGCAGGTGCAGCGGCAGCGCCTCCGCGCGGACCGGTGCTCCGGTCACCGGATCGATGACCAGCCGGGCGTCGTCGCCGGCGGGCAGGCCCAGGTCGGCCCGGCGCTGGCGCAACCGCTCCAGAGCGTGAGAAGGCGGCAGCTCGCCGAGTGTCATCGCGAGCAATGCCGCCGGTTCCGTGCCCGCCGCGAGCAGCGGCCTGCACACCTGATCAGTGCCTGCCATCACCGCCTTGCGCAAAAAGTCAGCACGGAGCGCATGCAGTTCGCCGACCGCCTCGCCATCGAAAGACCGGGCGAAGCCGGCCTGCGCGGCCACGCCGCCGTTGATCGCGTCCGAGGCGAAGTGGTCCTCGAGTACTACCTCGGCGCGGCGCACGCCCGGCAGCGCCGACACCGCGTCGTAGGCGTCGGCGACCATCAGGTAGGCGAAGTTGGGCGCGCAGAAATACGTGGGCAGCCGCAGCCGGACCTGCGCTTCCCCGTCACCGGAGACGGCGCACGACGCGACGAAGCCGAGCGAGGTGATCGGCTCGTCGAGCTCGGGATCGCGCACCGTCTCCAGCGCCCGGAGCAGGTCTTCCCGCGGCGCCCCGGGGGTCTGGGCGGTGAACCCAGAACCCCCAGGGGCAGTGCCGCGGGCCGATCCGGCGGTTACTTGGGCAGTCATGCCCCCGCGACCAGCTGCGCGTCGTCCTGAGCCGCCGGAGCGCTTTCGTCCTTCAGCTGGAACTCCTTGGGCACCTCGATGTCGTAGAGCTTGGCCGCGTTCAGGCCGAGGATCTTCTTCTTGCCCGCGGTGCCGAGCTTGGGATAGTCCGCGAACGCCTCCCGGTCCGGCATCTCCCAGGCGGCGAAGCCCTCGATCTGCCACTTCGGCTCCCAGATGCCGTAGTCGCTGCCGAAGGTCATCTTGTCCTCGCCGACCCAGAACAGCAGCTCGCCCATGACCTTGGCGAAGAAGTTCGGCAGCGCGTGCATCAGGCCGCCGATCACCACGGACAGGCCGGCGTACACGTTCGGCTCCTGGGTGGCCATGAAGCAGAAGTCCTCGATCCGCGGCAGGCCCACGTGCTCGACGATGAAGTTGAGCTCGGGGAAGTCGGTCGCCGCGTGGTCCACGTCGGACACATCGAACGCGTCCTTGTCCAGCGGCCAGATCGTCGGGCCCTTATGCACGTGGACGTTTTTGATGCCGAGGTTCTGCGCCGCCTCCAGGAACCGGTACGCAGCGGGGTCGCTCAGCTTGTACCCGCGCGAGCCGTTGTTCCACTCGGCGGTGTAGAGCTTGACGCCCTTGGAGCCCCACCGCTCGACGTCGCGCTTGAGCTGGTCCAGGCCCACGTCGCCGTCACGGGGGTCGAACCGGGTGTTGGCGATGAACTTGCCCGGGTGCTTCTCGCCCAGCAGCCCGTTGCGCTCGGTGGTGTTGAAGCCCTCCTTGTACCACTCCTTCAGGTACGTGGGCTGGAAGACGGCCACGTCCACGTACCCGTCCTCGAAGACGTCCTTGATCAGGTCGTCCTCTGAGTACTTCTGGAAGTGCTCGATCGACCAGTGCGTCTCCGGCGGCCCGAGGCCCTGGTAAGCGTGGAAACACTCGATCCAGCCCTTGGCGTACTGCTCGGCGCCGGGGACCCAGTTGTCTGGGGCAGCGTTCCAGTAATGCATATGCGAGTCGACGATGAAGTACTTCT